>ERZ777003.1815-NODE-1815-length-28844-cov-5.615756_pt1 | contig 28844 bp, 22 predicted proteins | sample MGYA00374956_ERZ777003 | MGnify/ENA primary metagenome ERZ777003 (study PRJEB29302, sample SAMN06268252) | bioreactor metagenome | isolation source: Joint BioEnergy Institute, California, USA | place: USA:Joint BioEnergy Institute, California, USA | collected... | reverse complement strand
CCTACTTTTCCAGCCCGTGCTTCTTCAGCACCGCCGCCGCCATTTCGCGGGATTCGGGATTGCGCACCATTTCGTAGTAGCGCATGCGTTTGTACACAGCGTAGCTCGCTGCCACCTGTGCGGCGATGTAGCCGCGCCAGCCATCGAGGATTCCCAAACGCAAGAAATAGTCCTTGATGAACGTTGCCATGAAGACGAACGGCGCGCCCCACATCACCGACGCACGGCGGCGATCGTGCCAATCGCGTGTCTTGAGCTCGGCGTAGAGCAAGAGCTTGAGCTGCTCGTGCACGAGCGTCGGATTGTGAAGATGAACGACGCGCCCTTTGTTGAATGTGCGAGTGGGACCGTTGAATCGCAAGGACTCGTGGACGCGCACATCGGCCCATTGGGCGCGCTGACGGTGATAGATGCGTCCAACGAGCTCGCGCGCCAGGGGCTTGTACCATCGCATCGGCGCGCCCATGAACCAAGTTTGTCGCCGCAAGTACGCGCCAGCGCATGAACTCTGCATCAGCGCAGGAAGTCGAGCTCGCAGCTCCTCCGCGAGTTCCGGCGAAAGCGCCTCGTCGGCATCGAGAAAGATGATCCAATCGTGCAGCGCCTGTTGAGCGCCGAAATTTCGCTGCGCTCCGAAGCCGAGCCAGGACTGGTGCACGACTCGCGCTCCGTGCCGTTCGGCAATCTCGGGCGTGCCATCGGTACTGCCCGAGTCGATCACCAGTTTCTCCGCCGCGAACGGCACGCTGTCGAGACAACGCGCAATCATTGCGGCCTCATCGCGCGCAATGACCACCAGCGAGATCGGTAACGATCCGTTTTCAGACATCTTCAACCGCCGGTAGAGTGCGCAGCGTCGGCTGCTTCAGTGAACGCACGCTTACTGAGACTTCCATCGCGATCCAGCTCTGCCCAGGCACCGAGAACATCGTCCGCCCGGATCCCTACCATGTTCTGCTCTCCGTTGATGTGTCCCACGAGCGGATAGATTCGAGCGCCTGGTCCACGCGGGCAATACAGCGTCGGCGGAGCCTTGCCGAACAATACGACCATCGAGCAGCCGACCGCTGCAGCGACGTGTGCTGGACCCGTATCGACGCTGACCATGCCCGTCGCTCGCTCCGCCAACGCCATCAATCGACGCAACGGCAAATCGCGCGCGACGTTGTAAGCGCGATCGACTTTCGCGAGCTCGAGAATCTCGTCGTTGAGAGACGCTTCCGAAGGAACACCCAGCAAGAACAACGCGTGATCCGGATGACGCGCCCTCAACCCGCGCAGCACTTCGGCCCAACGTCCTTCCGGCCAGTACTTGGTGTTCGAAGGTCGATTGTGCGAACGCAAACGCGAGCGCATCGTTCGACTGTTTCCGACCTGCACGAGGATGAGGGGCGAACCCTGAAGCCGCATGCTCGCGAGCCAACGCTCCGCATCCTCACGCGCTTCCTGCGATACGCGAAGCTCGGGAACGGGCAGAACGTCTGGCGGAACTGCATTCGCCGCACGATTCGAGGATGCAAGCGCCGGCGGGTCCACTGCAGCAAATCTAAGAAACATCTCCGCGAAGGACAGGTTTGGGCCTTCGACGATGTCGGCATAGTCGGCGGCATTCGCGATCCATTCGTCGGTCCAACCGGCACGACCGAGCAACTCCAGCCCGTTCGTATCCCTCGCCGGTCCCCACCAAGCCGGACCGACACCTCGGGCGCGAAGCGCACGCACGACGGTCATCATCGGTATGTTGAGCCAGTACGGAAGACGGCGACTATCGAGATACAGCACTTCGCCGACGCCCGGCTGTCCGGCGAGTATTTCCCACGTGTATCGACCCGAGCCGACGACATCGACCGGCTGGCCGAAGCGCGCATGCAGTGCGCGAATCAGCACGGTTAGAATGACCGTGTCGCCGACTGCACCGAATCGAATGACCAACGGACGTCGGTTGCCCGACGAACCATCGGCGTACGATGCGGACACGGTCGAAGACATCTCGAATGAACCTGCGAAACGATGAACCGAAGGTGCGCCGACTAACGCTTCGATCTCTTACGCACCACGAAGCGATCGGTCCTTCAGCGACTTCCGGCGACGTTCTTCTCTCGGAATACCGCAGCGTTTCCGTCGATCTCGATCGATACTATCATCGGCGGCAAGAGCTTGGCACCCAGGGCTCAGATGAGTGGCGCCAGGCTTTGCGCTCCGAAGGAGCTCAACTCGACAGCAACTCCATACCAAGGCGGTCCGCACTCATGTCCCAGGATATTTTGGTTCCCATCTCTCCCGGCGAGCTGATCGACAAGATCACGATCCTGCAAATCAAATCGGACCGCATGCAAGACCCGGCCAAACTCGCCAACGTGCGCATCGAGCTCGAGTTGCTGGAGAAGACTTGGCGCAGCTCGCCTCACGCATCCCACGACATCGAGAAGGAATGGGCGGAGCTACGCCGGATCAACGAAGCGCTCTGGGACATCGAAGACAAGATCCGCGACAAGGAGCGCGAGAAATGCTTCGATCAAGAATTTATCGAGCTTGCGCGCGCGGTGTACATCACGAACGACGAGCGCGCCGCCGTCAAGCGCACCATCAACACCAAGCTCGGCTCGCGGATCGTCGAGGAAAAGAGTTACGCGAAGTACCGCTGAAGCGGATTACCGCTGCAGTGTGTACTCGGCGCTGCAGTACGGGCATTTCGCCCAGCCGGTCTTTTCGATCGGCAGAAAGACCCGCGGGTGGGAATTCCACAGATGCATCCCGGGCATCGGGCACGACAGCGGCAGATCGGCCGGCGTGACCGTGTATTGATTCTGTGCGTTCGGCTGAATCAGCTTCGGGGTCTGTTCGGCAGTAGCCATGGTGAGCAAGTCAGGACATTCCAACGAGGGCGCGCATTATTTCACGGCCTGACGGAGATCGCAGCAAACCGCCAGAAAGCGTCCATATCGAGAGAAAAAAGCGGCCTCACTCCTGCATCACCTCGGCCCAGATTTCCATGACGCCCTTGCGTTCCTCGACGAACTCGGACGCATCCACGACATTGCCTTCCCCGGCGAGCGACAGGCGGTGCAAGCGCTCCCGATACTTGCGGTAGGTGTTCACGAGGAAATCCACCCGCGACTGCGGCACGAGGTTGCCCGAGGCCAGGCTCTCGAGCTGCCGGATGTTGTCCGAAAAAATCACGATCTCAGGGTAGCGGTCCGCCCACTTCAACATCCAGTACTGGACCAGAAATTCCAGGTCGGCGACCCCGCCCGCATCCTGTTTGATGTCGAACTGTCCGGGCCGCGCCTTCGAAAGGTTCTCGCGCATCTTGGCGCGCATGTTGCGCACTTCCGCCTTCAACGCATCGCGGCGTACGGCCTTGCGTAACACTTCGATCCTGGCCTCCTCGAACGCTGCGCACAGAACTGGATCTCCAGCTATGGCCCTCGCCCGCAGCAGCGATTGATGTTCCCACGTCCAGGCCTCCTGGAACTCGTACTCGCGGAAGCTCTGCAGCGTCTGCGCGAGCAACCCGCGATTGCCGCCCGGCCGCAAGCGCGTGTCGACCTCGTACAGCCGTCCTGCCGACGTGTGCACGGTCAGTAAATGAACGACCCGTTGCGCGAGCCGCTGAAAATATTGCGTGTTCTCGACGACCTGCGGCCCGCTCGTGCGCGCAGGTTCTCCGGCCGAATCGTGCAAGAACACGAGATCCAAATCCGAGCCGTAACCGAGCTCCAGCCCACCGAGCTTGCCATAGGCGACGACGATCATTTGAGCCACGCGGGTGCTGCCGTCGGGAAGTACACAGATCGGATCGCCGTGCTTTGCCGAGATCTGTGCCCGCGCCAACGCAAGCGCTTCGCGCACGATCAGCTCGGCGATATCGGTCAACCGATCGCTGACCTTCATCAGCGGCAAACGACCGGTCAGGTCCGCCACCGCAACTCGGAACAACGCCGCGCGTTGGAATTGGCGCAAGGCCTCGACCTGTCGCTCCGGATCCTCGTCTCGCATCGCCGTTCGACGCGCCGCGAGCTCCTCTTCGAACCGTTCTCGCGTCGGCGGCTCATCGACGATGCGCTCGTCGATGAGCTCGTCCAAGAGCAACGGATGCATGGCGATCTGATCGGCGAGGAACTGGCTGTGCGCGACGAGCTCGACGAGCCGCTTGAGCGCAATGGCGTTCTCATTGAGCAAGGCAAGATAGACCGTCCGCCCACCGATCTTTTCGAGGATCTTGATCAGCCGCCCGAACGTCGTCGCGGGCGATTCCGTTGCCGCGACACGGAGCAAGAGCCGCGGCAACAGCTCGTGCAAGCGCCGGCGTCCAGTTGCGTCCAACCGCCGGTAATAGGTCGAGCTGCGCAACGTATCGAGCGCCGTGCAAATCGGCGCCGAATCGGCGAAACCGAGGCCGCGCACTGCAAGCTCCAAATCCTCGGGAGGACCTTCGAGATCCAGAGGACGTGCTGCCGGATCGGCGCTGCTCGTGTCGCTGACCGGACCGAATACCGTATGAGCGAAGTGCCTCGCCACGCGTCCGCGATGAAGCTCGAGCTCCGACGCGAGCGACGCCCAATCGGCGAATCCTAGCGAGTATGCGAGTCGCGCACGGCTCTCCGCGTCTTGAGGCAACAAATGCGTTTGTTCGTCGTCCCACTCTTGCAGCCGATTCTCGACGCGCCTCAAGAAACGATACGACTCGAGCAACTCCGTCACGACTTCAGGACGCAGCAAACGGTGCCCGACGAGCTGCGGCAGCACCGCGTTGATCTCTCGACGCTGCAAGCGCCGATCCGCGCCGCCGCGAATGAGCTGGAATGCTTGGACGATGAATTCGATCTCTCGAATGCCGCCGGGACCGAGCTTGATGTTGTCCTTCAATTCCCTCCGCTCGACCTCGCGCGCAATCATCGCCTTCATGTCGCGCAGCGACTCGAACACGCTGAAGTCGAGATACCGTCGGTAGACGAATGGTCGCAGCACTTCGTCGTACAGCGCCGGATAGTGCTCTTGCGCCGTGATCGCGCGCGCCTTCACGTATGCATAGCGCTCCCAATCGCGTCCATGCTGTTGCAGATAGTTCTCGAACGCCGGGAAACTGACTGCGAGCCGCCCGCTGTCTCCGAACGGACGCAGCCGCAGATCGACGCGGTAAACGAATCCTTCCACGGTCGGCGCCGCGAGTATCTGCGCGATCTTCTGGCCGAGGCGCAAGAAGAATTCTGCGTTGTCGACACTGCGCGCACCGTCCGTCTGTCCTTCTTCCGGATAGAGGAAGACAAGATCGATGTCGGACGAGAAATTGAGCTCGCCGCCCCCGAGCTTGCCCATTCCGAAAATGAGCATGGGCTGCGGTTCACCGCTCGTTTCTCCGCGGGGCACCCCGTATCGTTCGGTCAGTTTCTCGTATGCGTACGCGTACGCGAAACGGATGCACGCATCCGCAAGCGAGGTGAGCTCGCGCAACGTCTCGTCGAGATCTGCCCACCCGGCGAGATCGCGCCATGCAATTCGCACCATGTGGCGGCGGCGAAAGCGGCGTAGCGCATCCATCGTGTCGGCTTCGCTTTCGCCTTTCACACTGGCTGCCAGATCGGTTGCAAACTCATCGTCCCCGAGCGCGCGTACCAACTGTCCCGAAGCGATCAACTCATCGAGCAACTGCGGTGCGCGCACGCAGCTCGTCGCGACGAAACGGCTCGCTAACCAAACGCGCTCCAACGAGCCAGCAACCGCGGCATCCCCCTGCCACCTTTCCCAGGTGTCGGTCTGCTCTTTGACTTGCGCTACGAGACGCGAAATCTCTGCGCTCATCGGAATCTGCAGCGAAGGATCAGAGCTCATGCAGCGAGGCTCACCGAGCGGACGATGACGGCCGACAGCCTACAACTTCGATGGAACTTTTTCTGCGCGGGAACTTTTTCGGCGACCGCTGTTCGGGGCGTTTGAACCCTCCGCAACGCTCTTCGCGTTTAACGGTCATAGCTATCAGGATAGCGGCCATAAGAGGAAGCGAATTATGACGTTGAATCGCCGAAGGGATGAAAATATCAGCGTGTTGGCACGTAGCGGGCCGATGGCGGGAGTCATCGTCGTCCACGCCGCGATCGTCTATGTGCTGGCGATGAGCATGGGCGTCGTCGACGTACCGAAGTTCGCGCAGCCCGTGCAGGCTGTCTTCATTCCCGAGCAGACGGAGCCGCAAGAGCCGGAAAAACCGCTCCCGAAACCGGAAATCGAGGAGGTCGCAATTGCCGAATCGCAGGCGCCGCCCGAGATCGACTTCGATGAGGTGCTCGCACCGCCCGCGGAAATTCCGATGCCTGCGGAAAGCAGCAACGCCATCGCAGCTACCGAGGCTTCCGGTCCTCCTGTCACGCAGGGATTGAAAACGAATCGACGAGTGGAACCGACTTACCCCGCCGCATCGAGACGGGCGGGTGAGGAAGGTACGGTGCTACTTCGCGTGCTGGTCGACGGAAGCGGCCGCCCGAAGGACGTGCAAGTCGCGCGCACGAGCGGTTTTTCGCGTCTCGACGAAGCTGCCATTGACGCCGTGAGGCGCTGGCGATTCCAAGCAGCCATGAATGCCGGCCGCCCAATCGAAACATGGACGCAGGTGTCGATTACGTTCAGGCTCACCGAAACCTAGGCTGTAGACTGTAGGCTGTAGACTGTAGGAACGCGGCGCGCAATACCGCGCCGCCTTTTCTGGTTTTTCAACATCCACTTCGAGCCGACTCCGCACAATTCCGGTCAGTGCCAAGCGCCCAGAGCCTTTTTAAAGGCTGTAGGCTCGTAGCAAGCCACATCGTGCGCGCGCTGTCGCCTGCGGCCTGTCGCCTGTAGCCTGTTTCCTAGAACTTGCCCTGCGTCACCGTTTCCGGTGGCGCAGTCGCCTAGGCTTGACTCGAGCTCACGCGATTGCTGTCGGCATCGTGTGCGGCGGATCGCACAAGCTGGTGCGAAATAGGGTTCGGCCTGAGCCATCTGCGCGCGGGACGGCGCATGTGGCTGACGGCAGGCGCACGGTAACGTTCGAGGCATGGGTACCTCTGTTCGTTTGCACGCTCGAGTTGCAACGCGCTCGCTCTCCAGACGCGAGCTGTTCACTCTGTTCTGGGTCAGTCTCGGCGCTGCGGCTGCGTTGTGCGCAAGCTCTGCAGCAGATGCAGCGGCTGCCTTGTGCCATACGGGCAATTGTCGCGCAGCGTTGCGCGAGCCGCTTCCGCAGACCGCTGAATCGGCAAGCATCCTTGGGCTCGATGAATTTGCGCGCGCAGATCGCCAGCGGACGGAGCTTTCCGATCAGGAATACTTTTCGTTCAGCGGCATCGGTGCGCTCGTGTGCTCGGTCAACGGACAGCGGCGCACGGCGACGGCTTTCCTCGTCGGCGCCTTCGATATCGGCGTGACGGTGGCACATCCCTTCGTCGATCGCGGCGTCTGGGCGCGACCCGAAGATTGCGTTTACACCACGACCGATTCGTTGGGCCAATTTCGCGAAAGAATCCCCATAGCTTATATCGAAGCCCAGTGGCAGTCGGACGCGAAGTCGTTCGGCGATGTCGACAAGGATTTCGCAGTCATCCGGCTCGTGGAGCCTTCGAGATATGCGCAACGGACGATGCCGCTCGGCAAGTTTTCGGGCCGTCCGGCGAGCGTGCTGATGGTCGGCTTCAAGTCCGACTTCGACACTGCGACCGCAAAGCTCAAAACCAAGGGTCACGTCTACGACCGCGAGACGACAGGGCTGACCACCGCGATCGCTGCCGGATTCGCGCACGACATGAATGCAAGCGATATCGCCCACGGCGCGCCGGTAATCGACGAGCATACCGGCGTCACCATCGGCGTTCATACGCAGGACCGCACTTCGGCCGGGCTCACGCGCAATACGATGATCGCGATGAACGAATGGCTCGAAGCGACGCTGCGCCGAGAGATCCAGCTCGAACAAAGCGTCGGCCGTGTGACGACCGCCGCGCCTTGAATTAGCTCGGTTAGAACCTAAGACTCCTGCAGCACCGCGACCCCCTCCGCGGGCCACGACGAGTGCGCAGCCGGCGCCTAGAGCCGGCTGCGCAACTCGCGTACTCTTTCGCTATGTCCTCGGATCTGCATCGTTTCGCCGAGCTGTTGCGTCACCGCCGCCGTACCGTCTTCTTCACGGGCGCCGGGATCAGTACCGAATCGGGGATTCCGGACTTTCGCAGCCCGGGCGGCATATGGACGCGAATGCAGCCGATCTATTTTCAGGAGTTCGTGTCGTCGGAAGAGAAGCGCCGCGAAGCATGGCGTCGCCGCTTCGAGAACCGCGACGGCTGGGTCGGTGCGAAACCCAATCGCGGCCACTACATCGTCGCCGACCTGATCCGGCGCGGTAAGGCGTCCGTCGTCATCACGCAGAATGTCGACAACTTGCATCAGGAATCCGGTGTCCCGGAAGAACGCGTGATCGAGCTGCACGGCAATGCGACGTATGCGACTTGCCTGAGTTGTCATCGCCGCTACGAGCTCGTCGAGCTCGAAACGGAATTTCGTGCTTGCGGCACGGTCGGTCCCTGCCGTCACTGCAACGGCATCATCAAAACGGCGACGATCTCGTTCGGCCAAGCGATGCCCGAATTGCCGATGCAGCGTGCTGCGGAAGAAACGCTGCTCAGCGATTTGTTCATCGTGCTCGGCTCCTCACTGACCGTCTTCCCTGCTGCCGACTTTCCCGTGCGCGCGAAAGAAGCCGGCGCCGCGCTGGTCATCGTCAATCGCGATCCGACTCCGCTCGACCACATCGCCGATCTCGTCATCAACGCGGGTATCGGCGACACGATGGAGCGAGTCATGCAGCTGCTCGACGCTCCGCAATAGCGACGATCATCCGCCGCGCACGCGCGGTTCGACGAGCTTCACAGTGCGGCGAAATTCGCTGCTCGTCCGCGCGCGCAGCTCATCGCCCTCCGCGACGATGTACATCGCAGCAAGTCCCTCTTTTTCGGCAAGCGCAAGGCCTTGCTCCGGACCGAGCACGTTCAACACCGTCGCCCATGCGTCGATCAGTAGTGACGACGGCCCGACAACGCACACCGATCCGAAACTCTGGATCGGCCGACCCGTGCGCGGATCGATGGTGTGCGAATAACGTTGGCCCTCGCGTTCGAAGTAGTGCCGGTACTCGCCCGAAGTCGTAACCGAAACGTCTTCCAGCTGCAGGATGACGAACGGTTGCTGCGGCTCTTCCTCGATCGGCCGCTCGACGGCAATTTGCCAGGCCGTTCCGAGCGCGTTGCGTCCGCGAGTCAACACTTCGCCTCCGATATCGATCATGAAATCATGCAGACCGAGCGCCTCGAATCGTTCGGCCAGCAGGTCGACGGCGTATCCTGGCGCGATGCCGTTCACGTCGATCGTGAGCTCGGGATGATGCTTGCGGAGCGCCGGCTGCTCGAGTCTCACGTCGAGTAGGTCGTAGCCGGTTCGCTCGCGCAATTCCGTCAGCTCTTGTTCCGTCGGCAAGGCAAGCGGCTCGCCCGAAGGTCCGAACCCCCAAGCCTCGATCAAAGGAGCAATCGTGATGTCGAAGGCGCCGCCGCTTCGGACGCTGACCTCGTGGGCTGCAGCAACGACGCGAGCGAGTCCTAGCGGAACATCGAACCAATCGGTGGAGCGGCTTGCATTGAAGCGTGAGATTGCCGAATCTGGACGATACGTCGACATCTCCATATCGACGCTATCGAGCACAGAATTGAGCGCCGCACGTACGGCCGCTTCATCGATCGTCGACGGCGTACCGACGATCTTCACCACATAGGTTGTGCCCATCGTGGAGCCCGAAAGCACGAGCTCCTGCGGCGCGCGAGCGCACGCAGAGACGAGCGCACAGATAAACGCACAATTGAGCAGTAATGGGAGGCGGAGCATCCCTCAATGATAGAGGTTAGACTGGAGGCTGTAGACTGTAGGCTGTAGAAAGAGAGCGCGCTCGCGCCGACTTGCTGTCACGAGAGCGCACGCAGGAAGCAGCGTCAGCCCAGGGTGCGACTGGGCGTGCCGCTCGAGTTCACGCTTCGGGGACGCTCCCGGAGCGTTCGGCGCGGTAAGCCCCCTCGTCGCCGGTTTCACGCATTCGATCGTTCTCGGCGCCGCGCTGCCTGGACTGAGGTGGCTCGACCACCCGTTCGCCCGATCTGCGCGGCAGGTGGACATCGGCTTGAGGGTCCGCGGACTGCTGCGCCGGTGCGCGCTGCTCGCGCGCTGCGTAGAAGTTGAAAACGACAGCCAATAGCAGACTGCTGACGATCATGCTGGCACCGATGACAACAGCCCGCGGCATAGAAACTCTCGCGCCTCCTGAAACGTGCGCATTTCGCGCAACTTCGGCACTCAGCTTAGGCAGCGACGCACCGATGCAAACACGTCCTTAGGGGCCACATGCCCATTTGGGCAGCCGCACAAAAAAAATTGAGAATTGAGAATTGACTGGAGGTTGGTCGCGCTAACCGCGCGGCTGATCAAGGTTCGAATGCAGCTACAGCCTAGCTTCTGCGGTCCGCAGCCTGGCCTCCGGCCAAGACGGCAAACGGCGCTGCCTCAAACACCTGTGCGACCGGCAGGGGATCTTCCGAAATATCGATCCGCAGGCCAGTGAATATGTCGCGCATCGGTCCGGCAGGGGCTCCGACTGTAATCGTCGTATCCGTCCAGCGCTGGCTCGTGGGCACCTCCCGCTCGGCATCCATCAAGGCTGCGAAGCACTTGCCCAGCACGACTACGATACGAGCGTCTTCGTGTGTGCGAGCAAATGCAAGCACGTGCTCCCTCTGCGTCCCTTGAGCAGGTAACGGCGTGTACTCGCCGTGCGCGAACAGCTCCGGTAGCTCGCGCCTGAGCTGCAGCAGCCGCCACGTAACAAACAGCTTCGCGTCGCTCGAGTACGGAGATCGCAACGCCCCCTGCAATCGGCCACGAGCCTGCTCCTCGCTCTGATGTGTCAGCTCGTCCAGCAGGCGTGCATTCGCCTCGTAATCGACGGGGCGACGATTGTCCGGATCGACGAGCGCAAGCGACATCGTTTCCGTCCCCTGATAAATGTCCGGTACGCCTGGCGAGGTCAGTTTGAGAATCGTCTGGACCAAGGAGTTCAGATGGCCGAAGAAGCTCGCAATCTCAGCGAACGACGAAAAATCTCGCAGAAAGGCGTTCTGCTCGGAGTCTGAAAGTAACCGCGCAGCGAACGCCGTAAGCGCGTCTTCGTACTCCTGATTGGGACTACGCCACGAAGTTGCCCGCTTCGCCTCGCGCGCTGCTTTCACGAGATAAGCCTGCACGCGATCGAGCAATTTCTCTTGCAGCTCATGCGGCGACCAGACGCCTACCAGAGTTTGATAGATCAAATACTCGTCGTTGCGGTTCGGCGCATGACCGTTCGCAAGCTGCAAGCGCTTGCCTCGATTGAGCCGGCTCCAGCGTGAAAGATGCCGCTTCCAATGCTCCGGAAGCTCGCTGATGACTGAAATCCTCGCACGTACATCTTCGCTACGCTTGGTATCGTGCGTCGATGTCGCCAACATCGAGTGCGGCCAGTTCTTGAGCCGCTCGAGATTCTCTTGATGCACGGCCGAGGTAGAGAACGCGATGCGTCGAGGATCGCCGCCGACTTCATTCACGCTAACGAGGCGGTTGTAGCGATAAAAGGCAGTGTCTTCGACGCCTTTGGCGGTGACGGGCGCGGTCACCTGCTGGAACTTCATCGCAAATTCGAGCATCGCGCGCGCATGCTCCGGCGGCCGATCTTGACCAGCATCGCCTAACAACACATCCTTCAAGAACTCGAAGATCGTGTCCTCGCTCCCTGGATAGTCCGAACGCGCTACATTGATCGCCCATTCCACGGTACGCCGATCATCCGATCCCACACCGCGTTCGCTGATGTACGTTCGATAGACGGGAAAGCGCGCGATCGTCTCGATGATGGCCTCGAGCATCGAGGCGCGCGTCAAGTCGCTCGTGTGACGGTCGAGCTGCGCAATGCGATCGAGTTGCGTTGCCAGCACTTCCACTTCTGCCGCGAGCGATGTGCGCATGACGAACTTCTTCGCCTGGTAGGCGATTTCGTCGAACGATTGCTGCACTCCTGTGAACTGCTGATAGATACGCATTAGCGCTGCTTCGTTCTCGGCCTTGACGAGCCAGCCGTTCGCCAGCGCCGCGAAGTCGTAACCGGTCGTCCCATGCACCGGCCAGTCGAGCGGTAGTCTTTCGTGCGCAGCGCGGATCTTCTCCGTCACGACATACAGCGGCTTCTGGGCCGGGTCGCCGAACCGATGCTGCAGCCGCGTGAAGTACTCCAGAGGATCGAACAGCCCATCCGAATGGTCGATGCGCAAGCCGTCGATGTGGCCGCTCTCGACATATCGAAAGATCAACTCGTGCGTCTGCTCGAACACCGAGGGTTCGTTCATGCGCAGCGCTGCAAGATCGTTCACATCGAAGAATCGGCGATAGTTGATCTCGTCGATCGCCACGCGCCAGCTCGCGAGACGATACGCCTGAGCGTCCAGCAACTGCTCCATCGCATCGAAGCTCCGCGGTTCGCCGACCCGTCCGTTGATGCGACTCACCGCTTCTTCGATGAGACGTCTGATCGCAGTGCTACGCTCGACGAGGCGCGCGAGCCGGCGCTTGTGCGCTTCCTTGTCGCGATAACGCACGAGCTGCGCATCGGCAGAGGCGTAATCGCGCGGCGGCAGATTGGCAAATGCGGTCAACAGATTTTCGAAGTCCGCGCGATCTGGATCGTCGGGAGGCAACGAAACTTCGCGTTCGAAGATGCCGTCGAAGATCTTCGGGTACTCGCGCGGATCGATGGGAAAGCAATGCTCGAAATAGCGCACCCGAAAACTGCCGCGCTCCGCATCGAACTCGAGTTCGAGTTCGCCGCTTTCGAGCGCGGCCCCGAACGGTTGTCCGAGAATCGGCACCAACACTCGGTTACGCAACGACGCACGGTGCGGATACCAATCGATGTCGAAGTTCCTCGCCGACTGCGCCGCCGGACCGTTTTCCAAGAGATCCAGCCACCATTCGTTGTCGCAGCCCATGATGCCGAGGTGATTCGGCACGATGTCCACGATCAATCCCATCCCGTGCTCGTGCAGCGTCGCGACGAGCCGGTCGAAATCCTCCGGCGTACCCAACTCCGGGTTGAGCACGGTGTGGTCGACGACGTCGTAGCCGTGCATGCTCCCGGAACGTGCCTTCAAGATCGGTGACGTGTAGAGATGACTGATGCCGAGCCGCGCGAGATACGGCACGATGCGGCGCGCTGCCTCGAACGTGAACTCGCGATTGAGCTGAACGCGATACGTCGCTCGTGGCGGGCACGAGCCGCCGATGCGAAAGGAAGTCGTCCGTGGATCAACCATTGTGTCCTGAGCACCCGCTGGCCTCGCTGAATCCTTGCCAAGGAACTGAGCCGAACAGCCGCCGGTTCCGCCGATCGGCCCCTTCACTTGATGCGTCACTGGCTCAGGTCGAGAAATCGATGTCCTGTAAAGCAATTCGACACGTCACGCGCTCGAGCACGAATTGATTGTCTGCAACGGCAAGTTCGTTGACCTTGCAATCATTGCTGCGCAAAATTCCAAGGCACGTTCCAACAATCAATCAGAATCCACGTGCCAGAGGTGTCCTCGTGCGCTTTTCCACTTTAATGGGCGCGGCCGTTTTGTGTTGTTTTGCGCTTGTCGGATGCGGCGGTGGAGGCGGCGGCGACATTGCGAATCAGCAGACTCCTTCTTCTCCGCCAAGCGGCGGCAACAATCCCGGAGGCGGAGCCCCACCGCCCAGCGGAAATCCGCCAGCTACCATCTTCCGCCTTGACAATGTCGCGGTCGCAAGCTTTCCCAGCGGTTCGCTGGCGGCAGGTGCAGACGTCGTGCTCAGACTGGAAAACGAGCCCGATCGAGATATTCAGTTCGAAGACTCGACGCTGGTATTTGGCCCAATCAAGGGAGCCGACCTAGAGCTCGTCATCGACTCATCTAGCGCAATAGTGGACTCCTTTACGGTTCAGATGAACGTACCGCAAGAAGTTCAGGCATGGCTCACGCCTGGACGCGCGCTAGGCGTCTTTGCAATGACACTCTATGAGAATCTCAGTGAAGAGTCCGGTGAGAGATCCGTCGACTTTTCGCCGCTGTCTGCCGCTTACGACTCTGCTACGCGTCAGGTCACAGTCACTGTGCCAAGCGAGTATGCGTTAGAAGAGCCCGATGGGCGACGCCGCGTTGTGTTGAAGTTGGCGAGCGTCGCGACTCGCTCGTTCTTCATTACGCAAGAGAAGGCGATGTCCGCGTGGTCGAAAGATGCTTCCCGCGAGATGCTGGGAAGTCCTTTGCACGGAGATTTGGTAATCACGGATCCATACTGGGCCTTGCGGAAAGACAGGGAGGGAAACCCGAGATTTCACTTGGGGCTTGACTTGCGCGCCCCGGAGGGTACGCAAGTCTATTCAATGGGCGACGGCTATATTGAGAAGGTTAAGGTTCAAGGGAGTTGCTGCGGAAACAACATCGAAGCCGAGTGCTCGCTCCCCCTGAAGAGAGGATTCGCGGTCGTCGTGCGGCACAACGATGGTTCGGCGATGGCCTATCGTCACCTGACTCGTGGTTCGGTCGAAGGTTTCACAGATAACGAGCTATGCTGGGCGGAAACGAACCCCGCCAGACCGAAATACCCCATTGCGCGGGGCGCAAAGCTTGCGAAAAGCGGGAGATCGGGCGAGGTACCGCCGCATCTGCACATCGAGTACGCCAATGGCGTCGACGTTGGCGGCAAGGATGTTGATATTGACGCGTATCGGATGCTGCGCATGAATCCCTTGTTGGCCTTCTCGGAGCCAAAATTGAACCCAACGAAGGTGGTCATGCGCACGGGAGGGATCGCCCAATCTGTGAAGGTTGCACTCGTTTCAGCGGACGGTCGGGAATTCCTTATCTTGCGCAAGCAGAAAGGGCGAGAGAACCAATTTGTAGTGCCTGCCACGGCGAGGGGCTGCAATTTCGACGATACTTCCATCGAGGATGCGTTCGATGCGATGGAGATTAAGTCGGACAACAACGCAGTCGCATCCATTGAGGAATTTCCGGGAGAAGACGATGCGGCCGCATGCGCTCAAGGGCTTCTGCGCCACGACGGCGGTACGTTCAAAGTCAAACCCGGCACCAGTGGTAATGCAACCGTGACCTTTACCGCCTACGCGATAAACACCCATCTCGAAAACCCTAGCGCGTTGACGGATGTCGTCGTGCACGACGATGTACCGATCCTGAATTCGGTCTCCTGCCGATGGGACGTAGCAACATACTTTTGGGATAACCCCTTCGGCTGGAAGGACTATGCACTTGTAGCCCGCTTCGAGGGCGAGTACACAGACTCGGTCACGACGTCATTGTTAGGCGTACCGAAAGGAAGCCCGAAACCGCTGCCTGGGGAATTTTATACAGCCGGTGGCAACTACAATGCTTCTGACAACCCAATTGGCGTACGCGACGGCGAGCCTACTGTTGAGACGATGTGCGGTGCGGGAAATCAGTGGATATATGATTCCGCCGGTATCCCAAGTTTCAATATTCCTCCCTGGAGGCTAATTACATGCAAGAGCGACTCTCCCTCGATGAAGCCGTTCGCCCACTACTGGGCGCATGGAGCATTTTCTTTTGAAAAGAGAGGCGCAAATCCGCCGGGTTGGGCCGGCACAGATCCTACAACACTCGAATGGTGGGCACTGGTCCTATGGCACGACTTGTACGGTCCAGTCGCCCTGCAAAAAATCGACTGCCCTGCCCCACCGCCGCCTTGACGAGCAGCTTTAGGTTCGCTGAAGCCTGACTTCCCAAGGTGCAAGCCGCCCGGCAGTGAATGCGGCGGCATTTGAATACAGCAGCGTCGCTGCCGTACTCGAGACGAGCTCGCAAGCGGCCGTGCTGAGGTTTGTGTCGAGCAGCAACGCGCCGTCGCTCGTCGGCCAACGGACGCGCACGACCGTCCCCGACACTTCGGACTCGGCGCGACCCGGTTCGATCGAAGGAATGCGCGGCACAACATGCTCTGCACGCACGCTCAGTAACTGCCGCACGTACGCCATGTGCCGCCGATGTGCCGACTCGTTGCGATCTTCCCAACGCAGGCAGCTGCGCTCGAAAGTTGCCGTCGCATTCGGATCCGGAATGCGTTCGTGGACGTGTGCATCGTCGAACCCGAAAGAAACGAATTCGTTTCGGCGGCCATCGGTAATTGCGCGCGCAAGCTCGCCGCAATAGTCGCAAAAGTACAGAAACGGCTGGCGTGCTCCGTACTCCTCTCCCATGAACAGCATCGGAATGTGCGGCGAGAGCAACAGCAGCGCGAGAGCCGCACGCAGCGGTTGCTCGTCCGTCAAGGCAACAAGCCTTTCGCCGAAGGCGCGATTACCGATCTGATCGTGGTTCTGAAGGAAGTCGATGAAGGAAGTGACGGGCAAGCGATGGCTGCGCTCGCCGCGCGGCTCGCATGTCTTGCCGTAAGGATCGCCTTGATAGGCAAACCCCTCTGCGAGCACGCGTGCGAGTTGCGTATACGGTTGCTCAGCGTAATTCGCGTAATACCCGTCTGTCTCGCCGGTCACGAGCACATGAACGATGTGATGAAAGTCGTCGTTCCACTGTGCCTTGGATAGCCGCCGATTGCGTGCCGACCTCAAGCGCGATGCTTGGTTGTCGTGATTCTCGAGCATCAGGTGTACATAGCGGTCGCGCGCCGGACCTGCCTCGATCGCTGCAGCCAGCTCATCGACGAAATGCGTTCGACTGGCATCGCGCATGGCGTGCACGGCATCGAGCCGCAGCCCATCGAAACGGTATTCCTCGAGCCAGTAGAGAGCGTTCTCGACAAAGAACCGGCGAACGTTGCGGCTTGCCTCGCTCTCGAAATTGATCGCCGATCCCCAGGGCGTCTTGTACTTATCCGTGAAGAAGCCGCTTGCGTAGCGGTGCAGATAATCTCCCTCGGGACCGAAGTGGTTGTACACGACGTCCAGGACCATAGCGATGCCGTTCGCATGAGCCGCGTCGATCAAACGCTTCAGGTCGTTCGGTCGTCCATACGCGGGATGAGGTGCAAAAGGGAGCACTACGTCGTAACCCCATCCGCGCGAGCCGGGAAACGTCCCAACCGGCATGAGCTCGATCGTATTGACGCCGAGCTCACTTAGTTCGGGGAGTCTCGGAATGATCGCGGCATAAGTGCCTTCGCGCGTAAACGTCCCGACATGAAGCTCATAGACCACCGCGCGATGCCATGGCAACCCGCGCCACTCTCGATCGCTCCAAAGATAAGCCTTCGGATCGATGACCTCGCTGAATCCGTTGAGCCCGTCCGGCGCGAATCTCGCCGCAGGATCCAGCACATTCAACTCTTCGTCGATGCGATAGCGATACTTAGCTCCAGCAGATACCGGCACGGACGCTTCGAACCATCCTCCCTCCTGCCGATCGAGATCGAAGCACTGCGGCATCCCATCGACGGCCACCTGGACCTTCTTTGCATCCGGCGCCCACAACCGAAAGCGCGTACCTCCCTCCGGCAACGGCTCGGCGCCGAATGGCAGAACGTGGTGAAATCGCATTCGCTCAATTGAAAATGAAGAATTGAGAATGGGGAATCAAGGAACGGCAGCACTGCCACGGAACCTCTTCGTTCTCAATTCTCAATTGTGAGCGCAGTGGCGCTCACCCTTGCGTGCTGTGTCGCCAGGTTGATGAACGTGTCCGAGGCTTCCGGTGCATGGTGCGTCTCCGTTGCGTGATGCTTTGGTCGGGTGATTTGCAAGCGCCGCAAGGTTTCGCCGACACGCCTCGGCGTGCCGAGGTCGCTCCAACCGCACGGCGGTACCCGAATGACGCGCAGTCTCGACTCGTGCCCTTCGAGAATGTGGCGCGAGAAGTCCACATCGGGGAGCTGATCGTAGATCTCGCAAAGCGTGGACCACGCGGATGCCTGCGGCAGGCCGGCATGCAGCGTGCGGTCGAGCGTGACCTGCATCTGCACGACGACGGGAGCGAACCGTTGCATATACAGATCGAGCAATGCGCGTGCCGATGCTGCGACGATGAACGCATTCCACAGCCCGCCTGCCTCGATGATGTCCTTCGCGACTTGCATGGTGGGCTTCTCGATGAATCGCCCAACACGGTAGCCGCCGTAAGAGTCGGCATCGCCCGGCAAGATGTACCCGAGCTCGGCATCCGCATCGTCGGGTTCTAGGCCGAGCAGTACCGGTGTGTTCGGGTCGCGCTGGACACGCTCCAGAGCTGCGCGCAGCGACCGCCGAAGTACAGCCTCGTCGCGTACATAGTGATCTGACGGCAACAACAGCACGCTCGCCTCCGGATCGAGGACAATCAAGCGAAGCAGCGAATACAGCACTCCGATGCCGGTCCCTCGGTTGCGCGGCTGCACGAATATGTTGCGGCTTGGAATTCCCTTCAAAGCCGACGGCCACCATTCGCGGTGCTGCTCGGCCACGATGGCGCAAATTCGTTCGCGTTCGACGGCGCCGGCCGCGCGTTCGATCGCGTCCTCGAGCAACGTACGTCCTCCATGAAGCGAACAGAACTGTTTTGGAACGGGCGTGCCGCATGGACGCGTGGTCAACGCACGCAGGCGCGTTCCGTCTCCTCCCGCCAAGACGATACACCACACGTTGTTGCTGCCGCTGACCATGCTCATGCTCCTGGCGTTCTAGACGATCTGAAAGCGAAATAGGAAACGCCGCAACCGATTCCGAGGCGATGCGGACCGCGCTCACTTTGATATTCGCGTTGCCGGATCGCGCGTTCGCTACGAATGTTCACAAGGCGCAAGAGGTTCCACTGCGCGTGCGAACGCGCAAAACCTTTCATGGACCGTAACAAAGAGGTAACGAGCCACGACGAGCAGGCGAATCCGCACACTGCACCCGCTTGCCTGCAGGAACTTTCTCGGACGCCGTGTGCTTGCATAGCGAGCCCTCATTCTTGGAAGCGCACATCCATGGCCACTCGTCGACGTCCAGATTCGAACCGTGGAACGCCTCGCGGCGCCACTGACGAAAAGATCACCACCGCGCCTGACAGCGCATCTGCAAGCGAGCGCCGCCGCAGCGATGACCTGCAGGCGAACCCGAAAGAAAAGGCGTTCGAGGATTCGTCAACGCGAACGCGCGATCAGGGTGGACTCCCGAACGCGACGATCGTCGACGAGCACATATTCCACGAAGAGCGCGAGCTGCGCATTGCGGAGCTTGCGTATTCAAAAGCGCAACAGCGTGGCTTTGCACCGGGTCGCGAGCTCGACGACTGGCTGGAAGCGGAACGTGAAATCGACGCGTCATTCGCTCGCGCAGAACATCGGCCAGCCGCGCACTGACCGCGACAGGTCCGGGTTTCATGGCGTCCGAAGCGCAAGCGAGCTGCGCTGAGATCCAGTCTAAGGTCGTCGGCACGCCTGCGCGCTGGGCGCATCGCGACGCTTTCTTAGGCGCTCTTCATCACGGGGGGGTCACGCGATTTCGCGTATGGGCGCCCGAGGCGACGTGCGTCGAAGTGCACGTGAAGCATCCGGACGAGTCGACGCTCGAATTGCGCGCGGCCGAGGATGGGTACTTCGTCGGGGACTCCGAGTCGATCGGCGCGGGCGCTCTTTATAAGTATTCCGTCGACAAGCAGGGAACTTGGCCGGACCCTTGCTCACGGTATCAACCGTTCGGCCCGCACGGCCCCTCGGCAGTAATCGACGCAACCCGATACCGCTGGCAGCACTCGCACTGGAAAGGCGCGCGGCTCGAGCATCAAGTGATCTACGAGATGCACGTCGGCGCTTTCACACGGGAGGGTACCTTCGATGCCGCCGGCGAACGGCTCGAGTGCCTGCGCGATCTAGGAATCACGATGATCGAGCTGCTGCCGGTCGCGGAATGTCCGGGCCGCTGGAACTGGGGCTATGACGGCGTGCAAATCTTCGCGCCCTTCCACGAGTACGGCGATCCCGACGCGTTCCGGCGATTCGTCGACCGCGCCCACGGTCTCGGGCTCGCCGTCGTCCTCGACGTCGTCTACAACCACGTCGGTCCCGACGGCAATTATCTGAAGCACTACAGCCCGCATTACTTCAGCCGCAAGCATCTGACGGAGTGGGGCGAAGCGTTCAATTTCGACGGTGAGCATTGCTTCGGCGCCCGAGATTTCGTCATCAACAACGCCAAGTACTGGCTACGCGAGTTTCGGCTCGACGGCTTCCGGCTCGACGCCACGCAGTCGATCTTGGACACGAGCGAGCCCCACATCCTCGCGCAGCTCGTGACCGAATGCCGGGAAATGGCAGAACGGGACATCGTCTTTATTGCCGAGAACGAGCCGCAGCGAGGCGAACACCTGTTGCCCCCCGACGAAGGAGGGTTCGGCCTCGACGGTATGTGGAACGACGATTTCCATCACGCGATGCGCGTTGCGCTGTCGGGATGCCGGGACGGCTACTTCCTCGACTACACCGGATGCTCGCAAGAGCTGCTGTCAGCGCTAAAACATGGGTTTCTTTATCAAGGTCAGCACTACGCGTGGCAGCACAAACCGCGCGGATCGCCCTTGCGCGGTGCACCGCGGCACGCCTGCGTGCATTTCCTGCAGAACCACGATCAGGTCGCGAACACCGGCCTAGGCGATCGCCTGCACACATTCGTGAGCCTGCGCCGCTACCGAGCAGCGACTGCGGTGCTCTTGCTCGGACCGCAGACGCCGCTCTTGTTCATGGGTCAGGAGTTTCTCGCTTCGAACCGGTTCATGTTCTTCGCCGATCACGAACCGCCGTTGTGCGATACGGTGCATCAGGGGCGGCGCGAGTTTCTCCAACAGTTCGAGTCGTATGCGACTCCGGAAATCCAGGCGGCTATTCCCGATCCCGCGGACGAGCGCACATTCATGCAGAGCAAGCTCGATTGGGACGAGCGGAGCCGCAACACCGCAGCCCTGGCGCTTCACGAGGACTTGCTGCGTCTGCGACGCGGAGACCCAGTCCTCTCGCAATCGACGGGTGTCGACATCGACGGTGCGACACTCGGCCCGTCGGCGTTTCTCCTGCGCTGGTTCGACTCGAATCAGAACGATCGCCTGCTCGTCGTCAACTTCGGGCATGAGCTGCATCTCGATCCTGCCCCCGAACCCTTGCTTGCGCCGCCGCGTGACCAGCAATGGGCGCTGCTTTGGACGAGCGAAGACCTCCGCTATGGGGGACTCGGCGTCATCGAGCCCGTGTCCGCTGATGGACGCTGGCGAATTCCGACCGAATGCGCCGTTCTGTTGCAAAGCCTTTGAACTCATCGCGCGATGTCGAGGCCGACCTTGAAAGGACGTGAGATCGTCATTCCGTGGGACACGGGAGGTGATCCGTGCTTCTTGCGCGACCGCGAGTGGCTCGTTACGAACGGGCTCGGCGGCTACGCCTCCGGCACGTTGGCCGGCATGCCGTCGCGCAAGTATCACGGCCTGTTCGTTCCGAACCTGACCGATCCGAAGGGTCGGCACATCATGATTTCCCGCTGCGACGAATTCGTCACCGTCGGCGGCATGCGCGTGCATCTGGGCGGCGCCGAGTTCGCCAACAATCAGGTCGTCGGCGAATCGCACCGTTATCTCAAGGAGTTTCGGCTGAGCTGCCGCATCCCTGTCTGGCGATTCGAGCTCGGTAACAGTGTCATCGAGAAATCGATCGTCATGCCGCACAACCAGAATACGGTGTGCGTGCGCTATCGGCTGTTGAGTGGGGAGCCCGTCGAGCTGCACGTCCGACCATTCACTTCATTTCGACGTCACGACGAGCAGCCTGAACAGGAGCTCCGCTCGGCATTCACACTGACGGTCACCGAAGACCGGTACGAGGTACACCTGCCCGACAGCCCGCTCGTGCTGCGCATGGCCATGCAGCCCGGGCCGGCTGCGTTCGTCACCGAAGCGCAGTCCGAGATCGACTTCTTCTACCGCATCGAGTACGACCGCGGCGATCCGGCACTCGAGAGCGCGTTCAGCCCGGGTTATTTCACTGCGCTGCTGACGACCGAGCAGCCTGTCGTCTTCATCGCGTCGACACAGAGCTGGGCATCGCTCGAATTCGATGCCGCGGCCGTGTTCGAAGCCGAGATCAAACGCTGCGATACCCTGGTCTCGCTCTCCCCCGCGCTCGCGCACGACCCATTCGCGCGACAACTTGCGCTCGCGGCCGACCAGTTCATCGTGCTACCGGGCAGCCGTTTCGAGGAAACGGTCATAGCGCAGGCGGAAGGCAGCGACCTGCGCACGGTGATCGCCGGCTATCACTGGTTCGGCGACTGGGGCCGCGACACCATGATCAGCCTTGAAGGTCTTACCTTGTGCACGGGCCGATTCCGGGAAGCCGGCGCGATTCTGCGTACGTTCTCCCACTACGTGCGCGACGGTCTGCTGCCGAATCTGTTTCCCGAGGGCGAACGTCAAGCGCTGTATCACACGGTCGATGCGACTCTGTGGTATTTCCACGCGATCTCGCGCTACGTCGAGGCTACGGGCGACCGCACGATCCTCGTCCAGCTCTTTCCGATCCTGCGCGAGATCGTCGAGCAGCATTTCGCCGGCACGCATTACAACATCCATGTCGACCCGAAGGATGGCCTCATCTCGGCCGGCGCCGAGGGCTATCAACTCACGTGGATGGACGCGAAGGTCGACGGCTGGGTCGTCACGCCGCGCCGCGGTAAGCCGGTCGAAATCCAGGCGCTCTGGTACAACGCGTTGAATCTGATGAGCGGCTGGGCCAAGGAGCTCGGTCAACCGAGCGCAATTTTCCAAGACGCTGCAGCCACGGTGCGCGAAAGCTTCAACCTGCGGTACTGGAATGCCGAACGCGGCTGCCTGTTCGATGTCGTCGACGGACCGGACGGCGACGACCCCAACGTGCGCCCCAATAAGATCTTCGCGATCTCCCTGCCCTACCCCGTACTCGAACAACGCCGCTGGTCCGACGTCGTGGCCGTCGTCCGCGAGCAGCTCGCAACTCCGTACGGCTTACGCACCCTGAGCTCCGACCACCCGGATTACAAATCTCACTATCGCGGCAGCCTTCGCGAGCGCGATGCCGCCTACCATCAGGGCACCGTATGGCCGTGGCTGATCGGCCACTTCATCGACGCCACGCTCAAGATCGACCCGGACCGCGCCCGTGCCCGCGAGCTGCTGTGCGCCTTCGAGGAGCATTTGTTCGAGGCCGGCATTGGCACGATCAGCGAAATCTTCGACGCGGAGCCTCCCTTCCGTCCCGGCGGCTGCATCGCGCAGGCCTGGAGCGTGGCCGAGGTGCTGCGGGCCTGGCTCACGACGCAACACCGCGAAACGCGAGCAACGCGGAGCTAACGATCCAGGTGCCTGGAGCGACGCATCGCCGTCGACTTCTCAATCGCAAGCCGATCGATCCATCACTGCAACGCGATGGGAACCGCTCGTGCATACGGTTCATTGTTCGTCGTTGCCAGCCAATCACTATTAGGAGCGAAATCATGGCAAGAGCGACCCCCAATGCGGCAACCGACGCGCCGCGCGATGCGATCGCGTTGCTGAAGCAAGACCACCGCACGGTCGAGAAGCTGTTCGACGAATTCGAAAAGGCCGACGACGACGAGCTGCAGAGCCTGGCGCATCGCATTTGCCAGCTGCTGACCGTCCACGCGCAGATCGAAGAGGAGCTGTTCTACCCGCAGGCAAAGGATGCCCTGGAAGACGACGAGGAGTCGCTCGAGCTCGTGCAAGAGGCGGCTGTAGAGCATCAATCGGCGAAGGAGCTGATCGCCAAGATCGAGGGCATGACGAGCGATGACGAGCACTTCAAGGCGACGGTCAAGGTGCTCGGCGAATACGTGAAGCACCACGTCAAAGAGGAAGAGAACGAGCTCTTCCCCGAAACCAAGAAAGCCGGCGTCGACTTGAAAGAAATCGGCAGCCGCCTCTTCGAACGCAAAGTGCAGCTCATGGAAGAAATGGGCATTCCGATGGAAATCGAGGAGCCGACGACGAAGCGCAAGCGCGCAACGGGCCGCTCAGGCCGCACGGCAGCGGCAAAATCCCGACAAGCTCGGGCCGCGGCAAGCCGCAAGAGCTCTTCCCGCTCGGGCACTCGCGCACGTCACTGAAACCCCGCCCGATGCCGGCAGCGCAAACGCGCTGCTCGGCCGTCGGTGCAGGTCCGTTGGCATGCATCGAATGAAGCGACGGCTGCGGCTGGTGCGCTTTGAATACTTCGCGCCACAGCACGGCACGGGTCATCGTTGGTAAAGCGCCAACGCGTGCCACGCGCGATCGTCTGTAATTTCTGCAAGCGCCGGTTCATCCAGAGCCGAGCAGGCGCGTTTGCAATCTCGCGATCGCTCGCTGGAATTCTGTCGCGTAGTGTCGCGAGCGAGTACGCGTCGTCGAACCACAGACACTCGGCGCTCGTGCTTTTGCTTTTTCCGTTCGGCGCGGAACTTTGAATTTCCGGATGGCTTCGGTTCGAGATTCCCTCATCGGCTGCAGACCGCAGCCTTGTGCACACCCGCCATCCGGAGTCCATTGCCATGACCCTGACCATTCTCGAGGACCGCGGTACGCCGCTCGATCGTCAATACTTCACGTGGCGCGAGCTATCCCCGAAGCCGATCAGTAAGCTCGACGACGATGCGTTCACTCGCATTCGTATCGTCCTGATGAACGGCGTCGAGCACGAGGCGCTGCGATTCCAGCACGCGGTCGCGCGCTTCAACTCCGAGCTACGACTGCCGCTCGCCCAGATTCGTCAGATCGAGCATCAGCAGGAAACGCTGATCAATTGGCTGATCGGTCCCGATCACTCGCCGCTCGAAACGACGATTGCGTACGAACAAACCGCGATCGAAGTGACGGCGGCCATGGCGAGGCGCGAGCCGGACGAGTACGTAGCTCAAACCTTGCGCTTCGGCTTACTCGAGGACTTCGATCATCTTTACAGATACGCCGCGCTGCTCGATCGGCTCGAGGGCAAGGATGCGAACAACATCCTGCAGTCGTACACCGACATCGTGCCCGGGCGGCCGACGCACGTGCATCATCGCTATGCAACGGACAACGTACGGCGGCCGACGGTCACGCGAGCCTCTCACCCGCTCACGAAGCTCCACGCGTTGACGATTACGGCGGGCGAGCAACAGACGCACAACTACTATGTGAACATCGGACCTCTGTTCGCCGATCCGCTCGCGCGTCAGCTCTATGCCGAGATTGCGTCCATCGAAGAGCAGCACGTCACGCAATACGAATCCCTTCTCGATCCGACGCAATCGTTCCTCGAGCAATGGCTGCTCCACGAAGCCATGGAGGTCTACAACTACTGGAGCTGTGCGCAGCAGGAATCCAATCCGCGCATCAAAGGTATCTGGGAGCGCATGCTCGATTACGAGCAGGGCCACTTAGCGGCGGTCGCCGACATCTTCAAGGAGACCGTGAAGAAGGATCCGCTCGAAGTGTTGCCCGAAACGTTGCCGGATCCGTTGCCGTATGCCAGCCAGCGCGATTTCGTCCGCAAAGTTCTCGTCGACGAGATCGACATGCGTGCGCGCGGTACCGAATACGTAGGGCCTGACGAGGAAACCGAAGCGACGCTCGCATATCGGGATCATGTTCATTCCGAAGGCGTACCGAGCGATGCCGTAGCTGCAGGTTACAGATATCAGCCAGGGACGGAGCTGGCTCGTCAAACACCTGCCGCCGCCTGAACCCGAGGAGATCCGCCATGAGCACACAAGCACACATGGGAACGAACCGCACCGGCATTCAGACCTCGCCGCGCGAGACGAAAAAGATGTTGACGGCAGAAGAAAAGCTGCAGCCTGTCTTCACAGGCGATCCTGCGGATTTCGTCGACATCAAAGTGCAATCGATCGCGGAGGCCGATCCGCTCGGCTCCGTGCCGCCGCCTGCAACGGTGAAGGGCACGCTCAAGTCCGGCATGAAAAAGATCACCGGCTCGAATCCTCAAGTGTTCATCGACAAGCTCGCCGAGCGCGCAGCTTACGAACGCGGCGGCACGCGGCTCTACGATGCGTTGATCGTGAAATTCCAGGCAACTGGAGACTCGACTTCAGGCGCCACGCTCGAAGAACTGACGAGCATCCGCGCCGACGAGCTTGCGCACTACCATCTGCTCGTCGATGCGATTCGAAAGCTCGGCGGTGACCCAACGGCGCAAACGCCGAGCGCTGATCTCGTCGGCGTGGAAACCGCCGGACTGATGCAAGTCGTGAACGATCCGCGTACGAGCTTTTCGGATTGCTTGAACGCAATGCTCGTCGCGGAGCTCACGGATGTCGATGCATGGAATCTCCTCGCCACGCTCGCCGAGGGCATCGGCCAAGATGATCTCGCACAACAGTTCCGAGATGCTCTGCTGCAGGAAAACAAACATCTGCAGTTGGTGAGAGGGTGGTATACGAGGAGTGTGGTGGACGCGAGCGCGTAGCACGTTGAGCCCCTTCTGCCTCGGGAGAAGGTGGTCCAAAGGACCGGATGAGATGATCCACGAACTGGATCCGCGCGCGTTCGTGCGATCCCCTCAACGCGACGCTTCGCTCTCGCCGCCTTGATGTGCATGGATGCACGAATGCCGCGGACGCAGGAAGCGTAAGAGCGGCCTCCCCCGAGGAGAGGCGATCGTGCGCGCTCTACCTTTAGCCAACAGCCTTTAGCCCACACCCTAAAATATCTGCCACCACCTCTTCTTCCCCACATTCCTTCGCCGCGGATCGATGAAATCCTTGATGTCCGCGTCGATCAATGCTTCGAAGAGGTAGTTGACGCCCTTGGCTTCTTTCAGCTCGAGCTCTTCCTTGTACAACGGCACGACGCTGAAGAAGGCGATGGAATGCGCGGCGATCTTCAGCTCGTAAAAATCCTCCGGCACGAGAAGCGACGGCACGATCACTGCGCCGCAAAGCCGAGTCGTCGGTGCAAGCGGTTGCGGCGGATTGCCGTTCGTGAACGTCTCGCCCCACCCCACCCAGCGACCGGTGTCGCGCGGTAACTCTGCAATCGATCGCAATTGATCGAGCGGCCACCGCCAACGCGGATCGCGGCGTGCCTCTGCATCGAAAGGCCACATGCGAGGCAGCGTCACCATCAATTCGATGTAACGCGGCGCCTGCTGCTTCCCCGGCGGCACGCTCATCGCCTTGTCGCTCATGCCTGCCGTGACGAGCGTGCGGACCGGGCGTGTCTCTTGCGGCGGGACGTGTAGGACTTCGATTTCAGTCGGATCGGAACCTTCCCGCAGAATCTCCTTGATCGGCCCGAGATGCTTCTCGACGTGAGCGCGAATCTCCTCGCGGTAGCCCGGCAAGTAATCAGAATTGGAAGAACTCACGACGCATACATCTCGCAAAACCGCGAGTCGTTGCGCACGTCGATCCAGCCTCGACCGCGCAACGACACTCGGTCCTCATTTTTTCGATTTCGGCCGGAATGCCATGAACACATTGCCCGGCGGCTGTCCGAACATGCCGTAGCCCGAAGCAACAAACAACTGTCCGTTCGCGGCAACGATCGAGGCATTGTCGATCGCACCGCCGTTGCCCGGCACGCCATTGATCGTCTCGAATTGCTTCGCAGTGTCGAAGCTGAAGAGCACGGCACCGGTCTTCGCATCGAACACGCGCAAGTAGCCGTCGAGCGCACCTGCAACTACCGCCCCGTCGATCACGGTCGGCGCACCCGACAAGCCGATGTTGTTGGCGCATCCGCGCACGCGCGTTCGGCGATCGCCCGAGCAATCAGGCTCGGCAGCAAACGTCCAGAGCACTTTGCCGGTCACCGCATCGACAGCGTGAATGCCGGGTTTCTGGTCGCGCACGGCCGCATTCTGCGGATTGAATCCGTACGGACGATTGATCGGCGCATAGACGCGTTCGCCGTCGAAGGCGATGCCCCAGTGAATACCGCCGAGCGGCGAGCCTTCGCCGAAATCCTGACGCCACAGCACATTGCCGTTGTCGGGATCGAGCGCCCACAACGTGCCGGATTTCTGACCTGCAAACAGCGCGTCCTTGCCGTTCTCGAGCTTCGCCAAGATCACCGAGGCGCCGAAATCGACGTCGCGGAACACCGTTTGCAGCGGACAATTCAACTGACGGCGCGGCGGCGCACCTTCGGTCGCAGGCCGCGGCCCCATGCAACCGCTCAAGAAGATGTCGTTCTCCGTCGCCTGAAAGCTCCAACGAATCGAGCCGTCCTTTATATCGATCGCAAGAATCGCGTCGGTCGTTTTTGCCGCAGGCTCTGACGTCGCTTCGCCGGTGCCGACGTACAGCAAGCCGCGTTTCGGATCGAGCGCCGGCGAATTCCAAATCGGGGCGCCCGACGGTCCCCAGATCATCTTGCCGTCGCCGCGATCGCGCACCGGCTTTGCATCCTCCATCGTGTGCGCGATCCAGAGTTTCTCGCCGGTCTTACCGTCGAGCGCAACGACCGCTCCGTGCGTCTTGCAACACTCGTGGTCGTCGTTTGCGCCGACCGTGATCTCGTATTGAGAAATCGGCGCATAAACGCGGTCGCCGTGAATAATCGGCGTCCCCGTCGTGAGCGATAACGGGAACAGTTGCACGGACTGCTGCCAGAGCTTCTTGCCCGTGAGCGCATCGACCATGTGAATATTTGCAGCAACGTCGCCGACGACCAGGACTTTGCGACCGGCGACTTCGCCGTACGCCGCGCTCGTGCGCAGCGGTAGATCGCTCGTGTACACCCACTTCAGGCACGGCT
>ERZ777003.1812-NODE-1812-length-28905-cov-12.839341_pt1 | contig 28905 bp, 22 predicted proteins | sample MGYA00374956_ERZ777003 | MGnify/ENA primary metagenome ERZ777003 (study PRJEB29302, sample SAMN06268252) | bioreactor metagenome | isolation source: Joint BioEnergy Institute, California, USA | place: USA:Joint BioEnergy Institute, California, USA | collected... | reverse complement strand
CTGTTATTCGCAGGAGTCTTGATCTATGCCTGCCGCAACAGATTTGCGCGCATTACAACCACGACCCTGCCAATCGCGATCGGCTTTATCTACATCTCCGTCGTGCAGGCTGTCGATGCGATTCGAAGGCCCAGCGATGTAATCACCGAGGAGTCCGTCGCTTCGGGCCTTCTCGTCTCCGCGATATCCTTTGCTGCGTTTCTTGCCGGCTATTTCATCGCGGGCGACTTAATCCGAGCGCGTCGGATTTTCCCCCAGTACTCCAGGAGAAAGCTTCTCGCGGTCACAGCCGGGCTGATTGGGATCGGAGCTGCTGGACAGGTGATCGTGGTCCAGACACTCGGAGGATGGACTGCCTTTCTGGGATTTCAGAAAGCCAACGTAAACCAGTACGAGGTCCTGTCCGCATATCTCTATAACTTGCCCAATTTTCTCTTCGCGGCGTTTGCCGTGCTTTCTGTCGCGGCGCTGGCCGACCGGCAAAGCAAAAGCCTCTATCTGGTCACGCTTGCAATGGGGCTGGTGCTGGTTCTGAGAGCGATCGCGCTTACCGACCGGGGGGATCTCATTCGATCCATGTTGCCCCTTGCTGCTCTTCTCACAAGTGCCCCGGCCGGCCTTCGGCGGAAGGCAAAGATCTGGTCCGCTGGAAAGATTGTCGCAGCCGGAGCAGTCGCCCTGGTAGCCCTCGGCGTGCTGGTTCTGCCCTTCTTTCGGGATACAGGACGGTCCATCCTGACATCGAACGTTTCTTTCGATGAGGCGATCGAAGGCGTGCTGTCGATGGGCGCATCGTCGAGATTCAGTGCGAGAGGCGGCGAATTCGATAGCGCGGTCCGTCTGGTGCAGCAGGTTCAGACAGACTACATTTCTCCCCCCGGTCCCATCCATCTTGCCCATGTGATATGGGGCTTCGTGCCGCGGCACCTTGTCCCGGAGAAGCATGAACTGTTCACGAACTGGGCGGGGGAGGACTACGAAAAGATTCTCTTGTCGGCCTCTTATCCAGGTTGTGCTTTGACAGGATGGGGAGAAGCATACGCGTATCTGGGCTTTGTAGGATCCATGATTTACTGGATGCTTCTTGGGGCAGCCGGACGGTGGTTTGAATCGCTCTACCCGGATCCGCACACTCTCAAGATCGCTTCCGCCACGGCCTTTCTCCCGATGACTCAGTTTGTCGTCATGGGGCTATGGGCCGGGATTATGAATACCTTGTACGCGGTCCTGCCATTCTGCTTGGCGCTCCGATTCGCCACTACGAAGGCAAGCCGCAGGCTGCTGCGGGCTTATCGGAGAATGTCCGCGTTTGCGCCCCTGCCCCATGGCACCGTCGGACCCTGGCGTGGTCCGGCGGGGGTACCTTACGCCCGCAACCTCGCGGCGGAAAGCACAAGACAGAGTCAGGTTCCTGGAACCCGATCCTTCGAGATCCAATGAAGATCCTGGTAACACACGTTTTTGGCTACGCGAACAAGGGCGATTGGATTCTCTTGAAATCCCTTCTTGACGTCCTCGAGGAGGCGTTTCCAGGTGCGGAAATTCGCGGTATCTGCCGTGATCCCGATGCGCAGGCTCTCCGCTTCCCGAAAGTGAAGTGGTTCAAACAGGCTGGCGTGTCGGTGCGCACTGGTATTCGCCGCCGCGTAGAGAACGTGCTGGGTTTGGCGAAAGCAGTTGCGGATTATTCCATTGCGCCGGTGCTGAAGGGATCCTCTGATGCGAAAGGTTTATTCGGCTCCTGCTTTCGTGGAGTGGACTTAGTGGTGGCCTGCCCTGGAGGCTATCTCGAAGATTCGAACGTCAGCATTATCACGAATCTGGTCCACCTTCATATGGCGCTGTCGACAAACGCCCCGGTTGTGCTGGCGCCACAAAGCATCGGGCCTTTTCGATCCAATTTGTGGGCTGCCCTAACCGGCTCGCTACTTCGGCGCGTTCAGCGAATCTATGTTCGGGAAGAGCACTCATGGAAGACGGTTGTCGAGAGACTGGGAGTCCCAAGACAAACGGTCGAGCTCGCCGTAGATATGGCGCTCTATGGGTTCGAGTCGGACCAGGCGCGTGCGGAAGAGGAGCTGCGCAAGTATGAACTGACTCCGGGCTCCTATCTGGCCGCGACGGTAATTGATTGGTACTTCCCGAAGTCAGTCGATCCTGGGGCGGCCAGAGAACGCTATATTCGCGCACTGGCGGGCGTGATGAGACGGCTGTGGACGGCGCACGGGATCCGTACACTGCTCCTCAAGCAGGTTGAAGCTGCCGCGGGCGTGCCTGGGGACGACGCAGTCCTCAACGCAGTTCAGAATCTGGCGGGGGAGGCTGTTGTTGTGCCGCCAGAAAATTACCCGCCTGAGGTGATGCAGGCCCTCATCGGTGCGTCAGCGGCCTTCCTGGGGTCCAGGATGCACTCGAGCGTCTTTGCCATGCAGCAAGGCGTTCCTTTTGTAGGAATCGGCTACCTGCCGAAGACTCACGGCATTATGAGCATGTTCGGGCTGGGGGACTACGTATGTCCTATTGAGGAAGTTTCAGAGGACATACTGTACGGCATGCTTGTGTCGGCTATGTCTGACCGGGAGAGATTCTTGTCTGCTCAAGCCTCGATCCGCCACCAAGGCGGGGAGGCGCGGGCCAAGCTCATAAGGGCCTTAACCGGTTTCGTTCGTCAGCCGGCTGCCGCCTAGGAGCAGCCGGCACCCGCTTCGAGATGCAGGCCTCGGCTTCTGAGGGTGTTTATCGAACGTGAGGATTGTTCTCCTTTTCCCAGTTTTCAGTAATTACCACTTAGCCAGACTGCGGACAGCGCAGTCGATGAATCGGGACGTCATTGGCCTCGAGGTTGTTGATGGAACCGGAGTCACCGGGATCCAAGGCTGGCGTGAGGTTGAGCGCCGCGGGGAATTGACCATCGAAACGATGATCCGCGGAATGAACTACACCGATGTGGAGCCGGGCTATCTCTGCACTCAAATGTATGCTTGGCTGGACAAGATCAATCCGGACGTGGTTGCCCTGCCAGGTTGGATCGATAAGTCAGCGATGGCGGCTCTCAGATGGTGCGCCGACCGCCGCAAGGGAGCCGTGCTGATGTCTGATAGCAGCGCCAAGGACAAGCAGCGGCGGTTCCTGATCGAGCAGTTGAAAAGCCGGATTGTTCGCTGCTACGGTGCTGCCCTGGTTGCCGGTACGGTCCATGTGCGGTACGTCGCTGAGCTGGGAATGCCAATGGACCGGATCTTCACGGGCTACGACGTGGTCGATAACGACTATTTCTCTACGGCCGTTGATGCCATACGCGCAAATCCGGGCAGCGCCGGGGCGCTGACAAAGTGTTCGGAGCCCTTCTTTCTCGCGTCTGCCAGATTTATCGAGCGCAAGAACCTGATCCGGCTCATCGAGGCCTACCACATGTACCGGCAGAAGAGCGCTGCTCCGCGATGGAAGTTGGTGATCTTAGGCGACGGCCCTCAGCGGCTTCAGATTGAGCAAGCGATTCGAGAACGCCATCTCACGCAGTTTGTTCACCTGCCGGGTTTCGTCTCCTATAACGAACTCCCGGCGTTCTACGCGCTTGCCGGTGCGTTCGTTCATCCCTCGATCAGCGAGCAGTGGGGGTTGGTGATTAACGAAGCAATGGCGTCCGGGCTTCCGGTCGTCGTCTCGGATCGCTGCGGCGCCGCACCGGATCTGGTTCAAAACGGCGTGAACGGCTGGACCTTCAATCCCTACGATGTTGCAGACATCGCAGAGAAGCTTGAGAAGGTTCAGCTCGCTGTGAGAGCTGGTGAACCCCTGGGGGAGGCGAGCAGGAGAATCGTCTCCGAGTGGTCGCCAGCGCGATTTGCAGAGGGGCTTTTCCGGGCGGCTGAGACCGCCGTGGAAACGCCAACCGCCCAGCCGTGGTTTGTGAAAAGCATCCTGTGGCCTGTTAGCGGGCTATCACAGCGCTGGCTCACGCACTGAACGAGGCCTTTACCGCTACCGGACTTCATGAACTCAGGTACGAATGCTCTAGCACGCGGGGCCGGCAACATTGGCCCGGGCACTGTGACGGTCCTTGAAGTGGTGCCCAATCTGGATCCTCGTTTCGGCGGCCTTGCTTCAAGTGTTCCCGATTACTGTCAGGCAATGTCCGTCTTCGGCCGCTACTCGGTATCGCTGGCAGCCTTCTGCCGGCCCGATGAAGCATCGCCGGAGGAGATGCCGTTCCGCATCGAGCGCTTCCCTCTCGGCCGGACTGCCTGGCTGAGGAACCCCTCCTGCCTGCGGTCGTTGGAACAGCATGTTCGTGAAGCCGACGCGGTGCATGTTCACGGCCTTTGGACGGAGCATTGTTTGCTTGCCTCCGGACTGGCCCGCCGCGCTCGAAAACCATACGTTATCTCCGCGCACGGGATGCTTGAGGCGTGGGCGCTGCGGCAAAAGGCGTGGAAGAAGCGGATCTACTCTCTGCTGTTTGAGCGCAGAAACCTGGCAAAGGCGCAATGTCTCAGGGCGCTTACCAGATCAGAGGCGGAAGACTATCGAAGGTTCGGTGTCGCCTCTCCCATCGTCGTGCTTCCGAATGGAGTCAACTATCCTGCATCTCCTTCGGCAAATACGTTCCTGGAACGCTTTCCTGAGGCTGCCGGCAAGCGCATCATTCTCTTTCTCAGCCGTCTGCACCGGAAGAAAGGACTCGACCTGCTATGCCAGGCTTGGCCTGCTGTAAGCCGGGCGCATTCCGACTCACACCTTGTGATCGCCGGCCCGGACTCTGATGGCACACGCTCGAGAGTTGAAGCGATGCTCCCCGATCTTGGGGCCGGAAACTCGGTAACCATGGCGGGGATGCTGAAGGGCGAAATGAAGTGGAGCGCGCTCGCCGCGGCTTCCATTTTCGTGCTCCCTTCCTACTCGGAGGGCTTCAGTATCGCAGTCCTCGAGGCTCTCGCTGCCCGCTGTCCGGTTGTGATTACACGGCAGTGTAACTTTCCGGAGATCGAGGAGAAAGGGGCTGGAGTTCAAATTGAGCCGGACAAAGACCAACTGGCGGATGCCCTGATTTCGCTGCTAAGCCTCCCGTCCCATTCGCTCGCCTCAATGGGACAAACCGGGCGAGCGCTTGTGGATGAACGGTTCAACTGGAAGGTCATCGCCAGACACGGTTCGGAAGTCTACGACTGGGTCCGGGGCGGGCCCCTGCCCCGGAGCGTGGAAGTGATTCAGTGAGCCACTGTTCGTTCTCACTAGCATCCTACGACAACTCCTGGTACAACCCGGGACGGCCAAAGTGGATGATTGCACTTTGGTTTTTCTTCGGGATGCCGCTGCTGAGGAACTCGTTGAATCCCTCGTCGGCGTTCAGACGTGCCTTACTGAGGCTGTTCGGGGCTCGCGTGGGCCGAGGCGTGGTTCTCCGGCCGGGGGTGCGGGTTAAATATCCCTGGCTGCTTTCAATAGGCGACCACACGTGGATCGGTGAAGACGTGTGGCTGGATAACCTTGCTCCGATCACGATCGGAGACAACGTTTGTATTTCCCAGGGAGCCTATTTCTGCACGGGGAATCATAATTGGTCCGATCCTGCCTTTGGACTGATGGTGCTGCCGATCTCCGTTCGGTCTGGGGCATGGGTGGGCGCACGTTCGTTCGTAGGGCCTGGGGTCGTAATCGGCGAGTTCGCCGTTGCGTCCGCAGGGTCCGTGGTAACGAAGGCCGTACCTCCCTTTGAAATTCATGCCGGAAACCCGGCGACTTTCCGAAAGCGCAGGGTGATCGGCGAGACCAACCACCAGACGCCGGTTCCATCACGATGAATCTTTTTCTGAATCAGTTCTTCTACCCGGATTCCGCCGCTACCAGCCAGTTCCTTACCGACCTCGCAGCGGAGCTGGTTGATCGAGACGTACCGGTCAAGGTGATTGCCGCGGCATCCGAATATGCTGACGTCGAGCGCGGAGAGGAGATTCACGTTGAAACCGTCCGCACACCCGCGTTTCCGTACAGCCGTGGGATCATTTCGCGGCTTGGGTCGTATCTGGCTTATCTTGCCGGTGCAGCGTACCATACTCTTTCCACCTCGCAGCCGCGGCTGGTCCTTACGATGACGACACCGCCCGGGCTGGCCGTGATCGGCTATCTGGCGAAGCGGTTCCGAGGGGCCCGACACATCTCTTGGGAGATGGACGTTTATCCTGACGTTGCGATCGACCTCGGGGTCGTATCGAAGAACGGCATTCTTGCCCGGATCACGCGAAAGGTTCTGGATCACGTTCTCCGGAACGCCGACGCAGTCATCGTCCTCGGGCCGTGCATGAAGCGGAGGCTCATTGCTCGCGGCATTCCCGAGGACCGTATCCACATTGTTCATAACTGGGCTGATTCCAGGCTGATCAAACCGCGCCCGTTTCCGGACGGTCCTCTGACGATCCTCTATTCCGGCAATCTAGGACGGGCGCATGATGTCGCGACGGTCCTAAACGTACTCGGTGTGACTCCCTGCCACTGGATCTTTGCAGGAGGAGGCCCGCAGCGCAAGACCCTTGAGAAATACTGCCGCGAGACGATGATTTCCAACGTCGAGTTTCGTGGTTACTCTGCCTTGGACAAACTCGGGGCTTCGCTTGCTGAGTGTCACATCGGTCTTGTGACGCAAAAGCTGGAGACTTGCGGTTCGGTCGTTCCGAGTAAGACCTACGGCATTATGGCCGCAGGCCGCCCGGTTCTTTACATCGGATCTCGCTATGCCACGGTGGCGGATCTGATACGCGAGCATCGATGCGGCTGGCAGGTCGATCCGGGCGATACCTACGCTCTCCGTCATTTGATTGAGCATCTGGACCGTCATCGTGACGAGGTCTTTGAAGCAGGCGAACGCGCGCGGGAGGCGCTCGTCCGCTACTACGACAAACCCATTGCGCTGGCGCAGCTTTGTGAGGTTCTCGGCGTGCCTGCACCTGTAGCCAAGAAGGATTACACGAGAGCTACCGCATAGCGGCGAAAGTCTCGGGACGGCCGCCCGCCAGGCGGTAAGGCCTTCGAGGCGCGGCCGGTACTTTGGGAGCTTCGCACGTTCCAGAAAGACAGTTCTTTAACCCAATATGAAACGAGCACTGATTACCGGCATCACAGGCCAGGATGGTTCCTACCTTGCGGAACTTCTGTTGAGTAAGGGCTACGAAGTCCATGGCCTGAAACGCCGATCCTCGAGCTTCAACACGGATCGGGTGGACCACATTTATGCAGACGTACACGAATCGGGAGCACGGCTTTTTCTGCATTACGCCGATCTCACCGATCAAGGATCGCTCGCCAACCTGATCTATGACATCCGTCCGGATGAAGTCTACAATCTTGGAGCTCAGAGCCATGTGAAAGTGAGCTTCGACATCCCCGACTACACGGCGGATGTGGTCGCCAACGGTGCTCTCCGGCTCCTCGAAACGATCCGGAGAACCGGCATACCCTGCCGCTTCTACCAGGCGTCATCCAGCGAAATGTTCGGGTCGGCGCCGCCGCCTCAAAGTGAGACTACGCCCTTTCACCCGCGCAGCCCGTATGCCTGCGCCAAGGTGTTCGGCCACCACATCACAGTCAACTACCGCGAAAGCTATGGCCTCCACGCATCGAGCGGAATTCTGTTCAATCACGAATCACCTCGGCGCGGAGAGACCTTCGTCACTCGCAAGATCACTCGCGCGGTGGCGCATATCAAGCATGGTCTGCAGGAGAAGCTGTACCTGGGCAACCTGGAGGCCCGTCGCGACTGGGGGTACGCTCCGGATTATGTCCGCGCAATGTGGCTCATGCTTCAGCAGGACAACCCGGATGACTATGTCATTGGCACCGGCGAATCCCACTCCGTCCGCGAGTTTGTCGAACTTGCGTTTGCCCACGCTGGCCTCGACTGGAAGGAATACGTCGTCATCGATCCGCGGTACTTCCGCCCCGCTGAAGTGGATCACCTCCGGGCTGATGCCACTAAGGCGCGGCACATCCTTGGTTGGGAGCCCGAAGTAACGTTCGACCAGCTAGTTCGCATCATGGTCGAAGCGGATCTGGCCGAAGTTGAGCGCCAGTTGACCGGCGGCCCGAAAGCAGTCCGGCTTGGCGCTGCAAGCCTGTAATACAGCCTATCTTCACAACGGATTGATCACGATGAATCTTGCAAACAAGCGCATCACCGTAACCGGCGGTGCGGGCTTTCTCGGCTCGCACGTCGTAGAAGCTCTTCATGCCCGCGGCTGCCGGAATGTCTTCGTCCCTCGCCGCCGCGACTACGATCTCACGGATCGCAGCGCTGTCGAACGTCTCATTCGCGACAGCCGCCCTGACCTTCTCATCCATTTGGCTGCAGTGGTGGGCGGCATCGGCGCCAACCGCGACAATCCGGGGCGCTTCTTCTATGAGAACGCGATCATGGGCATCGAGCTGATCGAGCAGGCCCGCCGCTATAACGTCGAGAAGACGATCGTAGCGGGGACGATTTGCTCGTATCCGAAGTTTGCGCCTGTCCCGTTCAGGGAGGAGTCGCTCTGGGATGGTTACCCCGAGGAGACCAACGCTCCCTATGGCATCGCCAAAAAAGCTTTGCTGGTACAGTGTCAGGCGTACCGGCAGCAGTACGGGATGAATGCGATCTTCCTCATGCCGGTCAACTTGTATGGACCTCGAGATAACTTCGACCTCAATACGTCTCACGTAATTCCTGCGCTGATCCACAAGTGCCTGGAGGCCAAGGAGAGGAACGAGAAGAGCATCGTTTGCTGGGGCGATGGTTCGCCCACCCGCGAGTTCCTTTATGCCGAGGATGCCGCCGAAGGCATTCTTCTCGCAGCAGAGAAGTATGACGGAGCCGAGCCCGTGAACTTGGGGAGCGGCAGGGAAATTTCGATCCGCGACCTCGTCCATCTGGTCGCCCGCCTTTGTGACTATGAGGGCGAAATCGTGTGGGATACCTCGAAACCGAACGGGCAGCCACGCCGGCTTCTCGATACCACACGAGCGGAAAAGCTCTTTGGATTCCGAGCCAGGACCAGTCTGGAGGAAGGTCTGCAAAAGACAATTGAGTGGTATCTGAGGACGCGCGTCCCAGCTTTGGCACTTCGATGAGTCCGGAAATAAAGCCCTAGGCCCTGTTAGCGACAAGACCTTCGCGGTCGGGCAAACCCCACAACTGCTTCAAGGCCAACGCTATGTATTCACTGCTTTTGCTCGGACTAGTTTCGTTTGTCGCTGCTCTGGTACTCACGCCTCTCGTGCGAGACCTCTTCGCCCGCCTCGGCGTGGTCGATCATCCCGACCACAGCCGAAAGCTGCACTCGCATCCGGTGCCTCGTGTCGGTGGCGTTGCGATTGTTTCGGCCGTCCTTGTCTCTTACGCCGTTCTGCTTCTTTCTTCTTTGAACGCGGGGGATCTCGTTGCCAGCTCGCTGCCTCTGGTCTGGAGGCTGCTTCCGGCAGCAGGTCTCGTCTTTCTGACAGGGCTGCTCGATGACTTAATTACATTACGGCCCTGGCAAAAGCTTCTGGGCCAGGTTGTGGCCAGCGTTCTGACGGTAGTCGCCGGCGTACAAGTGCGGTCGCTCGGCGGGATTGCAATCCCCGAGTGGTTAGGTTTCCTGTTGACTGTGGTTTGGCTCATCGGCTGTGCCAACGCCTTCAACCTGATTGATGGTGTTGACGGCCTGGCCGCCGGGGTCGGACTCTTCGCTACAACCACCACTCTGATTGCCGCGCTGCTCCAGGGCAACGTCCCGCTTGCGCTCGCCACCGTGCCTTTGGCTGGGGCGCTACTCGGCTTTCTCCGGTTTAACTTCAACCCGGCAACCATCTTTCTGGGGGATTGTGGAAGCCTGACGGTCGGTTTCCTGCTCGGCTGTTACGGTGTCCTGTGGGCACAGAAGTCCGCGACGCTGCTCGGGATTACCGCTCCGCTCATGGCGCTCGCCGTTCCACTGCTCGATACGTTTATCGCCATTGTGCGGCGATTCCTCCGGTTCCGACCCATCTTTGGGGCTGACCGGCAGCACATCCACCACCGCCTGCTTGCTCTCGGGCACTCGCCTCGTCAGGTTGCGTTGCTCATCTATGGGGTTTGCGGGATTGCAGCCGCGCTCTCACTCCTTCTGAGCGTCGCCACGAGAGATAGTTTCGCGGGCATCATCCTAATCCTCTTTTGCGCTGGCGCCTGGGTCGGTGTTCAGCACCTCGGCTACGTGGAGTTTGGGACTGCCCGGCGCATGCTCTTCCAGTCTGCTTTTCGCTATCACCTGAACGCGCAGCTTGCTCTGTCCGCGTTCCAGGAATCACTCGAAGCGGCTCCCACCCCCGAACAGTGCTGGGAAACGCTTAAAAGCTATGCCGGGGAGTTCGGCTTTTCCGAAATCTGCTTACGGCTGGCTGGCAACCACTACAGTGACCTGACGAACGAGGAGCGTCCGGATGGCTGGCACATTCAGGTTCCCCTCACCGACGAGGATTATCTGATCCTTGTCCGGAGCTTCGAATCGCAAGCTCAGACTCCGGTTGTCGCCCCGTTTGTCGACTCCGCCGCGCGAATTCTGCGCCAAAAACTGCTGTCGTTCTCTGGTCACGAGCGGTTGCCAGCTTCGGTATGAACGGGAGCCGTGTCATACCGCGTATGACAAAAACTCCTGTATTTTCAACACTTTTTACCCTTGCGATGCGTTTGGTCATCGCTTATGATTAACCCGAGAGAGGAGTAGTGGTACTACTAGGAGGATATATGCGTTTAGCCGCGACTTTACTGGTTCTTGTTACGGTCGCTCAACTTGGTGTCGCAGAGTCTTCAGTAGCCGGCAATATCAACTCCAATGGTCCATTTCGAGTCAGAGGGGTCCTGGTTTCCGCAGCCGGCGTTCCAGACTGGCCGATTGTTGTCGGAGACGAAATCGCGACTGACGGTTCGGAGGCTTCTCTGACACTTGCGGATGGTACCCGCGTTACACTGGCCAAGCATACAAAAGCCCTCATTGAGAAGACCGAGAAGGGCATTCGCGTTCGCCTGAAGGCCGGCACGCTGAAGTACCAGGAGCTCGGCGCAACCAGTGAATTTTCCGCGCTCGGGCTTCCGTCGATTCCCTCGGTCTTTACGGAAGGCGCGCTGGCCGCGGCAAACGGACAGGCAGCTTTCTCCAGCGGCCGTCTTGCTGTGATTCCTGCTACACCTACAACCATAACGCCAGCGAATCTCGGCTATCTGCAGAGCCTCCGGAACACGCCGGATAATCAGACGCCGCCGCCGGTTCCGCCTCCGCCGGTCGGAGGTGGCGGAATCTCGCCTCTGAGTCCGATTCGCCCATAGGGAGAGAACAACGATGCGCTGCCTCTTAATCACAACGCTCTTAGTGTCGGCTCTCGGTACCACGTCCTGGGCCCAGACAGCTCCAACGGTGGGTGCAGCTGTAAACGCTGGCGATTACTCAGCTACAGCAGCCCCTGGCGCCTTGGTTTCAATCTTCGGAACCAACCTCGGGTCAGGTGAGTTTACTGCCTCCGATCTGCCGCTTCCGACCACCCTCGGCGGAACGTCAGTGGAACTGGTTGGGGTGAGTACGGTCACGCCGCTCCCGCTGTACTACGTGTCGCCGAGCCAGATCAACGCGCAACTGCCCTACAGTATTGCGCCCGGCTCCATACAGCTCCGGGTCCGGCGTGGCGACGAGGTCAGCAACGCAGTGTCGCTAAGCATCGCCACCGTGGCGCCGCGCTTTTTTTCGGTGACGCAGGACGGATTGGGCCGTCCCTTTCTCACCAAGGCTGACTACACCCTCGTCACTCGTTCGAACCCGCTCAAGCCGGGAGACTATGGTCTGCTCTTTATGAACGCCCTCGGCGCCGTGGAGCCGGCAATAGCGGAAGGAACGGCTCCGGGTGATGGGTCCGCCGGGCGTCCCCTGAACAGGACCGTGGCTACGTATAACGTACGGTTGGGCACAACCTTCGACACGCTGTACTCGGGCCTCGCGCCGGGATGGCCGGGTCTGTACCAGGTGAACTTCCGGGCTCCCTATTACAACGTTGCTGGCGACGTCGACATTGCGCTGATTTCCGGGTCTGCCACGACCCAGAGCGACATCAAGGTTCCGGTGGAGCCGAATGGTTTCTACTACGTGCTCACTGGCGGTAAGTTTCCAAACGGCCAGACACGGAACGGTCAGACCGGGGCTAACAGCGCACTGGCCTTCCGCCACACAGCTCCAGGAATCTTCGGAGAGCAGGGCAACGGAAGCTGGACGCTGAATACCGGAGCAAGCGACCCGGCCTTTGCGCAAGCGTCCGGCGTGGCCCTGACGCTCCGCAACGGAACCAGCATCGTCTACGACAACAATGGCATCGAGACCAACGATACAGGCGGATATTACGACAACCGTGTTAACTCCGTTCCTGATTCACAGAAGCCGGGTCTGTGGCTCCTGTACTCGAACTCCACCAACACGCAAGGGGTTTTTGCGGGCTACTTCCGCCTGACCGCTCCCACTACCTTTACGGAGCTGATCGGCTACTTCGACTGCAACGGTGATCCGGAGCTTCGCTTCGATCCGGACAACATCTTCAACCAGTGGCGGATGAACATCTGGAGCAACTCCGGAGGGCCGGCGCAGAACAGCTTCACCGGCGATGTCTTCTCGAGCGACAGCATTCCAGGAACGTGGTCCTGGTCGCAAACCGGCCTGTCGCGCTTCTTCGCCGATGGAGCGAACGATGCGATCTGCCGTGTGTCCTACCGCCTCGATAGTCCGTTCACCCTTCAGCCGGGCGAATACTGGTTCTCTCACGACATAGCGACGCCGCCGTCGTCGATTGTGAGCACCAGCACGACGAGCTCGAAGGAGCGGACTGCCGGCCAGTTCTATACGCCAGTTCCCGAGACCTCAATGACCTTGAAGTAGAGCTAGGGCAAGGCGTCCAGGAAGGACGTCTTGTCCACTCTTTCACGTGCTCGTCTCCGTTGTCTTCTCCCTACTCCTCGGCTACGGCGCCTTTCGGTATGGCGCCGTATTGGCTGAGGATTGGGTTGTTTTATTCGCGGGTGTGGGCATTCTGGCTGCGCTGGATGCGATCGTCGCCTGGCGGCACCCAGTGAAGCCGGACCGTTTGGCGTGTGTCTTTGCAGCGGTGCTTCTGGTGGCGGCAGCTGTTCAGCTTGTGCCGCTGCCGGTGGGACTGCTTCAGAGACTTTCACCTTCGGCTGCTGACATCCATCTCGGGCTTTCTGCAATTGGGTCCCCGCCGGACCGTGCGACCCTCTCCATTGTGCCCTCTGAGACGGCAGGCTTCTTTCTGAAGCTGGCGGGCTGTCTGCTGGCTCTCTTCCTTGCTCGCCGTCTCACCCTGCGCCTTGGGAACCGGGCCTGGTGGCTCGCTGTGCCGATCGTCGGCGTTGCCGCGGCGGAGGCGGTCCTGGGCCTTGTACAGTACGGACTCGCCGGCCCGGATTCGGTTGCCCGGGGAACCTATATCAACCGGAACCACTTTGCCGGCCTTCTTGAGCTGGCGCTGCCGCTGCCTATGATGGGCGCCGTTTGGGTCTACCGGCGGCACCGCACCAAGTACGAGACCCCCGCTTCGTCAGCCGTCGCCGCCTGCGCATTGCTGGGGCTGGCAGGCATCATCCTGCTTGGCATCCTCTTGTCGCTTTCGCGAATGGGCTTTCTGGCCGCCTTAGGGAGCCTGTTTGTGACAGGGGCGATAACGGTCAGCGCTGCGTTTGTTCCACGGGATGGGAAGAGCAAACCCTGGCTTCGATGGCTCCCGGTTGCCGGCGTGGCGGGAGTCGTCTTCCTCGGCTTTATCTTCCTTCCGACGGATCAGTTGATCGCCCGTTTCGCTGCCGTTGCTTCCACGGAGGAAGTGTCAGCCGAGACTCGCGCCCGGTTGTGGCGCGAATCCACTCCCTTGATTGCTGCGTCTCCGGTGTTTGGCTTCGGGTTTGGAGCCTACGAGTCCGCGTTCATGCGATATAAGCGAGTGGCGCCGATGCAGCGTGCTGATTTCGCCCATAACGACTATTTGCAGCTTCTGATTGAGATTGGTCTGCTAGGATTCATTCCCGGCCTTGCGCTCGCCGCTCTTGCGCACGCCGGCGCCCTGAATGCTGCTGCCGCTCCCGCCACGGCTTCCGAACGCTATCTCGGCATCGGCTGTTCGGCTTCGCTGATCGCCTTAACGCTTCACAGCTTCGTGGACTTCAATCTCTATATTCCCGCTAACGCCCTCGCCATTTCCTGGGTTGCAGGCATTGCGCTTGCGCTTCGCTTCTACCGCCCCAACACGCTCACCTGGCGCTGACGATCGCTACATCATCGATCCAGACCGTTCCCCGAATCTTGTTGTCGAACTTTTTCGATGGCCTTCGCGCGAACTGCACAATTAATTGCCGCGTATCCGGCGGGACCGTAAAGGGAAGTTCGATCCGGGACCATGGGCGCGTCCCTAGGATTGGCTCGGTGGCAACGCTGAATCTGGCCGGCGCCTCCGCGTCCGCGACACGCAGAATGAGTCCTTGGTCGGTGGTCACGCCTTCGCTTCGTACCCAGGCGACCAGGCGGTGAGGTCCCGGCGCGAGCCAAGTCCGCTGCGACGTGTGCCGGTAGTCCACGTTGGCCTTCCCATCGAACGCGATCCGTAGGGATGAGCTTCCGTTCCGGCCTTCCCCTGCAGCTCGCTGCACGCGGACGTGGTCAATCGGATACGACCGCCAGTCCAGCGCAGAACCGCTGAATTCACGCTCGAAATCGCCGTTATAAATCCACGTCGACACGCCGTAGCCGCCCCGGCGATCCCCAAGTTGAGCGCCCCATGTCTTGATCGCCTCCCGCCCGCGCCCCTCCGCGAGCAGGAACTCCACATAGGACGCCGCAAGCTTATCGTCATCCACAGAATTGTGGCGGGCCCAGCTCCACGCCTGGATGGCCCCTTCGACGTTGCGGGTTGAAATCAGGTGAGACAGGTAGGCCTGCGCCGCCTCCTTTGTCGCTGGTAGCCCCTCCTTCAACACATCGCTGGTAGTCAGGCCCATTCGATCGTACGAGCTGAAGACCGCACCGTCATATCCCCTTACGAGACTGAGAACGGCCTTCGTGTAAGGCAGCGCATTCCTTGGCTCGCCATACACGAACTGGAACGTTGCCGCGCGCATGAGGACGGCTGGAACGGCAGGAGCAAGCTCCATTGCCCGCTCGTAGCACTTCCAGGCCTGCTCTCTGCTTCCTGACTTGGCATACGCGTCAGCCATGTCCGCCCACAGAAATCCGGAGCCTGGGTTCCGTCTGAGCGCCGCGGCCACTGTCTCGGTGCGGCTCCGATCGACGCACTCCGCGAACGCTTCCTGCTCGCACCAGAACAGGCCGCACCTGGCGAGCCGTGCCGCGCAATCGCCAGATCCCGCACGCGCGTAAAGAAACGCCGCCAGCGAGAGCCCGCAGCCTCCCGCAACGACCAGCGCGGTTGAAAGCCATTTGAGCCTGTTTTGAGGGGTCAAACCAGAATTGTAGTCGAACTTCGGCCGACCAGTACCAGTAGTTTGAAAATGATATTGTGTTATCATTACCAACTGGAGAGGGTCCCCTCTCCTTGGGGTTTCCGTGATTTGCGATTGGGAAAGGCTGCGGGAGAAGGACACGGATCGCTTGCGGCGGATCTGGCTGGACCGGGTCGGCATGACGCTCTCAGGAGCGTGCGCTGTCCATTGCGCCGTCATGCCGCTGTTGACCGGCCTTCTCGCTGCGTCCGGGCTGTTCTGGGTCGCAAGCGAGGAGTTGGAGAGAATGATTCTCTTCTCGTCGATTGCGATCGCTGCAATCAGCCTGATTCCCAGCTATCGCCGGCATCGTCATGCGCTGCCGCTCGCCTGCTTCGGATTCGGCGCCATCTGCCTGTTCAGCGCGCACGCCATTCCTGCAAGTGCCGGCTGGCGCTGGATCGCGTCTCCCGGCATGGTCTTAGGCGGAGTCGGACTGGTCCTGGCCCACGCCTTGAACTTGACCAAAAATCACTCGCTGAAGCGGCACTCCAACGGCAAGTGCTGATCGCCGCCTTTCGTCCCTGCCTATTGATTCCCGCCTTAGTGGTACTGTAAGTGCCGTACCGCGGACGCCTAATGTGTATCAGCAGGTGCAAATTCCACGACTCCTAGATAAGCCCGAGTTCTGGTATCGGCCCAGGCAGATCTTGTCGCGCTGCCTTTATGCCATGCGAACCCCGCCGCGCGGCTCCAAGGTATCGGTGACGTTGCCGTGGGGATTACAGATTCATTGCAACCCTGTAGGGCGAGCAATCAGCACGCAAGGTCTCTATGATCTCGTAGTCTCTAAAACGATCTGCCGGCTTCTCGATTCCGGTGAGTTGGCGATTGATGTCGGAGCGAACATCGGCTACATGTCCGGACTGATGGCATGGCGGTCAGGGCCGCGCGGACGCGTCCTGGCGTTTGAGCCGAGCTCTGCGATCAGACCTACATTGATGGCGAACCTGCAACAGTGGAAGCAGGATCCTGCGCTGGCGCCTATTGACCTTCATCTATCTGCGGTTTCGGATGTTACTGGAACCGCGGTTCTTCGGTATCCCGGTGCTTTCGCTCAAAATGAGGGAGTTGCGTCGTTAGAGCTCGATCACTCGGTGGGACGAACCGAAACTGTCACGTGTGTGACGCTGGACTCCGTGCTGGACCCATCCCAAAAGGTGGGCGTAATGAAGATTGATGTCGAGGGGCACGAGCTCGCGGTTCTGAAAGGAGCAAGGGAGCTGCTGGCTGCCAAGCGAGTGCGAGACATCATCTTTGAAGAGCATCGACCCTGGCCTTCTCCCGTTCACAAGTTGCTCCGAGAGAGCGGATACGCTGTGTTCCGTCTTTCCCGCACTCTCACGCGGCTTCTGTTAGTGGTTCCGGACGGCGGAAGCGGCTCGGATCAAGATCCGATCGGAGTTTTGCCGAACTATCTCGCGACCGCCGATGCGAAACGTGCCCGCCAGCTCCTGGAGCAGCGAGGGTGGAGAGTCTTAGGAGCCTGAGGGCTTGCGCAGACGAATGACGACGGACTTTGAAGCAGGCGTATTGCTGCGCTCGGCGACGCTTCCGAGGGGCACGAGCACGTTGGCTTCCGGGAAGTATGTCGCGGTGCACTGCCGCGGTATCGGGTAGGGAAGCACGCGGAAGCGAGGCGCGACACGCTCCTCTCCCTGAAACACGCTTACGAGATTAACCTCCTCACCTGCGGTCAGGTTGAGCTGGCGCATGTCCTCTTCGTTCATCAGAATGACCCGGCGGCTGCCGAAAACCCCGCGGTAGCGGTCGTTGTCGGTGTAGATCGTTGTATTGAACTGGTCGTGGCTGCGGATGGTCATCATGAGCAGTTCGCCGGATTGCAGATCGTGCCGCGGGATCGGATGGGGCAGGAAATTGGCCTTTCCGGTGGCGGTCAGGAACTGGCGATCGCGGGCGGCATTCGGCAGTAGAAAACTCCCGCGCTCCTCGATCCGCTTGTTGAAATCCTCAAACCCGGGAACGACTCTCGCGATATGGTCACGAATCCTTCCGTAGCAGGCGGTGTAGGAGGTCCAGTCGACGCCGAGCGTTGCCGCAGCGATGCCGGCGATGATCGCGATCTCGCTTCGCAAGTGCTCTGAGGCAGGACGAAGCACTCCCTGCGACCGGCTAATCACGCCCATTGAGTTTTCCACCGTTACAAATTGCAGGCCGGTAGCCTGCACGTCGCGCTCGGTTCTCCCGAGGCACGGCAGGATCAGGGCCTGACGTCCAGTTACCACGTGGCTCCGGTTGAGTTTCGTAGATACGTGTACTGTCAGACGGCACTGGCGGAGCGCCGCTGCAGTCCGCTCCGTATCCGGAGAGGCAGAGAGGAAGTTGCCGCCAAGTGCCATAAACACACGCGCCTCGCCGGATAGCATCGCCTGAATGGATCGCACCGTGTCGAAGCCGTGGTGTCGCGGCGGATTGAAACCGAACTCCTCGCTGAGCCTGTCCAGAAACCAATCCGGCATGCGCTCCCAGATGCCCATCGTGCGATCGCCCTGTACGTTGCTGTGTCCGCGAACAGGGCACACGCCCGCACCCGGCCGCCCGATATTCCCGCGAAGCAGGAGCAGGTTCACAATCTCCTGAATGTTGGCGACAGCGTTGCGATGCTGCGTCAGGCCCATCGCCCAGCAGCAAATCGTCCGCTGAGAGCGCATGGCGACCTCGGCCGCCTTACGGATGAGCGGGCGTTCGATGCCGCTCTGCTGCACGATATCCGCCCAGTCACAGCGGCGGACATCCTCCGCGAAGGCGTCGAAGCCGTAGGTGTACTGCTCAATGAACTCCTTATCCAGGACAGTGCCGGGGCGACGCTCCTCTTCCTCGAGCATCTCCTTCATGATTCCTTTCAGGAGGGCAACGTCGCCATTGATGCGAACAGGGAGATAGAGCGTAGTCAATGGCGTGCCGCCGCCCAGGAGTCCCGTGATCTCCTGGGGGTGACGGAATCGCATGAGTCCGGTCTCGGGAAGGGGATTGATGCTGACGATCTCGCAGCCGCGTCTGGCCGCAGCCTGCAGAGTGGCGAGCATGCGCGGGTGATTGGTGCCCGGGTTCTGACCAATGACGAAGATGGCATCGGCAAGGGCAAAATCGTCCAGAGTGACTGTGCCCTTTCCCACCCCGATGGATTGACGGAGAGCTTCGCCGCTCGACTCGTGACACAGGTTGGAGCAGTCCGGGAGATTGTTCGTGCCGAACATGCGGACGAAAAGCTGATAGAGGAACGCGGCTTCGTTGCTGGTTCTCCCTGACGTGTAGAAGATGGCCTGATCGGGCGAATCGAGCTGGCGCAGTTCGGAGGCGATGAGGGCAAACGCATCCTCCCATTCGATGGGCTCGTAGTTGCTGGCTCCGTCACGGAGAACCATCGGATGGACGAGCCGGCCTTGCGCGTTGAGCCAGCGGTCTTCCTGTTTCTCGAGCTCCTTTACGCTCCACTGCGCAAAGAATTCGGGCCCGGCCTGGTGGATCGTCGCTTCATCCGCGACCGCTTTTGCCCCGTTCTCGCAGAACTCAATGGCTGCCCGGCCCTCTTCCGGTTCAGGCCACGCACAGCCGGGGCAATCAAATCCCGCCTTCTGGTTCACGGCGCGAAGAGTTTCGAGGCTTCGCGCAACGCCCATCTGCTTCCAGCTCGTTTCGATTGTTTTCACGATGGCCGGCACACCGGCTGCTGCCTTGGCTGGCGGCTTCTGCTTCATTGTGCCTCCTTGATCCTGTGAGCTCCCGAGTAGACGTTAAACCGGCCGTCGCGGACGAAGGCGGCGAGCGTGAGCCCGGACTCGGCCGCGAGATCGACGGCCAGGCTCGAGGGGGCGCCGACTGCTGCCATGATCGGTATCCCGGCAGCCACCGCCTTCTGAACCAGCTCAAAGCTTGCCCGCCCGCTGACCAGCAGTATACGGCGGCTGAGAGGGAGGGCCGCCTTCAGAAACTGCGCCCCGATTAGCTTATCCAGCGCGTTATGCCGACCCACGTCTTCCTGCAAGTCGATCAGATTGCCTGCATCGTCGATGAGCGCGGACGCGTGTAGTCCTCCGGTGGAATGAAAGACAGCCTGCGAGCGCAACAAAACCTCAGGCAGCGAGTGGATCACCGCGGCAGAGACAACCGGCCCTTCATCCGGCAGCGCGCGCACTTTCCGGTGCACGGCTTCAATCGACGTCTTGCCGCACACACCGCAGGCTGACGACGTAAAAAAGTTCCGTTCCAGACGGGGCAGGTCGACTGTCACGTCCTGCGCAAGTTCGACGCGGATCGAATTCCTGCCTCGTAAGATCGTGCTGATCTGCGACGGATGCTGGAGAATTCCTTCCGTGAACAGGAAGCCGATTGCGAGCTCATCGTCGCGCCCCGGAGTCCGCATGGTGAGAGAAACGGTGCGAAGCTCGCGAGTGCCGGCTGTGTAACCAATTTGAATTTCGAGGGGCTCCTCTACCGCGACGACATCTGGCTCGCGAATTGGATCCCGGCCCCGGAAAATGCGGTGCACGAGGACTTCTCGGCACTCTTGCTGCAGGCTCCCGGTCATCACTCAGACGCTATCACAAACTTGACGGCGCGAGCGTCTTGTGATGTTATCGTCCGGCGAGGAGGGTATAGATGCCAACCAATCGAGGCGTGGTTTACGTCGGACCAGGTAAAGTCGAGGTGCAGTCGATAGACTTTCCCAAGCTGGCCCTGGGGTCGCGGAAGTGTGACCACGGCGTAATCCTCAAAGTTATTTCGACCAATATCTGCGGGAGCGACCAGCACATGGTGCGGGGACGGACTACGGCTCCGCCAGGATTGGTTCTTGGCCACGAGATCACCGGTGAGGTGATCGAAGCCGGACGGGACGTTGAATTTATCAAAGTCGGCGATATCGTTTCGGTTCCTTTCAACATCGCATGCGGCCGCTGCCGCAACTGCAAAGAGGGCAAGACCGGTATCTGCCTGAACGTCAATCCGGCGCGTCCGGGCGCCGCCTACGGCTACGTGGATATGGGCGGCTGGGTAGGCGGCCAGGCGGAGTACGTCATGTGTCCCTACGCCGACTTCAACCTGCTCAAGTTGCCCGAGCGCGAGAAGACGATGCCGAAGATACGGGATCTTACGCTCCTGTCGGACATCTTCCCCACCGGATATCACGGCGCCGTCACGGCCGGTGTCACGACCGGTTCAATCGTCTACATCGCGGGCGCCGGACCTGTCGGCTTGGCGTGCGCAGCCTCCTGCCACCTGCTCGGTGCAGCCGTTGTCATCGTCGGCGACATGATCCCTGAGCGTCTGGAACAGGCTCGCAGCTTCGGCTGCGAAACCGTCGATCTGCGCAAGTCAGCAACGCTTGCCGAGCAGATTGAGCAGATCGTCGGCCAGCCGGAAGTGGATTGCGGAATCGACTGCGTTGGCTTTGAGGCCCACGGGCATGGGAGGGAAGCCACACAGGAACGGCCAGCTACAGTCCTCAACTCGCTCATGGAAGTAACGCGGGCTGGAGGCGGTATCGGCATCCCCGGCCTCTACGTCACCGACGACCCGGGCGCCGTTGACGAGAACGCCAAGAAGGGGATGCTGGGGATACGGATCGGCCTGGGATGGGCCAAGTCGCACACGTTTGCAACCGGCCAGTGCCCCGTGATGAAGTATCACCGGCAGCTCATGCAGGCGATCCTCTATGACAAGGTGCAGATCGCCAAAGCCGTCAATGTAACGGTAATCAGCCTGGACGAGGCGCCGAAGGGCTACGCGGAGTTTGACAAGGGCGCTGCAAAGAAGTTCGTCATCGACCCCAACAACATACTCGCGAAGGCCGCCTAGAGACACCATGTACGGGACGACTCGCTGATGGGGTCGTCCCGCTTTCCTCAAAGCCGCCGTACCTCTTATCCCGCAGCCATACGCTTCCACGCGTTCTGCGCAGTGATGCGCACGGTTCGATTCTCACTCTTCATTTTGGGCAGGATCGCCGCTGCGGCTTCGGCGGTGCCCAGCTTCGCCATCCCGATAATTGCCGCACACTGCCAGTGCTCCTCCGGCCTCTCCAAGGCGGTCTTATAGATGCGCATGGCTTCCGCCGTGTTCCCTTCCGCCGCCTGCGCATCTGCGTAACGGAGCATGCTGTCCATCTGCTCAATCCTCTGCCACTCGGACAGCGACTTCGGATCCGGAAGCCTCGGGTTCGACGGCGCTTTCTTGCCGATGCGCCCGAATGCCTTCACACCGGCGACGGCGAGTTCCTTGTTCGGAGACCTCATCGCCTCCAGGCTCAAGCTGACCCCTTCCTCCGCGCGCCGATGCCCCAGAGCAGCCAGAATCCGCGGCTTGAAGTCCTCCCTGGCGTCTTTGTAGGCCGCAGCCAAGGCCTTGATGGAGGCGCTCCCGGGGATCCGCTCCAGGCAATAGGCTACCTCTTCGCTGAGTTCCGGATCATGGATCCACCGGCTGATGGCTGGCACTGCCTCTTCGCCCGCAATGTTGGAGAGCAGGCGCAGCGCGTGAACACGCACCGTATGCTCGTAGGCAGGGCCGGCGAGTTCGAGCAGATTCTTTACAATTTCGGCACGGTTCTTTGAGTTGGGGTCCTTGCCGACGGAATGCACCATCGTGGCGAGAGCCTCGCGAGCCGCCTTCGCCACTCCCGGATTGCTGGAGGCGGCCAGCTTGCCGAGCTGTGGAATCACGGAAGGAGAGGCGCTGCCAGCGGAGCGCCAGGCCGAGAAACGCTCCTGTGCACTCTCGCTCTGAATCGCCTTCAAGAACGTCTGATCATCCGGCATCGTTCACTCCTACAGGTGCCAGGCGCCGCGGCCCGGCCGGCTCAGGAGGCGGTTCGCCTCATCGTCATTCTTTACCCGCTCGTTTACGGGATCCCATTCCAGCTTCCGCTGCAAGATGAAGGAGAGGTTGCCGAGAATGCATAGCGATGCGACGCGGTGCGCTGCTTCGATGTGCATGATCGGCTTGTTGCGGGTGCGGATGCAGTCCTCAAAGTCTTCGCTATGTCCGGGGCTGCGATACACCTTCCCGCAGTCGCACTGCGCAGCAAAGTCCTTGGCCTTCTGCTCGGTGGCGGTGCCCGCGCCGTCACCCAACGTGACGGTCAGCGTGCCGTGCTCGCCGTGATAAATCGCGCCGTATCGCGCCTCGAGCTCTTTGGAGGGAGTGCCGGGTTGCGCCCAGACGAGCGTCCAATCCGGATTCTTGAACTCGTAGGTCACTTCCATCGTCACGGCTGAGTCGTACATGCCATCCGGAGGCGGATCGCCCTTCGCCTCCACGCTGACGGGACCCGTGTGGTCGGCGTCCATGATCCAGTTTGCGATGCTCATGACGTGCGCGCCGCGATCGCGAATCTGGCCTCCGCCGAAATCGATCAGCCAGCGGAAGGAGCCGTGCGTGTGCTTCGAGTTGTAGGGAATCCATCGGGCCGGACCCACCCACATCTCGTAGTCAAGCCCCGGAGGAGGATTGGAATCGGGCGTCCAGTCTCCTTGAGGGCTCGCATAGTGCCAGCACGTTACTTTACTCACCTTTCCGAGCCTGCCGGCGCGGATGTAGTTGGCAGCCTGCCACGCCGCCAGTTGGGAGCGCCCCTGCGACCCTACCTGGACCACGCGGCCATAGCGCTCGGCGGCATTGACCATCGCGCGGCCTTCCTCAATGGTGTTGCAGGCCGGCTTTTCGACATAGACGTCCTTGCCGGCCTGACATGCCATGATTGTTTGAAGCGCGTGCCAGTGATCCGGCGTTGCGATGTAGACGGCGTCGACGTCCTTGTCCTCGAGCAGCCTTCGAAAATCCTTATACAATCTGGGGCGCCCGCCGACCCGGGAGGCGGCCTCGTCGAGCCTCGATGAGTCGACGTCGCAAAGAGCAATGGACCGGGCCGGGCGCATGATCCTCGTGCCGTCCCCGCCCAGATTGGATGGCGCAGGTATCTGCTTTCCGAGGTTGGCTTCCGGCCGCAGGAAGAGCTTCCCGCGTCCTCCGATGCCAATGTGGCCAAAGTTGATGATGTCGCTCGGCGGCGGCTGCCCCTGAAGACCGAGCGCCCTGGCCGGAACGATATCGAACAGGAAAACACCGCTGGCAGCGGCCCCTGCTTGCTTGAAAAAGCTCCGTCTGGTGCCTTTCATCGAACCTCCTTGGGGCTGACCACCGACAGCATACTTGAAAACCGCTTTCGAGAAAACCGCGATTGTGGCCCCTCTCCGGCAGGAATGGTCGGGCCCCATGGTAATCTAGTGGCGCGCAGGTTCCCTGCCCGCTTGGGTGACAGGTGTACGCAGGGAGCCCCTTTGGGGTAGTTTTCTGGAGGTCTTGTGGAAGTAACAGCAGCCGGAGTGCGGACGACCGCGGAAGATCTGGCGGAGAAAATTAAGTCGCGCAGTGCCCGTGTTGGCATCATTGGTCTCGGATATGTGGGCCTGCCGCTGGCGGTGGAATTCGCCAAGGCGGGATTCACCGTCACCGGGGTCGACGTACAGACGGCGAAGGTGGATCTGATCAACGCGGGGGCCTCCTATGTTCGGGACGTACCGTCATCCGTTCTCAAGCCTTTGGTCGAAGCCGGCAGGCTTTCCGCAACGGCTGACTTCGCCGTTGTTGCCGATCTCGATACGATCAATATCTGCGTGCCCACGCCGCTCCGGAAGACCAAAGATCCGGACATGAGCTATATCGTCTCGGCGTGCGAAGAGGTCGCTCGGTATTTTGGGTCAGGGAAGCTGATCATCCTGGAATCGACGACATATCCAGGCACGACAGAAGAGCTCTTGCTGCCGCGTCTTGAAGCGACCGGACTGAAGGCTGGAAAAGATTTCTTCCTTTGCTTCTCCCCGGAGCGCGTCGACCCCGGCAACCCGAAATTTCAAACCGCGAACATTCCCAAAGTCGTTGGCGGTGTTACGCCTGCCTGCACCAGCCTGGGCGCCCTGTTCTATTCGCAGGCATTGGAAACGGTTGTTCCCGTCAGCTCCACCAGGGTTGCCGAAATGGTCAAGCTGCTCGAAAACACCTTCCGCATGATCAATATCGGACTGGTGAACGAGATGGCGCTCATGTGCGACCGGATGGGGATCAATGTGTGGGAAGTGATTGATGCGGCGGCAACAAAGCCGTTCGGCTTCATGCCGTTCTACCCTGGTCCAGGGCTGGGCGGACACTGCATTCCTGTCGATCCGTTCTATCTCTCCTGGAAAACGAAGGAGGCAGGCATTGAAGCTCGATTTATTGAGCTGGCGGGCTATATCAACGGCCAGATGCCGCGCTTCGTTGTTGACAAGATCCAGAACGCGCTGAACGACGTCACCAAACCGGTGCGTGGTTCTCATATCCACGTGCTCGGTGTTGCCTACAAGCGGGACATCGACGATGTTCGCGAGTCGCCCGCGCTGGACATTATCCACCTCCTCTCCAGGCGAGGCGCCAAAGTCACCTACTCCGATCCCTTTGTCCCGACAGTGCGGCTGGAGCAGATGGAACTCTGCGCGCAGCCGCCGGAGGCCGCCGTAGCCGCAGCCGACTGCGTCGTGATCGTGACCGATCATTCGTGCTTCGACTATGGGAGTGTGGTTGAACGGGCGAAGTTGATTGTCGATACGCGCAACGCCTTGAAGAAATTCAGCTCTCCGAAGATTCACCGGCTGTAGCTGGCGGCTGAACACTTCGAACTCGCCGGATTGCCGGCCCCTGGCGCAAGCCCGGCGCTGGCGGCCTCTAAGGGTCTGTCTTGAACTGACTCGCGTTCCGTCATCCAACGGCGCTGGCGACTACGTATACCCTCCCATGGTTTGGAATCAGACAAAAACATGAGAGCCAAGGGAAATTTCTAAGACTATTACTTCCGTAGGGGCGGTCGATGAGCCTTTGGAGCAGATACATTGCGGAGGCTTGATCGAAAACAGTGACTATCATGTTCAAAGGGATCACCGAGGGTTTGTTGTCAGGCGCCGGACTGGCAACTGCTTGTCCTGAGCGGAGTGGGTTTGAGAGCCATCAGGGCGACCCGGTGGCGATGGCTGCGGGAGTCTGTGCGGAATCCGCGCCGCCGCAAACTTCGCTTATTACTGTAGGAATCTGCGACACGCAACCGGTCGCCGTTGCCGGCCTGCGGGCGATCCTTGCAGAGTCAAAGGAGTTCGAGCTTTCCTGGGCGACGGATTCTCTTGCCGCGGCTCTTCAGCTTGCGCGTGCTACTCCTCCAAAGCTTCTCATCATCGATAAAGGCTTTGGGCAGCAGACCGTTCTGGATACGATTCTCGACCTCCGGTCTGCCGACATTCCGACGGTGGCAGTGGTTTGGGGAATCTCCGTGACGGAGGCGGAGGCTTTGCGCTTCCTTCAGTCGGGCGCTCGCGGGATTCTGCGCAAGACATCCAGCCTGCACACTGTTCTTTCCTGTCTGCGTGCAGTCGGCTCCGGTTCGAGCTGGATGGAGGAGCACGTGCTGCGCGACTCCTTGCGGTCGCAGCGCGGCGGGCATTCCGAGCTGACGCCGAGAGAGCAACAGGTACTGGAACTCGTCGAGCAGGGGCTCAAGAACAAAGAGATTGCCCAGGAGCTTGGCATCCGCCCGGGAACCGTCAAGATCCACCTGAAGCATATCTTTGAGAAGACAGGGGTTCGGGGCCGCTATGGCTTGGCGCTGGCGAGCCTGAAGGAACGGACGTCGGCCAGTTAATGGTACTGGCACTGGCGCCGCAGAACCGTCACACGGATCTGTCTGGAGGTTCTTGACCTCATGGTATGCTTGATTGCGTGTCCCCTTGTATCCGCGTCGCCGCCATAGGCTTGTGCCTTAGCTTCGGCTTAGCGGCGCAGTCGACCCCGCTTCTCGACATTCTTGAGAGCGAGCTGGCGCGAAACTTCGAGGTCCTGAGGGCAAAGGCAGACCCTGCGCCTTACTTCATCGCGTACACCGTCACGGACATCCACTCCTATAGTCTCAATGCCAGTCAGGGCGCGCTTTTGGGAGGCGGGGAGTCGCGCAGCCGGCTACTCGACGTAACTGTACGCGTCGGGAGCCGCTCCCTCGACAACTACCACGATATGCCGGGCGAAAGCCCGCGCTTCACGACCGCCACGCTGCTCAGTGTCGACGACGATCCCAATCCCATCCGCCGCGCATTGTGGCTTGAGACGGATCGGACCTATCGCCTGGCTGCGGAGCGTCTGATCAAAATTCGAACAAACCAGAAAGTGGCTGTTGCTCGTGAGGAGTCCGTGGGTGACTTCTCGGAGGAGACTCCGGTGAAGGCTCTCGTGCCTTCTCCGCCCTTGCGAGTGAATCCTGCGGAATGGGAGGGCCGCCTCCGGCGGCTCTCGGCTGAGTTTTCCCGCTTCCCTGGCATCCTTTCGTCCTCGGTCACCCTCTCTGCCCAGCGGGAGATGAAGTCGTTTGTAAACACCGAAGGCACGAAGCTGCACCACGGACGCGGCTTCGCGCGCATCTATATCTCCGCGCGCGCGAAGGCTCCCGACGGAATGGATCTTTCCGCTTCGGACAGCTTCGAGGCTCTGGATCCCGCCTTATTGCCGAAAGAGGAGGTATTGAAAGCGGCTGTCATCCGGGTGGCCGAGAAACTGGAACAGCTTCTCCGCGCACCTGTGGTCGAGCCCTTTGTAGGTCCGGCAATTCTTTCCGGACGTGCCTCAGGGGTCTTTTTCCACGAGATCTTCGGCCACCGCATCGAGGGTCACCGCCAGAAAGATGAGTCGGAAGGACAGACATTTGCAAAGTCGATAGGAAGCCCCGTGCTTCCCGACTTTCTTTCGGTGATTTTTGATCCGACCCGGCGCAAGCACGGCGACATCGATCTCAACGGCTGGTACGAATTTGACGACGAAGGAGTGAAGGCTCGCCGTGTTCCGGTCGTCGAGCAGGGAATCTTGAAGACCTTTCTGCTCTCCAGATCGCCGCTCAAGGATTTTCCTAACTCGAACGGCCACGGCCGCAAGCAGCCAGGCGCGGAAGTCGTGGCTCGCCAGAGCAACCTCATTGTGGAATCAGCTAAAACTGTGACCAGCCAGCGCCTGCGTCAAATGCTGATCGAGGAGATTAAGCGGCAGGGCAAGCCCTACGGCTATTACTTTGAACAGGTCACGGGTGGGGTTACGAATACGGGGCGCCGCGGCGTTCAGGCGTTCAAGGTAGTGCCGGTGGTTGTTTACCGGGTGTACCCGGATGGGCGGCCGGACGAACTGGTCCGCGGGGCCGACATCGTTGGAACGCCGCTTGCCAGCTTCTCAAAGATCCTGGCCACGTCTGATCAATCGGAAGTCTTTAACGGCTACTGCGGCGCCGAATCGGGATTCGTTCCCGTTGCGGCCGTCTCCCCGGCGATCCTGGTCTCGGAACTGGAAGTTCAGAAGGCGGAGACGGGTCAGGACCGTCCACCGCTTCTTCCCAGACCGAGCGCTTCCGGAGGGGGGCAATGAAGATCGCGGCTCTCCTGGCACTCTCCGGATTGCTGGTCCAGGCGGCTCCGGCTCAGCAGACTCCGGCTGACCCCATCCTTCAGGCGATGCGGGAAGAGATCGAGCGGGCCAAGATGCTGCGCATCGTGAGCCTGGACGCTCCCTACTTCATTGAATACGGCGTCGACGACGTCGAATCGTTCTCCGTCTCGGCATCGTTCGGCGGCCTGCTGGCCGCGCGCCCGTCACGACTGCGGATTCCCCGTATCCAGGTTCGGGTCGGCAACTACGACTTCGACAATACGAACTACGTCTTCACGGATCTGTTTCAGGGACCGCGGTTTGAGACCGAGCGCATGGTGCTCGATAACGATGTTCGGGCGCTGCGGACTCATTTCTGGCTCGCCACGGATCGGGCGTACAAAGGGAGCCTGCAGGCGATCGCGCGAAAGCGATCGGCGCTAAAGAATCTTTCCGAAACGGAGAAGATTAACGACTTTGCCCGCGCAAAGCCGTTCCGCATGGTCCTGAATCTGTACAAAGTGCACGTGGATCAGGCGTTCTGGACCTCGCAGGTGAAGAATCTTTCCGCAATCTTCACGCAGTATCCGGTGCTTTCGACCGGCACCGTCGATTTTGAGTCGAACTATGGCGGCTCCTACCTGATGAACTCAGAGGGCACGGAGGTGCGCATGACCGACAGCCTGACTTATGTGAGGATTCGGGCTTCGACTCGCACAGCCGATGGGATGCCGGTTCGGGATGCGCTTGTCTTTCTGGCGCACACGCCCGCGGGCTTGCCGCCCGAGGCCGAACTGCGTCGCGGCGTGGCCGAGGTTGCCACAAACGTAACAGCCCTGGCCTCTGCGCCGGTGGGCGAAAGCTACGTGGGGCCCGTGCTCTTCGAGCCGATGGCGGCAGCCCAACTGTTCGCGCAAGTGCTCGGCAGGAACCTCAGT
>ERZ777003.1810-NODE-1810-length-28911-cov-6.047512_pt1 | contig 28911 bp, 24 predicted proteins | sample MGYA00374956_ERZ777003 | MGnify/ENA primary metagenome ERZ777003 (study PRJEB29302, sample SAMN06268252) | bioreactor metagenome | isolation source: Joint BioEnergy Institute, California, USA | place: USA:Joint BioEnergy Institute, California, USA | collected... | reverse complement strand
GCGAGTGCGTCTACGAGGCCATCGACGATCGCCGCACCCGGGTGCGGGGTTCCCGCTGGGTCCCGGGCGAGCGTTACACCGTCAAGCTCGAAGGCGCGGGCAAGGTGGGCGAGAGGGCTTTGATGATCGTCGGCATCCGGGACCCCAACACCATCGCCCGCATCGACGACGCGATCGCTTGGTCCCGCCGCAAAGTCCTGGAGCGGTTTGACGGCCCACGGTACCAGGTGTACTACCACGTCTACGGCCGCAACGGAGTCATGGGGGACCTGGAACCCGTCAAGGAGATCCGCTCCCACGAGGTGTGCGTCGTCGTGGAGGGGGTGGCGCCAACCCGGGCGGAAGCTATGGAGATGACGAATCTCGCCGGACGCAACTTCATGTATGCCCGCTTGCCGGGCCTCAAGGGCACGGCGGGCGCCGCGGCTTTCATGAGCGACGAAGTGCTCCCGGCCCGGCCCGCGTACCGCTGGACACTCAACCACGTCATCGCCGTGGACGACCCGCTGGAGCTGTTCCGGCTCGAATTTGAGGACGTGCAGTAACGAGGCACGCAAGGAGGGACCGCCGCCGTGAGCACCGTGTCTCTGGCCGAGCTGGCTTCCACCATACGGAGCAAGAACGCTGGCCCCGATTGCATCACCTTTGACATCATCTTCAAAGATCCCGAGGTGTACGAACGGGTCAAGGCCAGCGGCGCCATGACCGCGGAGCGCATTTGCCAGCTGTATGGGATTGGACCGGAGCGGCTGGTGCACTTTGGTGCCTTTGACCCGGCGCGGGCGTTTAAGTTCGCGATCCGCCGGGCGCGCCCGAGCGGCAGCCCGGGGGAGACCGACGTCATGGGCAGCCAGATGTACGCCCCGCTTTTGGACTTGCAGCTGCCGGCCAGCGTCTTGCCGCCGCCGGAAACCGCGAGCGAGGAAAGCAAGACCGTGGCTTAAACTCCATCGAGCTGCCCGGCGGCAGGACTCGCGGCGGGGCCTGACAGGCGTCGGGCCAGCGCCCCGGGGGCCGTCCCGGCATGTGGCAGGCGCTTCCTTCCAGGCTTCGCTTCGGGTAAACTACAGGGGAAGGGAGGAAGCACCCATGACCCTAGGCGCAAGCGGTGCCGGGAACGGTGAAACCGCGCCCAGGCTGGGATCCGTACGGTCCCTGGTGTGGCAGGACGGTGCTTTGCATCTTATTGACCAGCGCCGGTTGCCGTTAGCTTTCGAAACGGTCGTCTGCCGGACAGCCCCGGAAGTCGCCGAAGCTATCCGAACGATGGTGGTTCGCGGCGCACCGGCCATCGGCGCCGCGGCCGCGTACGGGGTGGCGCTGGGCGCCAGGGAGCTGCTCGCCGCAGGCACAGCGGTGCGGACCGGCCTGGAGCGGGTCGCGGCCGAACTCAAGGCAGCCCGGCCGACGGCGGTCAACCTGTTCTGGGCCGTGGATCGAATGTTGGCGGCGGCGGACGCAGCAGCCGAACTCGACGACGGTGCACTCGTGGACAGGCTTCTCGTGGAAGCCCACATCATCGCCGACGAGGACGCCCGCACGTGCCGGGCGATTGGCGCCCACGGCGCGTCATTGCTGGAGCCGGGAGGCGTGCTGACCCACTGCAACACCGGCGCCCTGGCGACCGTTGATTACGGTACGGCACTGGGCGTTATTCGCGCGGCGCATGCCGCGGGCACGCCGCTGCATGTCTATGCGTCCGAGACACGGCCCTTTCTGCAAGGTGCACGACTGACCACGTGGGAGCTTTTGCAGGAAGGCATTCCGGTCACCTTGATCACGGACAACATGGCGGCCTACGTGATGGCCCGCGGGCTGGTAAGGAGCGTCATCGTGGGGGCCGACCGCATTACCGCCAACGGCGACGTGGTCAACAAGATCGGCACCTACGGCTTGGCCGTGCTGGCCAAGGAGCACGGTATTCCGTTTTATGTGGCGGCGCCCGTGTCCACGTTGGATCTCAATCTGCACAGCGGAGACCAGGTACCCATCGAAGAGCGGAACCCCTTGGAAGTGACCCACGTCCTGGGCCAGCGGATCGCGCCGGAAGGTGTGGGGGTGCTGAATCCGGCCTTTGACGTGACGCCGGCCCGCTACGTGACCGCCATTATCACGGAGCACGGAGTCGTACGGCCCCCTTATGACAAGGGATTGGCCCGGCTGGCCTCCCAGCCGGAGGAGAGGAGAGCCACGGACGCATGAAGGAAGTACGGACCCGGTATGCCCCGAGTCCCACCGGCTACCTGCACGTGGGCGGGGCCCGGACGGCCTTGTTCAACTGGCTTTTTGCCCGCCACCACGGCGGCACGTTTGTGCTGCGCATCGAGGATACGGACTTGGTGCGCTCCACCGAAGAGTCGACCCGCGCGATCATCGATGCCCTCAAGTGGCTCCAGATCGATTGGGACGAAGGACCGGGCGCCGGGGGTCCCTACGGTCCTTACGTGCAGAGCGAGCGACTGCACATTTACCGGCAGTACGTGGACCAGCTTTTGGCCGAAGGCAAGGCGTACCGCTGCTACTGCACGCCCGAGGAGCTCAAGGAGCGGCGGGAGAGGCTCTTGGCCGAGGGCAAGGCGCCGATGTACGATCGGCATTGCCTGCACCTTTCGGAGGAGGAGCGGGCGCGCCTTGCGGCCGAGCGCCCGGCGGTCGTCCGGTTCCTGTCGCCGGATGAGGGGGAGGTGCGGTTCCACGACCACATCCGCGGCGAGTGCGTGTTTGAGAACAAGGTCTTGGACGATCTCGTCATCCTTAAGTCCGACGGCTGGCCGACGTACAACTTCGCCGTCGTCGTGGACGACCACCTGATGCGCATTACTCACGTCATCCGGGGCGAGGACCACCTCACCAACACCGCGCGCCAGATCCAGCTCTACCAGGCGCTGGGCTGGGATGTGCCCGAGTTCGCGCACGTGCCGCTCATCCTGGGCACGGACCGGACCCGCCTGTCCAAGCGCCATGGCGCGGTTTCGGTGGGGCACTACCGGGATGAGGGCTTCCTGCCCGAGGCGATGGTCAACTATTTGGCCTTGCTGGGCTGGTCGTACGATGACCGGACGGAGCTCTTCAGCCGTGAGCAGCTCGTCGAGTACTTTTCGCTGGAACGGGTTTCCAAGCACGGCGCCATCTTTGACCTCAAGAAACTCGAGTGGATGAACGGCGTGTACATCCGGGAGACTCCCCTGGAGCGGCTGGCTGAGCTCGCGCACGAGCGGCTCAAGGAGGCGGAGCTCGTGCCGGAGGAGCTCGACGATGAGCTGCGCGCCCGCCTTGTGCGCATCATGGAGCCGCTCCAGACCCGCATTAAGACTCTGGGCGAGATCGTGCCCGCGACCCGGTTCTTCTTTACCGATGACATCGAGTTCGACGCCAAGGCGGTGGAGAAGTTCCTGCGCCGGGATTACGTCCCAGGGCTGTTCGCAAAGCTCATCGCGCGGCTCCTGGAGCTTCATCCGTGGGACGGCGCCGGCATCGAGCAGCTGTTCAAAGGCTTGGCGGAGGAGTACGGCGCGAAGCTCGGCGACGTCATCCAGCCGGCGCGGGTCGCCTTGACGGGAACGTCCGTCAGCCCACCCATCCACGACGTCATCCATATCCTCGGGCGCACCCGCACGTGTGAACGATTGCGCCGGGGTGCCGAGATGGCGAAAGGCGAAGCGACGGATCCTGCCGCGGGTGGCGCTGGGGCGTCCGCGGCCGCTCGCGCCGCGGATGCCTGACGAGGCCGGCGCGCCGGCCCGTGCATGAGGGAAGAAGCGTGAGCCCGCTGGGTTTCCCGGGTGCGCGAATCGCTTCCCGGGAAACCCGGCATCCTTGGCGCGCAGGGCAGGCGGGGCGCCGGGCCGCAAGGGCCGGCGAGGAAAGCAAAAGGCACCTCGAAAGAGGTGCCTTTCCTGTTTGGCTGGGAGACTAGGATTCGAACCTAGACTACCAGGGCCAGAACCTGGCGGGCTGCCGTTACCCCATCTCCCAACGGCCTTGCTCGAGGGCCGTGCCCTCGGACCATTGCCTATTCTACCACGGCCGCGGCCAGAGATCAACAGGGTGTGTGGTCGAATCACGCGCCTATGTGCCGTCTTGGGGTGGCGGGCCGGCACTCCCGGCACGGCCGGCCCGCCGCAGCGCCGCAGCGCTAGTCCGTTTCCGGCAAGTCCAGCAGCTCCTGGACGTAGCGGGGCAGCACAAAGGCCGCGCGGTGGAGCTGCGGGGTGTAGTACCGGGTTGGGAAGGGGAGCTTCTCGCCGGGCGCGATGCGGGGCGACAGCGGATCAGGTCCCTTCGTGCCCATGGTGAAGCTCCAGTCGGCAATGGAGTAGATTGGCACGTTGGCCAGGTAGAGGTGAGCCCGGGGTGGGAACACTCGCCCGATCGCGGCCGTGACCGCCTGCACGAGATCAGGCGTGAAAAACGGCGATTCGGTCTGGGCCACCATCAGGCCGCCGTCGGCCAGCGCCCGGTGGACGTTCCGGTAAAACTGTTCCGTGAACAGGCCCACGGCTGGACCAATGGGGTCGGAAGAGTCGACGATGACCACGTCGTATTTGCCCCGAACGTTCGTGACGTACTCGATTCCGTCGGCGACGATGACGCGCACCCGGGGATCGTCGAGGCCGCCGCTCAGCTCGGGCAAGTATTCCCGGCAGACGGCGATTACCCGTTCATCGATCTCGACAAGGTCCACGCGCTCAACGCCGGGATGTTTGATGACCTCCCGGACCGTGCCGCCGTCGCCGCCGCCGATGACGAGGATGTTCCGAGGGTCGGGATGGGTAAACAGCGGGACATGGGCGATCATTTCGTGATAGGCGACTTCATCTTTGACCGTCGTCTGGACGATGCCGTCGAGTACCAACATGCGGCCGAGGGCGGGCGTGTCCACGATCGCGATGTCCTGAAACCGGCTTCGCTCCCGGTGTACCACGCGGCTGACGCGTATTCCGATGTGCAGGTCATCGTTCTCTTTTTCCCGCAACCAGAGCTGCAACCGTTCGACCTCCTTTGTGTTCTCAATGGGCACATTCGCCAGAGGGCGCGTTTGTCCTGTCCGACGGCGATTCAGCCCCTTTACAGCCGAAGCGTCCTGTGCTACAATCAAATTCGGTTCGAGGCCGCAAGGTGCGTGCCCCCATCGTCTAGCGGCCTAGGATGCATGGTTCTCAGCCATGAGACCGGGGTTCGAATCCCCGTGGGGGTACCACACGGAAACCCGCTCGCAGAGCGGGTTTTCTTGTTTATCGCTTCGTTTGACCCGCCTGTGGTTTCCCACTACGTTCACCTGTTGCGCCGCGCGGTCCCCCGGCTGCCCGTCGCCCCAGTCCGCCGACGGCATCGCCGTGCCCGAGGCGGGACGCGAAAAAGGCCTCCCCCGACGGGAAGGCCTTTCCCTCAGTGCCCTTGCCGGGCAAGAGCGCCGGCTTTACGCTTGCCAAGCGGCGTGCCTTACTGCCCCTGGTCCAAAGAGTACGCCAGCTTGCCGTCGAAGAGGTACAAGTTCTCGAGCTTGATCCACTCAAGGCCCGCCCCTTCGATGCGGCCCAAAAGCGCCCGGATGTCCTGGTGGGCGACGGTGCCGGAACCCTTGGAGCCCTGGAAGCGGCAGCGCCAGTGATCGACGGTGAACGTTTCGGGGTAGCCGCCCGGGTACACCTTGACGCCGCGGTTGGAGATCATTACGAGGTTGAACTCGGGGCCGGCAACAGCCTCCAGCTTCTTGCCGAGCTCCTCGGCGGACAGCGTCTTGTTGTACAGGAACACGTCCACCCCGTCGAGGTCCCGCTTGGGTTCCGGCCGGACGCTGACCTTGGACACGCTGGCCACCTGGCGGTCCTTGGCCTGCGTGTAGTCGACGGCCGGAAGCGTCTCCGGCAGTTTGCCGAGCCGGTCGACGACGGCCTGGGCAAACTCCTTGGTGCCCACCGACGGCCGATCCTTGGCGATGTCGTAGGTGTAGACGCCGTCTTCCAGCGTCCGCAGCCAGGCGTTGTGGATGCGGGTAGCGACGTCATACTGGCCGATGTGCACCAGCATGAGGATGGCACCGTGCAAGAGGCCCGACGGGTTGGCCACGTTTTGGCCGGCGCGCCGCGGCGCGCTGCCGTGGATGGCCTCAAACATGGCGCAGTGGTCGCCGATGTTGGCGGAACCGGCCAGCCCGACGCTGCCGGCGATCTGCGCCGCCATGTCGGAGGCGATGTCGCCGTACAGGTTGGGCATGACGACGACATCAAACTGCCCCGGCGTGTCGGCCAGCTTGGCCATGCCGATGTCGATAATCCAGTGCTCTTTCTCGATATCGGGGTACTCCTCGCCGATCTCGTCGAACACCTTGTGGAACAGGCCGTCGGTCATCTTCATGATGTTGTCCTTGGTCATGCAGGTGACCTTCTTACGGCCGTAGGTGCGCGCATACTCAAACGCGTAGCGGATAATCTTCTCGGTGCCCGGGCGGCTGATCAGCTTGAGCCCCATGGTCATGTCCGGCGTCTGCTGGTACTCGATGCCCGCGTAGGTGTCTTCCTCGTTTTCCCGGATAATGACGACGTTCATGCCCGGGTGTTTCGTCGGGATGAAGGGATGGTAGGACACGCACGGCCGGACGTTCGCGTAAAGGCCCAGAACCTTGCGGGTGGTGACGTTGAGGCTCTTGTAGCCGCCGCCCTGGGGAGTGGTGATGGGCGCCTTAAGGAACACTTTGGTGCGCCGCAGCGACTCCCACGCCTCCTCGCCGATGCCGCTCGTATTGCCAGAGAGGTAAACCTTCTCGCCGATCTCGATGAACTCCGGTTCGATGTCCGCCCCGGCTTCCATGAGGATGTGCAGCGTCGCGTCCATGATCTCCGGACCGATGCCGTCGCCTTTCGCCACTGTGATCGGGACCTTGCCTGGCATGTGCAGACTCCTTTCGCGGGAAGTGCCTGTTGGACCGTCCCCAATATACCCTAAAAGCGGATCCTGTGTAAAGGAGAGGGACTGGACGATGGGACATTCGCCCTCCCCCGGCGCGGAAACCCGGGTGTAGGGGTGCGGGCGGGCGCGCGAGACTAGCCTGCGAGGATGTACGCGAGGGGTGGTGAGGATGTTCCGGCTAACGTGGGATGCGATCCGCAGGAGCTTGGGCGTCCCCGAACAAGGCGACATGGAGGCCGCGGACGAAGGGCCGGTGGATGTGGCGGCAAACCCGGCGGGCGACGAGCGGGTGACGATCACCTACTCGGGCGCCTTGGCTAAGCGGGGGGCGCAAGCAATTTACCTCCACTACGGCCTTGGGCCCGGCGAGTGGCGCGACGTGCGGGAGACGGCCATGCGGCCGGTGGCGCCCGGGCGTTTCCAGGCCACCGTCGATCTGCCGTCCAACGGGCGGCTTGAGTTTTGCTTCCGGGATGAACGGGGGCACTGGGACAACAACGGAGGCCGCAACTGGAGCTACGCCGGGGAGCCGGCCGTCGCCTCGACGTACAAGAAGTAGGTTTCCCACGTGATCGAGCTCATGACGGCCCGCAAGTGCCAGTCGCGCCCCTCCACGCCGACGCGCCGTCCGTGCACCACCTGCTGGATGAGCAGGTGGTCAATCTCCTGCACAGGCCGGCCGATGACGTGGTCTTTGACGAGATCCCGCACAAACCGCCGCAGCTCCAGGGCGGTGCGTTCATCACCCCGGAAACCGACGAGCTGGACCACGACGTCTTTTGCCTGCAGGCGGCTCGCCGGCTGCTGCAGCAGGCGTTCGTACTTGTCCTCAAGGTCCGCAAGCTGATCGGCCAGCCGGGTGTTGTCAATGGACAGCGCCTCAAGGCGCGCGCCGTACACCAGCGTAGCCCCCAGGGCGCCGGCAAGCACCCCGGCGCAGAGGGCCGCCACAAGGCGCGCCTGCGGGCGGCGCGGGCCCCGCCCGGGCTTTCCTGGCGAGCGGCTCACCCGCTGCGCCCTCCCGTCAGCGTCATGACCAGCCAGTAGCCGCTTTGCGCTCCGAGAAAGCCCGCCAGCATGACGCCGAGCTGGCGCACCAGGTGCACGGCTTCCCCGTTGAAAAGGCCCGAATCGAGTGCCCGCAAGGTGGGGAACGTGCCGCCGATGGCGACGGCGATGGCCCAGAGCTTCACGTCTTCGGCCAGCGCCTGCATGCGGTGAAAGGGCGACTCGCTGTAAAACAGGGCCGCGAGCCCACCGACGAGGGAGCCGCCCAGCATGACGCCAAGGCCCGTAAAGAAGGGGAGGAGCAGTCCCCGCACAAGCTCGCCCTGCAACGGTACGACCTCCCGCCCCATGCATACGCCGTTGCGACCGTTGCCATAACCGAAGAAGGAAACGCCGGACAGCCGGGACGAACCTTTGCAGCCAAGGAGAGCCCGCTCCCGGGGAGCGGGTTCAAAGGCAAGCGGGGTGGCCGGATGGAAGCCGGCTTTATTCACCTGCACACCCATTCCCACTACAGCCTATTGGACGCCGTGTCGTCTCCGGAGGAGCTGGTGAGCCAGGCGGCGGCCATGGGGATGGACGCGCTGGCATTGACGGACCACGACGCCCTGTATGGAGCGGCCCGGTTTTTCCGGGCCGCGCGCTCGGCCGGCGTCCACCCCATCATCGGCTGCGAACTGACCATCGGCTCGTCCGGTCATCACCTGACGGTGCTGGCCAGGGATTTGTCGGGCTACCGCAACCTGTGCCGCCTAGCCACCAAGGCTGCCTCTCGGGCCGCCGGGCGCGCTTGGGGCGTTACGGCCGGCGTTCAGAGGGACGATCTCTGGCGCTTCGGGGACGGGCTCATCGTTTTGAGCGGCTGCGCGCGGGGCGAGATCCCGAGCCTGCTTTCCGCGGGGCGGGAGGAGGACGCCCGCCGAGCGGCGCGCGAATGGCGCGAGCGGTTCGGTCCCGACGGTTTTTTCATCGAGCTCCAAGACCACGGGCTGCCCGGCCAGGCGGAGCTGAACCAGCGGCTTGTGGCGTTGGCCGTGGCCGAACAACTGCCCGTGGTCGCCACCCACAACGTCCACTACGCCCGGCCCGAGCAGGCTCCGGCCCGGGACGCCCTGCTGCGGGTCGCAAGTAACCATGGCGCGGGGCCCGTCGGACCCATGCCCCGCGGCAACGGCCTGCACCTCGCTCCTGCCCATGAGATGATGGCCCGGTTTGCCCATATTCCGGAGGCCGTCCGCAACACGGTGCGCATCGCGGAGATGTGTCGGGTCGACTTGGCGCCCTCCGGCTTGCGGCTGCCGGCCTTCCCGCCCGGAGAGCCTTCGCCGCAGGCGCTGCTGGAACGGCTTGCCCGGGAAGGCGCCGCTCGGCGCTTCCGGGATCCTTTGCCTGCCGCCGTGGAGGCGCGGCTTGGCCATGAACTCGCGATCATCGGCCGCCTAGGGCTTGCCAGCTACTTCCTACTGCTCTGGGACGCGATCGGATGGGCCAAGAAGCACGGTATCGCCGTTGGGCCGGGCCGCGGATCGGCAGCCAGCAGCCTTGTCGTATACTGCCTGGGCATCACCGACGTCGACCCGCTTGCTTATGGCCTTGTGTTTGAGCGGTTTCTCAACCCGGACCGGGCGGCGCCGCCCGACATCGACATCGATGTGTGCGACGACCGGCGAGAAGAGTTGCTAGAATACGTCCGGCGCCGGCATGGGGAAGACCGGGTTGCCCAAATCGCGGCCTTCGCCACATTGGCCCCCCGGGCAGCGCTGAGGGAGATGGGACGGGCCCTGAATGTGCCCAAAGAGGACCTGGACCGTCTCAGCCGGCTCATCCCGCCCGGTCCCGGCGCCACGCTGGCCAAAGCGGCGGCTGAGGCCCCGGCGCTGGCCGCTTTGCGTCAAGATCCCCGGATCGACGAGCTGTGGCGGCTGGCTGAGATGGTGGAAGGCGCGCCCCGGCACTTGTCCGTGCACGCTGCCGGTATCGTCGTTGGAGACGGGCCGCTGGAGGATAGGCTGCCCCTTGTCGTGACCGGAGAGGGCGCCCGGGTCATCCAATACCCGATGGAAGACGTAGAGGCGTTAGGTTACCTCAAGATCGACTTCCTCGGCCTGCGTACGCTGTCCGTCATCCAGCGCTGCCGGCACCTCGCCGGCCGGCGCGGGACGCCCGTGCCCGATCCCGTGCCCCTCGATGACCCGGCCGTCTACCGGATGCTGGGCCAAGGCGGCACCGACGGGGTGTTCCAGCTTGAAACCCCGGCCTTTCACAGGCTGACCGTAAAGCTCAAGCCGGCACGGTTCGACGACATCGCGGCGCTGGTCGCCCTCGGCAGGCCTGGGCCTGCCCAGCGGATTGATGCGTTTGTGCGCCGCCGGCACGGGCGTGAGCCCGTCGCGTACATGCACCCGCTCCTGGAGCCCGTGCTGGCCGACACGTACGGCGTCATTCTTTACCAGGAGCAGGTCATGCGAATCGCCATGGAACTCGCGGGTTTCACCCCGGCGGAGGCGGACATCCTGCGGCGGGGGATGAGCAAGAAACAGCCGGAGCTTTTGGCCGCCGCCCGGGAACGCTTCCTAGCGGGCGCGGCGGCGAACGGGGTGCCGCAAGACGTGGCCGAGGCGGTGTTTGCCGACCTGGAGCAGTTTGCCGGCTATGGCTTTGCCAAAAGCCACTCGGTGGCGTACGCCCGGCTCAGTTACGAAACCGCCTACCTGCGCTGCCATTTTCCGGCCGAGTTCATGGCCGCGCAGATGGCTTCGGTGCGGGGCGATCCGGAAAGGGTGGCCCGATACGCGGCCGCGTGCCGGCGCATGGGGGTGCGGGTGCTGCCCCCGGACGTCAACGCCAGCGGGAGCGACTTCTCGGTGACGGCCGACGGAGCGATCCGGGCCGGCCTTGGGGCCATCAAGCACGTCGGCATGGCCGCGGCGGAGGCCATCGTCGCCGCCCGGGGGGATCGGCCGTTTGGCTCCTTGGCGGAACTTGTGGAGCGAGTGCCCGCCCGCCACGTGCCCCGCCGGGTGCTCGAGGCGCTGATCCAGTCGGGTGCCTGCGACGGCTGGGGAAAGAGCCGGAGCGACCTCCTGGCGGAGCTCGGCAGCCTACCGCCCGGGGGCGGCTTCACGACAGGCGCCCCGGCCGCGGGTTCCCAGCAGGCTTCCATATTCGACCGGACCGGCGCCCCGGTTGGCGCAGGAAGCGGCGTTTCTGATATGCTAGGTGCAGGCGGCCGCGCGCTGGTGCTGGACGTGACCGAGGACGCGGCCCCGGAGCTCGCGCGCCTGGCTGACTTATTGCACCAGTTCCCCGGGGAAGCGCCGGTGGTGGTGCGAGTGCGGGGAAGCCGCGGCACCGTGACGGTCGCGACCGGGGACACGGTGCGGGTTACCGCGGATGAAGCGCTGCTTTCCGGCCTGCAGGAGCTGGCGCGGGAGGGGTGGCTCACGGCGGTGGGTTGGGCGCCCTACGATCGGCTTAAGGCGCGGGTTCGACAGGAGTGGTCAGGGTGAAAGACGTGGTGCTCCGGCTCTTTGCCGAGCGTGGCGTGGACATCGAAGAGATCGGGCGCATCGTGTACGAACTGCAGCGCCATTACATGAACTCCCTGTCGCTGGAGGAATGCGTGGCCAGCGTCCACCGGGTCATTGAGAAGCGGGAGGCGCAACACGCGATCATCACGGGAATCGCCCTCGACATGCTGGCTGAGCGGAACGCCTTGCCCGAGCCGCTCAACTCCATCGTGCGCCGGGACGAGCCGCTCTACGGCGTCGACGAGGTGCTCGCCCTCGCGGTGACCAACATCTACGGGTCGGTGGGGCTGACGAGTTTCGGCTACCTGGACAAGATCAAGCTTGGCTTGCTCGGGCGCCTCAACAACCACGAGCGCGGGCAAGTCAACACTTTCCTTGATGATCTGGTGGCGGGGGTGGCCGCGGCCGCCGCGGCGCGCATCGCTCACCAGCAGCGGGAGGGCGACGTCAAGGCGCTTAAGCCCGAGTCCCGGGAGGCGGCGTCCGGTTGACACCTTTCGCGGCAGCGGGATATAATTGTCCCGCAATCCCGATGGTGATGGGCTTTTTGCACAGGCAGGGCACCGGGAGCGGGCCCCGCCTTGTCGTGTTCGCGCAGGCGGGGGGTAGGTGCAGTGGGTGAAGAAACCATCCGGGGCGACTTTGTGATTATCAAGGCGCTGCAGGACGGCGTAACCATCATCGGCCTGACGCGCGGCAAGGAAACGAAGTTTCACCACAGCGAAAAGCTCGACAAGGGCGAGGTCATGCTGGCGCAGTTCACCGAGCACACCTCGGCCATCAAGATCCGGGGCAGGGCAGAGATCGTTACCCGTCACGGCCGTATCGAAGCCGGTTTGTGACGGGGGCCCGCTGCCCGGCGCGGGGGCGGGCGTCCCGGCGCGGGGCCGCCCGTTGGGGGAGAGACGGGGGCATGTGGACGGTGGTATACATCGCGCACAACCGCACCGTCGGCCGGCGCGTGTGCCAGGTGCTTGAGCGTGAAGGACTGTTGGTCAAGCTGCGTCCGCTCAAGGACGCGGCCGAGGGCGGCGCCGTGGAGCTGCTCGTTCCGGAGACGGAAGCCGAGGAAGCCCACGAAGTGCTGTCAAGCGCCCTTGGACGTTAGAGGCGGGGCTTGCGACGATGCCCGTTTTTCGCGATCTGTTCCGATCTAAATCGCGCTATGCGACGGTGAAGCCCGCGCAAGGCGAGCCCGACGCTTCGCGGACGGCCAGTCCCGAGCGGGTCGATCCGCCCGCGCGGCACAAGGAAGTGCCCGATGGCCTGTGGGCCAAGTGCCCGGGTTGCAGCGGGCTCCTTTATCAGCGGGAGCTTGCCCGCAACCTGCAGGTCTGCGCCCGTTGCGGCCATCATTTCCATGTGGGTGCGGTCGAGCGCCTGACGCAGCTTCTGGATGACCTGGAAACCTTTGAGGAGTGGGATACGGACCTGCGGACCGTAAACCCGCTCGGGTTTCCCGGCTACGAAGAGAAGTTGGCCCGGATGCAGGCTCAGACCGGCTTGCGGGAAGCGGTCCTCACGGGCCTGGGGCGGCTCGACGGCCACCCGCTGGCCGTCGGCGTGCTCGACTTCAGCTTCTTCAGCGGCAGCATGGGCTCGGTGGTCGGTGAGAAGCTGGCCCGATTGTTTGAGCGGGCGGCAGAGCGGGTCGTGCCGGTCGTCGTCGTCTCAGGCGGCGGCGGCGGCGCACGGATGCAGGAAGGTATCCTATCCCTCATGCAGATGGCCAAGACGAGCCAAGCGGTGGAGCAGTTCGGCAGGAGCGGCCGGCCCTATATCTCCGTCCTGACAAATCCGACCATGGGCGGCGTGTACGCGAGCTTCGCCTCCCTGGGCGACTACATCCTCGCCGAGCCCGGAGCGCTCATCGGGTTTGCCGGCCCGCGCATCGTGGAGAGGACGATCCGGCAGTCGCTGCCCAGCGGTTTCCAGACGTCGGAGTTTGCGCTCAAGAACGGCATGGTCGACATGATTGTGGAGCGCAAGGACCTGCGCCCCACCCTGGCGCGTATCTTGCGCCTGCACCGGGCTTAAGGGGGCGCTGGCGGGTGGTCAACAGCGTGTTTGAATGGGAACGGCCGCTGATCGAGCTGGAGAACCGGATCAAGGAACTGCAGGCGTTCACCGCCGACAAAGGCATCGACTTCAGCGACGAACTGGCCACCTTGGAGCGCAAGGCCGAGCGGCTGCGGGCGGAAATTTTCAGCAGCCTTTCGCCGTGGCAGAGGGTGCAGCTTGCGCGCCATCCCCGCCGTCCGACGACCTTGGATTACATCGGCATGATCTGCACGGACTTCGTGGAACTCTCCGGCGACCGCTGCGTGCGGGACGACGAGGCCATGGTGGGCGGCATCGGTATGCTGGACGGCATCCCGGTGACCATCATCGGGCCGCAGAAGGGCCGGGATACCAAGGAAAACATCCGCCGGAACTTTGGCTTGCCCCACCCGGAGGGGTACCGGAAGGCGCTGCGGCTCATGCACCAGGCGGAGAAGTTTGGCCGGCCTATCGTGTCCCTGATCGACGTCGTCGGCGCTTTCCCCGGCATCGAAGCCGAGCAGCGCGGCCAGGGCGTCGCCATCGCCGAGAATATCCGCCAGATGTCGTTCTTGCGGGTGCCCATCGTATGCGTCATCACCGGTGAAGGCGGCAGCGGCGGGGCGCTGGCCATCGGCGTCGGCGACCGCGTGCTTATGATGGAGAACGCGTGGTATTCGGTCATCTCCCCGGAGATGTGCGCAGAGATTTTGTGGAAGGACACGGCCCGCGCACCGGATGCGGCGGCCGTGCTCAAGATCGGAGCGCAAGATCTCTTGGCGCTGGGCGTCATCGATGAGGTCATCCCGGAACCGCTGGGCGGTGCCCACCGGGACCGGGAACTGGCGGCGCAGCGGCTGAAAGAAGCCGTTGTGCGCCACTTGCGGGAGCTCATGCCGCTCAGCGGCGATGAGCTGGTCAGCCGCCGCCTGGAGAAGTACCGCCGCATGGGCTCTTTGGCCCAGGAAACCGACGAACGGCTGCAGGCGGTCGCCGAACACCCGCACGATTGACCGCGAGCCCGCGCACCGGGGTGCCGGCCGTGCGCCATGGAGGGACGGGTGTGCGTCGCACCAAGATCGTCTGCACCATTGGTCCTGCCAGTGACGGACTCCTCAAGGAATTGATCTCCGCCGGGATGGATGTCGCCCGGCTCAATTTTTCCCACGGCACCCTGGAGGAGCAGGGGGCCCGCATCCAACGGCTGCGGGAGGCCGCAGAGGCTTGCGGGCGCGCCGTCGGCATCCTCCTCGACATCCAAGGCCCGAAAGTGCGCATCGGCCCCATCGAACCCGAGCCGGTCATGCTCGAGAGCGGGCAGCCTTTTGCGTTCGTCCGCGAACCGGTTGTCGGTGACAGCGAAAAGGTCACCCTCAACCAGGTCGAGCTTTGGCGGCTCGTCGGGCCCGGGGACACGATCTTTCTCGATGATGGTCTCATCGAGCTGCGGGTCGAGCGGGTGGAGGGGACGACGGTTCATACCCGCGTCGTCGTCGGTGGTTGGCTGCGGGCGCACAAGGGCGTCACGCTGCCGGGCGTCGACTTGGACTTGCCTGCCCTCACGGAAACCGACGTGGAGCACATACGGTTTGGCATCGAGCGGGGCGTTGATTTTGTCGCCGCTTCCTTCATCCGCCGTCCGGAGCACGTGGCCGCCGTCAAGCAGGTAATCCGGGATGCGGGCGGGCGGCAGCCCGTGATCGCCAAGATCGAGAGCCACGAAGGCGTCGAGCACCTGGAGGCCATCGTGGCCCAGGCGGACGGCGTGATGGTGGCCCGGGGCGATCTTGGCGTCCAGATCCCGCCGGAAGAAGTGCCGCTGGTGCAAAAGCGGATCATCGAAGTGTGCAACCGGCACGGCAAGCCGGTCATCACGGCCACGCAAATGCTGGAGTCCATGGTGCACAACCCGCGCCCGACCCGGGCTGAGGTGACCGACGTGGCGACGGCCATCTTCGACGGCACCGACGCTATCATGCTCTCGGGCGAGACGGCCATCGGGCAGTATCCGATCCAGGCGGTGCGGGTGATGGACCGGGTGGCCCGGCGGGCCGAGAGCGCGGTGGCGTACGACCAGCTGTTGGCAGGGCGTCGCAGCGGTCCGTCCGCGTCCATCGCCGAGGCGATCGGTTACGCGTCATGTTGGGCGGCGTCGGACGTGGGGGCAGCGGCCATTTTGACCTCGACCCAGTCGGGCGCGACCGCCCGCATGGTGTCCAAGTTCCGCCCGAGCGCTCCGATTTTGGCCATGACGCCCCGGCCCGAGGTGGCGCGCCAGCTGGCGGTCGTCTGGGGGGTGCAGCCGGTCGTCGTGCCCTACACCGAGCGCATCGACGACATGATCGACGTGGCCGTGGGCGCTGCCCTCGCGGGCGGCTACATCCGCAACGGGGACCGGGTGGTCGTTACCGCCGGCGTCAAGACCGGCGTACCCGGTTCCACGAATCTGCTCCAGGTTTACACGGTCGAAGGCGAAACCCGCGCCTAGAGCCGCTGAGGCGGCCTTAGGCGATGACACTGCCGCAAGCAATACGGCCTGACGAGGACGGCCGCAGGGAGGAATGACGGTTGATCATCGGCGTGCCCAAGGAGCTGAAGCAAGGGGAAAACCGCGTGGCCATGACGCCGGCGGGCGTCGAGGAACTGGTCAAGTCGGGCCACGGGGTGCTGGTACAGCGGGGGGCCGGCGCGGGCAGCGGTATGCTGGACGACGAGTACGCGGCCGCTGGGGCGGAGCTCGTCGACACCACCGCGGACGTCTATGCGCGGGCCGAAATGCTCGTCAAGGTCAAGGAACCCGAGCCGGAGGAGTTCCCCTTCCTGCGGGAAGGACAGATTCTCTTTACCTACCTGCACCTGGCGGCCTTTCCGGAGCTGACCAAGCGGCTCGTCGAGGCCAGGGTGACGGCCATTGCGTACGAGACGATACAGCTGCCAAACGGGGCCTTGCCGTTGCTGCGGCCCATGAGCGAAGTGGCTGGCCGCATGGCGGTGCAGGTCGGGGCCCGGTTTCTCGAAAAGACCTACGGCGGGCGCGGCGTGCTCCTGGCAGGCGTGCCCGGCGTGCCGCCGGCGGATGTGGTTATCATCGGCGCCGGCACCGTCGGCACCAGCGCGGCCTTGATGGCGCTGGGGATGGGCGCACAGGTGACGCTCATCGACAAGGACGCCAACCGGCTGCGCTACCTTGAGGAGATCTTGCACGGCAACCGGATCACCGTCATGTCCAACCGCCACAACATCGAGCGGTCCGTCGCCTACGCGGATCTCGTCATCGGCGCCGTTCTTGTGCCCGGCGCCCGGGCGCCGCGGCTTGTGACCGAGGACATGGTCAAGCAGATGAAGCAGGGCTCGGTCATCGTCGACGTCGCCATCGACCAGGGTGGCTGCGTTGAGACGGCCGACCGGGTCACCAGCCACCGGGAGCCGACCTACGAGAAGCACGGCGTCATCCACTACGCGGTGCCCAACATGCCCGGCGCGGTGCCGCGCACGTCCACCTGGGCCTTGACCAACGCCACCTTGCCTTATATCCAGCAGGTGGCCGATAAGGGCTTCATCCGGGCTGTGCAGGAGGACACCGCCCTGGCCAGAGGCGTCAACTGCTACGCCGGCCACGTGACGCTGGCGGCGGTCGCCGCGGCCCATGGCCTGGAGTACGTCGACTTGTCGGACTTGGTGCCGGCCGTATGAAGGGAAGAGCTTTGAATGCAGCATGCCTCGTCCCTTATTGACCAGGCGTTTGCCGCGCGCTTTTCACGCTCTATGGAGCTGTTTTCCGCCGCGCAGGCGCTGATGCCGGCGGGGATCACCCACGACGCCCGGTGGATGGAGCCGTTTCCTGTCTTCGTAGAGCGTGCGGCGGGCGCCTACAAGTGGACCGTGGACGGCCACCGGCTCATCGACTACTGGATGGGCCACGGCGCGCTCATGCTGGGCCACAGCCACCCGGAGGTCAACGCAGCCGTCGCCGCGCAGCTGGAGCGGGGTACCCACTACGGGGCGAGTCACCCCCTGGAGCTTGAGTGGGCGCGGCTTGTGCAGTCGATGGTGCCCGGAGCGGAACGGGTGCGGTTCGTCAACTCGGGGACCGAGGCGACGCAACTCGCCATGCGGCTCGCCCGTGCTCACACCGGGCGGCCGCGGGTCGCCAAGTTTGTCGGCCACTTTCACGGATGGCACGACGAAGCCGTGAGCGGCTACAAGGGCCCCTACGGCGTGACTGCGACGACCGGTGTGCCCCAGGCGGTGCTGGCCGCAACCGTCGCCCTGCCGATGGGCGATGCGCGCGCGTTGCGGCAGACCCTCGCGGCGGGCGATGTGGCGGCGCTCATCGTTGAGCCGAGCGGCGGCGGCTGGGGGGCCATCCCCATGGACCGGGACTTTCTTCTGGTCGTTCGGGAGGAAACCGAGCGCGCGGGTACGCTGCTCATCTTCGACGAAGTGATCACGGGCTTTCGCCTCGCGCCGGGCGGCGCCCAAGAATACTACGGCGTGCGGGCGGACCTCGTCTGTCTCGGCAAGATCGTGGCGGGAGGCCTACCCGGCGCGGCGGTGGCGGGGCGGGCCGACGTCATGGCGTACCTGGAATACCGGGATCCCGAGTGGAACCGCACCAAAAAGATCGCGCACCAAGGCACCTTTAACGCCAACCCGCTGACCGCGGCGGCGGGCGTGGCCACCCTCAAGCTGCTCGCGGACGGCGAGGCCATAGGCCGGGCCAACGCGGCGTGTGCCGCGCTGGGCAGGGGCCTCAACGAGGCGCTCCTCGCCAGCGGGGTCAAAGGCTGCGTGTACTGGCAAAGCTCCATGTTTCACATCGCCCTCGGTCTGGACGCTTCTCCTCAATCCGACGGCGCGCCGCCGGCCGGAGTTGATCCCGGGCTGCTGGAGCGGCTGGCCAAGGGGCCTGAGACGATGGCCTTGCGCAAGGCGATGCTGCTAGAAGGCGTAGATCTCATGCGGAGCGGCGGATTTGTGTCCGCCGTCCACACGGAGGACGACGTGGCCGAAACCGTTGCTGCCTTTTCGCGGGCCCTCCGGCGCATGAAGGAGGCCGGGCTGTTGTGAAGGTCGGCAAGCTGTCCTCGGCGGAGCTGCGGGCGCAGGTGCTGCCCTACCGCGGTTCATCCCGCCCGGACGTCCTGCTCGGACCCGGGGTGGGGCTCGATTCGGCGGTCATCGACCTGGGCGGCGACGTATGCGTCATCTCGAGCGATCCGATTACGGGGGCCGGGCAAGGCGCCGGGCGGCTGGCGGTGACTGTTGCCACCAACGACGTCGCCGCGCACGGGGCGCAGCCCGTCGGCGTCCAGGTCGTGCTGCTGCTCCCCGAGCAGGCGGCGCCCGGCGCTCTGGCCGGGATCATGCAGGAAATCGACGCCGAGGCGCGCCGGCTCGGCGTCGCGGTCCTGGGCGGGCACACGGAGATCACCTCGCGCGTGCAGGACACGGTCATCGTTGTCACCGCCGTAGGCAGGGCACCCCGCGACCAGTGGGTGTCGGCCGCAGGCGCGCGGCCAGGAGACGCCATGGTGGTCACAAAGGGCGTAGGCCTTGAGGGAACGGCTATCCTTGCCACCGATTTCCGCGACGAGCTCGCGGCTGCGCTGGGCGAGGAGCTCGTGGCACGGGCGGCGGCCTTCGGGCGGGAGCTGAGCGTCGTCGAAGACGCGCTAACGGCCGCCGGGGCGGGCGCCCGGGCTATGCACGACGTGACGGAGGGCGGCCTGCTCGGCGCGGTGGAGGAGATGTGCGAGGCGGCGGGCGTCGGCTGCGAACTGTGGACGGACCGGGTGCCCGTGCGGGCGGAGACGGAAGTCATCTGCGCTCACCTGGGCCTTGACCCGCTGGGACTCTTGTCGTCGGGCAGCCTGCTCATCGCTGCACCGGACGGTGAGGCGGTCGTCGAAGCCCTCGAGCGCAAGTCCATCGTCGCAGCCTGCATCGGGCGCTTCACCGCGTCGGACGCCGGGCGGCGCATGCGGGACCGAACCGGGGAGTGGCGGCAACTGGCCGTCTACCCGCGCGATGAGCTTTGGCGGTTTCTCGAGGGCCGCTGAACAGCCGGCGTCGTAAGCGGGTTTGCTTGCAGCGATGAAAACGCCCCGCTCGATCCGGGAGCCGGGATCGGGCGGGGCGTTTTCGCCGGCGAGCGGCCCGGTGGGGCGGCGCGGACCCGCCCCGCACGGGTCCTCCTTCAACCTTGCAAGCTTTTCAGCTCAGCGCCTCGAGCTCATTGAGCATCTGCTCGAACACGTCGAGAACCCGCAGGATAGGTTCGGGCTTGGTCATGTCAACGCCGGCGCGGCGCAGAAGCTCCAGCGAATAGTCGGATCCGCCCGCGCTCAGCATGTTGAGGTAGCGCTCGACCGCGGGCTTGCCCTCCTCGAGGATCGCCTCGCCGAGGGCCGTGGCCGCGGAGAAGCCGGTCGCGTACTGGTATACGTAAAACGCCCGGTAGAAGTGGGGGATGCGGGCCCACTCGATGGCGATCGGGTCGTCCGCGATGAGGGCGGGACCGTAGTACTCCTTGACGAGCCGGTGGTACGTGTCGCACAAAAACTGCGGGGTCAGCGCCTGGCCGGCCTCCACGTGCTCATGGATGATCTTCTCAAACTCGGCGAACTTGACCTGGCGGAATACGGTGCCGCGCACGCCGTCGAGGTACTTATTGATCAAGTAGCGCCGCTGGGCCTTGTCGGACGTTTCCCGGAGGAGGTGGTGGAAGAGCAGGTGCTCGTTGAGGGTGGATGCCACCTCGGCTACGAAGATCGTGTAGTTCGCGTAGACGTAGGGCTGCGCCTTGAAGGACAAGTACGTGTGGCCGGCGTGGCCGAACTCGTGGGCCAGAGTGAAAAGGTTGTCCACGTTCGGCTCATAGTTCATCAGAATGTAGGGGTGCACGGGATACGCGCCGATGGAGTAGGCGCCGCTCCGCTTGCCCTCGTTCTCGAGCACGTCGACCCAGCGGTTGTCCAGACCCTCCTTGACGATGCGGACGTATTCCTCGCCCAAGGGCTTGAGCCCGGCCAGCATCATCTCGCACGCTTTCTCGTAGGGTATGTGCAAGTCGGCCTCGGGCACCAGGGGGACGTACAAGTCGTACATGTGCAGTTCGTCCACGCCCAAGAGCCGCTTGCGCACCTCCATGTAGCGGTGCAGCAGGTCGATGCGGGAGCGGATCGTGTCAATCAGGTTGGTGTAGACGGAAACCGGGATGTTGTCCGCGTGCAGCGCCATCTCCAGCGCGGATCCGAAGCGGCGCATCCGGGCGTAAAACACGTCTTTGCGGACGCTGGCCGCTAGCGTCGCGGCCACCGTGTGGCGCCACTTGTTGTAGGTGTTGTGCATCGCCTCAAAGGCGTCCTTGCGCACCCGCCGGTCGCTGCTTTCCATCAGGCGGATGTAGCGGCCGTGGGTGACCTCGATCCACTCGCCCTTTTCGTCTTGGATGGCGGGGAACTTCAGGTCGGCGTCGTGGAACATGTCATAGACGTTGGCCGGAGCCTGCGCCACTTCGCCCGCTGCCGCCAGGATCGCTTCCTCGCTCGGCGAAAGGGTGTGGGGCTTCTGCCGCACAATATCCTCCAGGTGGTGCCGGTAGAGGGCTAGCTCGGGGCTGGCAAGATACTCTCGCAGCCGTTCCTCCGGCATCTGGAGCAACTCCGGTTCAATAAAGGAAATCGCCGTACGCAGCTCGACGTACAGGCGCTGGCTGCGGTCGTGCAGCGCCTGGTAGGTGGCGTTGGTGCTGTCTTCGTCCATGCGGGTAAAGGCGTAGACGTACACGCGCTCAAGGCGTGCCCCCGTCTCGTCCCGCAGCTTGAGGCACTCGGCCAGCTTGGCCGGGGACTCGGCCAAGGTGCCGGCGAACGCCTGGAGCCGGGGGAGGGCCTCCTTGATCCGCTGGAAGTCCTCTTCCCAGATTTCGTCGCTGGGATAGAGGTCCTCCAGGCGCCAGCGAAGGGCCTCGGGGATCTCCGCGCGCTTGGGCAGCGCTTTGGCCGCAGCGGGCTTGGTCACAGGCGGTCACTCCCATCCTCATATCGTTCCGTTGCAGCGTGCGTCGTCTACTTTTCCGTCTCGGCGTCAATATTCCTCGTCCGGTTTCGGCCGGGAGATATGGCGAAATGCGCGGACGTGTGTTATGGTGAACCACGACAAGCCACGGGAGGCGTAACCGATGACTATCTGGCAAGCGGTCGTCCTGGGCGTGCTGCAGGGCCTCACCGAGTTTTTGCCGGTCAGCAGCTCGGGACACCTCGTTATCACCCGTCATCTGCTGGGCATCACGTCCGAAGCCCTTACGTTCGACATCACGGTGCACGTCGGAAGCCTCTTGGCGGTCGCCGTGTTTTTCCGGGAGGAGATTGGCCAGATGGTTGCCGGGGTGCTCGGCCTGAGGCGGCCGGGAGCCGACGCGGGCAGGCGTCTCTTTTGGCTGCTCGTAATTGCATCGGTGCCCGTGGGACTTGTCGGACTCCTACTAAGGGACGCCATCGAGCAGGCCTTTTCGTCGGTCCTGGTGCCGGCTGTCATGCTTTTTGTCACGGGCGCCCTGCTCCTGGTGGCAGATCGGGCGGGTCGCACCCGGCAGGGGACGCGGCCGGGACTTGTGCACGCGCTGGCCATGGGCGCCGGTCAAGCTTTGGCCGTGCTGCCCGGGCTCTCGCGGTCTGGGACGACCATGAGCATGGGCGTCTTGGCTGGCCTCACGCGGCAAGCCGCGGCCCGGTTCGCGTTTCTCATGTCGCTCCCCGCCATCCTGGGTGCAGGACTTGTGGAAGCGGCTTCGCTCTGGCGCGACGGAGCCGGGGTGGCCGATGGAACGGCGGTGCTGATCGCCGGGCTCGTCGCGTCGGGCGCCAGCAGCTACCTTGCCATCGCGTTTCTCTTGCGGTTCCTGCAGCGTGGGCGGCTCGCACCGTTTGCCGTGTACACGTGGGTTATAGGTGCCCTCGTACTGGGATTGACTCTGGCCAACCGCTAAGCGCCGCGGGAGAAAACAGTTGACCCCGGGGCGGGCGGCGACTGCCCGATCCCGGGGTCATTGGCTTTGGTGCCGGAGGTGGGACTCGAACCCACATGGGCGAAGCCCACGCGATTTTGAGTCGCGCGCGTCTGCCGGTTCCGCCACTCCGGCTTGGGTGCGCCCGTCCATGCGGCGAGCGTATCTGATCATATCACAGCCCAAAGCCGGATTCAATAGCGGTTCCGGGCGCGTGCCGCGCCGCCGCGCCCGGTCACGTCGTCAAGCGTTTGCCGCTTCCAATAGCTCGTTAATGAGGTACTCGAGCACCTTCACTTCCGCATGGCCGAGGGCGGTGTCCCAGTCCTGGTCCAGTACGGCCCGGACCATCTCAGGCGGCACCGACCAGCGGGCCGCGGCCAGTTCCGTAATGCGCGCCTTACCGTGCTCGGTCAAGGCAGGCCAGTCTTGCGACAGGAGCGCGGCCGCCTCCCCGGGCGTTAGGCCGTGCTCGAGCAGCCGGTTGTAGAGCGACGCCTTAAGCTCCGTGCCGGCCTTTTCCCAGTCCTGGGCGAGGATGGCCGCGGTCTGCTCGGGCGTCAGCAGTTCGGCCACGACCGAGGCGACCGTTTCCAAGGCTTGCTCGGCCGGCGTGAGGTCCTCGCCCCCGGCCGTAATCACGACGAGCCGCCCGGTCGCGTCGCCCACCGCCAACACCGTGTCATCGCTGCGCAACTGGCCGGCCGCGGCGACGGTGCCGTTGCGGACGACGAGGGTCTCCGGGGTGAGGACGTAGGCAGTCGTCGTGCCGTCATCACCCGCGATGGTGATGCTGCTCGCGGGTTCGTTCAACTGGCTTACGCGGCCGGACCGGAGTTCAAGACTTCCCGCCGCGTCCAGCAATTGGCGGGTCTCTCCGACGGTCGCCGCCTGCTCGGCCCGGAAAAAGCCACCCGCGGGTTCGGCGGTCAGGCCGAGCCGGTGCAGCAGGGCTACGGCCGGAAACGCCCGGTGCAGCGGCGAGATGTCCTGGAACATGCTCTCCGCAGGGGCAAGGGCGGCGGCGGCCTCCTCCAGGCGCAGCGCGCGGACAACCGTACGGGCCAGCTCGCCCCGGGTGACGGTGTCCTCCGGGTTCGTGCCGGGCGCGAGCAAGGCCCCATCGGCGCCGGCCAGTCCCGGTGCCACAGCCGCGCTGAGGGTCGTCCGCACCATGGCCGCGAGCTCCCCGGCGCGGATGGGGGCGTCAAGGCTCCGCCCGGCGCCCGTGCGCACGGCGCCCAGGCCAGGGCCGGGGACCGCTTCATCCGCCGCGGCCGCGCCCGCCGGGTCGGGTGAGTCGGGAGTTCCGGCCGCTCCAGCCGGGGACACGGGCGGCTCGGGAGAATGGTGGGCGACGCGATCGTTTGCCCGCATGTTCCACCCGGCGGCCGCCAGGGCGGCCAGGACGAGGACGATGGCCACGGCGGCGACGGCGGCGCGCGGGATTTTCATCTTTAGCATGGAGTTGCATTCCTCCTGCGCGCCCACAGGGGGCGCCGGTTTCCCACTCGATCTATCACACAGAGCGATTCCCCGGGTCAAGGGGCGCTCCTGCAAGCAAGTAGCGGCAGGATAGGCACCGCCGGCCGGGCGGGCCACAAAGTGGATCTCGCCGCTCGCGCCGTGCTATACTGAACGCAGCCTGGGCCGCGCACAGGTTCGGTCCTGCTTGGCCGGCCGGCGCGGGCGATACCGATCAGCCGGGAGCGTGGACCATGTCTCAGGAGCCGATGGATCGGCGCGAAAAGCTCGTGCTCATCGACGCGTACAGCCTCATCCACCGGGCTTACTACGCCCTGCCGAGCCTGACCACGTCCCGCGGGGAGCCCAGCAACGCCGTCTTTGGCTTTGCCCAGATGCTGCTCGCGCTGCTCGAGGCCGAGCGGCCGGACTACGTGGCAGCCGCCTTTGACCGCTCCGGGCCCACGTTTCGCGACGAAGTGTTTTCCGAGTACAAGGCCCACCGGCCGTCTATGCCCGAAGATCTCCGTCCCCAGATCGCCCGGGTCGAGGAGCTCTTGGGGGCGATGAACCTAGCGGTCTACGGCATCGAAGGGTACGAGGCCGACGACATCATCGGCACGCTGGCCCGCGCCGCCCGGGAACGAGACATCGACGTGGTGATCGTGACGGGCGATCGGGATCTCCTGCAGCTTGTGGATGATCGGGTGACGGTGCTCTTGACGCGCAAGGGCATCCGCGACATGGAGCGCCTTGACCCCGAAGGCGTCGAGCAGAAACTGGGCGTTCCGCCGGAGAGGGTGCCGGATCTCAAGGGCCTCATGGGCGACAGCTCGGACAATATCCCGGGTGTCCCCAAGGTCGGGCCCAAGACCGCGGTCCAGCTTCTCAAGCAGTATGGCACCCTGGAGGACGTGCTGGCCCACGCGGCCGAGGTCAAGGGCAAGGTGGGCGAGAACCTCCTGGCCTTTCAGGACCGGGCCCGCATGAGCAAAGAGATCGCCATCATCCGCACCGACGCCCCCGTGGAATTTGACGCCGACGCCCTGCGGCGCCGGGGGCCGGACGCGAGGCGCTTGGCGGCGCTCTTTCGCGAACTGGAGTTTAAGGGGCTGCTCGACCGGCTCCATAAGTCCGGCGTTCTGGGCGGGGCCAGCGGCCAGGAAACGCCGGGCGGTGCGGCAGCGGATAGCGCCACGGGCGCGGCCGCCGATGGCGCCGGCCCGGGCGACGATGCCGCCGAGGGAACCGCCGCTCCGGCGGGCGGCGAGGAGGGCCCAGCCCCAGCGCGGCGTGAGGCCGGCGAGGGGCAGGCAACGCTGTTTCACCTTGAGACGCGATCGGGCGCTCCGCCCGCGTCCATCGTCCGCACCCGCCAGGCGCTGGCCGACGCGATGGCGTCGCTGGGCACCGCCGAAGCGACGGAGCCGCTCGTCGTCGGGCTAGCGGCAAGCGGACCGGATCGCATGCAGGCCGCGATCGTGGGTTTGGCGCTGGCCAGGTCAGGCAACGTCGTGTACGTGCCCACCGGCCACCGGGGCGGGGCCGCCGGGGAGCAGGTGCCGTGGGCCGAGGTGCGGGACGCCGTCGCGCCCATGCTGCGGGATCCCGCCATACCCAAGTGGTGCCACGACGCGAAGCGGCTCCGGATCATCCTTCGCCGCCACGGCGTGGACCTGGCCGGCGTCACCTTTGACGCGATGCTGGCGTCCTATCTCATCAACCCCGAACAGGGCGACCACTCGATGCCCGACGTCGCCATGAAGTTCGCCGACCGGTACCTGGTTTCTTGGAAACAGCGGCTCAGCGACGCCGGCGCCGGGCGAAAACCCGTCGAAGTCGAAGAGCTCGACCCCGCCGCGGCCGCGGAGCATCTGGCCCAGGAGGCGGCCGTCATCCGCGAGCTCGGTCCGAAGCTCAAGGAGCGCCTGCGCCAAGACGGGCTCTGGGAGCTGTACCAGGGGATGGAGCTGCCCCTGGTGGACGTGCTGGTGGAGACGGAGATGAACGGTGTCCGCCTTGACACCGCCTACCTGGCAGACCTGTCTCGGGAAATGGAGGGGCAGGTCGAACGGTTGACCCAGGAGATCTACCGGCTCACGGGCGAGGAGTTCAACATCAACTCGCCCAAGCAGCTAAGCCGCATCCTGTTTGACAAGTTGAAGCTGCCGGTGCTTAAGCAGACCAAGACGGGCCCTTCCACCGACCATGAGGTTCTCGAGGCGCTCGCGGCCGAGCACGACGTGGTCAAGCTGCTGCTCGACTACCGGCAGGTGACCAAGCTCAAGAGCACCTACGTGGACGCGTTGCCCGCTCTCATCCACCCCGAGACGGGGCGGGTGCATACTACGTTCAACCAAGCCGTCGCCGCCACCGGCCGGCTGAGCAGCACGAATCCGAACCTGCAGAACATCCCCATCCGGACCGAAGAAGGCAAGCGCATCCGCAAAGCCTTCATCCCCCAGGGGCCGGGCTGGGTGCTTTTGACGGCCGACTACTCCCAGATTGAGCTGCGGGTGCTCGCCCACATCTCCGGCGATGAGGTGCTCATCGACGCGTTCCGCCGCGGCCAGGACATCCACACCCGCACCGCGTCGGAGGTGTTCGGCGTCCCGCCGGAGCAGGTGACGCCGGATATGCGCAGCGCGGCCAAGGCGATCAACTTTGGCATCGTATACGGCATCAGCAGCTTCGGCCTGGCCCGGGGAACGGGCTTGAGCCAGGCGGACGCGCAGCGGTACATTAGCGACTACTTCCACCGCTATCCGGGCGTCCGGCGCTATATCGACACGGTCGTGGAAAGCGCCCGGGAGCGGGGCTATGTGACGACGCTCTTTGGCCGGCGCCGCTATCTCCCGGACTTGCGCTCCCGCAACTACGCCCGGCGCAGCTTTGCCGAGCGCACCGCCATGAACAGCCCGATCCAGGGTACCGCCGCGGACATCATCAAGCTCGCCATGGTAGAGGCGCACCGGCGGCTCAAAGAGGAGGGGCTCCGGGCCCGGCTCGTGCTGCAGGTGCACGACGAGCTCGTCTTGGAAGTGCCGGAGGAGGAGCTTGTTCCGACGGCCGCGCTGATCCGGGACTGCATGGCCAACGTGGTCTCCCTGGCGGTGCCGCTCGTCGTGGACGTGGAGGCGGGCCCCAACTGGCTGGACACCGAGCCGGTGGCCCTGGAGGACGCTAGCCGTGCCTGAGCTGCCGGAAGTCGAGACCGTCCGCCGGCAGCTCGCGGCGGCTCTGCCCGGGCGGCCCATCGCCGGCGTGCGGGTGCTCCTCCCCCGGATGCTCCACGGCGTAGGCCCAGAGGAGCTGGCTCGGCGGCTGCTGGGCCGGCGGTTCACGGCGGTCGAGCGGCGGGGCAAGTTCCTTTTGCTCAAGCTCGATGACGGGGCGACGCTCATCGTTCACCTGCGCATGACGGGGCGGCTTACCCTCTCAGACGGTCGTGAGCGCGGCGGTCCCTACACTCGTGCCGTGATCACGTTCGCGGGCGGCGGGGAGCTGCGCTTTAGCGACCAGCGGACGTTTGGCACGTGGCATTACGTGGCCGAGGGCGCCGGCGCACCGCCCCCGGGCCTGGTGGGCATGGGCGTCGAACCGTTGTCCGACTCGTTTACGCCGGAAGCCCTCGCGCAGCTGGCTTTCGGCCGGCGGACGCCCATCAAGGCGCTGTTGCTCGATCAGCGCCGCATCGCCGGCGTCGGCAACATCTACGCGGACGAAGCGTTGTTCCGGGCCGGCGTTGATCCCGCCCGGCCCGCCGGCTCTCTCACGGCCGCGGAGATCGAGCGGCTGCACGGGGCCATCAGGGCGGTGCTCGAGGACGCGCTGTCCAAGGGCGGTACGACGGTCCGGGATTACGTCAACGGGGAGGGTACACCGGGAAGGTTTCAAGACTTTCTCCACGTCTACGGGCGGGCCGGACAGCCGTGCCAGCGCTGCGGAGCGGCCATCGCCCGCCGTAAGCTGGCAGGCCGTGGGACGCACTCCTGCCCGCGGTGCCAGAGGTAGGGAGCCGGGGAGCACAGGCTCAGGGGGGGAACCGCGATGGGCGAAGGTGTGCGGGGCATCGTCATCGGCTTGACGGGCGGCATCGCCAGCGGCAAGTCGACGGTGGCCGCCATGTTCGCAGAGCTCGGCGCCGCGGTCGTGAGCGCGGACCAGATCGCCCGCGACGTGGTGGAGCCCGGCGAGCCGGCTCTGGAGGAGATTCGCTCCGCCTTTGGCCCCGGGGTGCTCTTGCCCGACGGGCGGCTCGACCGGCGCCGCCTCGGCGAGATCGTCTTCGCCGACCCAAAGCGGCTCCGGCAGCTCGAGGCGATTCTGCACCCGCGCATTCGGGCACGCATGCGGGAGCAGATCTCGGCGGCGTCCGCGGCCGGCCGCCCGGTGGTCGCGGAAATCCCGCTGCTGTTTGAGAGCCCGGCCAGCCGGGACCTCGTGGACGTCACCGTCGTCGTCTACGTGGAGCGGGAGCAGCAGCTTGGGCGCCTCATGCGCCGGGACGGTCTAAGCCGGGAGCAGGCGGAGGCGCGGCTCGCCGCGCAGATGCCTCTGGACGAGAAAGCCCGCCTCGCGGACTACGTCGTTGACAACAGGCACGATCTCGCCCGCACCCGCGAACAGGTGCGGCAAGTGTGGGAGGAGTTGACTTGTGGTGCGCACCGTCGCGTTGATCGCCCACGACCGGAAGAAGGACGACATGGTTGAGTTCGCCCGTCGCCGCCGGGATCTTTTGGCCAAGTTCCGGCTCATCGCCACGGGCACGACGGGCAAGGTGATCGCGGAGGCGACGGGATTGGCCATCGAGCGCATGCTGTCGGGGCCGTACGGCGGTGACCAGCAGATCGGCGCCCGGGTTGCGGCCGGGCAGGTGGACGCCGTTCTGTTTTTGCGGGACCCCCTGACGGCTCAGCCCCATGAGCCCGACATCACCGCTCTGCTTAG
>ERZ777003.1808-NODE-1808-length-28921-cov-5.841197_pt1 | contig 28921 bp, 26 predicted proteins | sample MGYA00374956_ERZ777003 | MGnify/ENA primary metagenome ERZ777003 (study PRJEB29302, sample SAMN06268252) | bioreactor metagenome | isolation source: Joint BioEnergy Institute, California, USA | place: USA:Joint BioEnergy Institute, California, USA | collected... | reverse complement strand
CATCACCCACAGGTCAGTGCCCTGACCCGGCCAAGGGCGGAGGCAAGCTGCGCCGCCTGGGTGATGACCTCGAATACATAGCGGTCGGGACGAAGCAGCACGGCTCGGGCACCATGCTCCTCAAGCCATTGTATGCCGGAGCGGTCGGGCAGGGGCAGCACGACCACGTCAGCGGCCGTGGCAAGGTCCAGCACCTGCGCGGAAAGATCGGCAGAATGTGCCGGATGCAGCAGCAGGCTGAAGCGACCCCCCGCGACGTCATCCATCCAGCGGCCGTCCTGCAGCATGGGCTGGATGAACACCTGCCCGGCGGGAAGTTCGCCGTACCAGGCGCCTGCTTGCCCGAGCTGGGGGCGGGGAAACGAGAACTGCAGCCCCTCTGCCAGGAGTTTCCGGTCGCGCTCCGCGGCTTCGACCGGGTCAGTGACCTGGATGACCTTGCCGACTTCGACCGCGAGCCGGATGAATTCACGCACGTGCGGACGCCGTTCCGGCCCGTAGGTCGCGAGAATGTCGGAGGCGCCCCGTTGGATGGCGAACGCCAGTTTCCAGGCCAGGTTGGCCGCGTCACGTACGCCCGCGCACAGACCCTGTCCCAGGAAGGGGGGCGTCAGATGTGCCGCGTCACCCGCGATGAGCAGGCGTCCGCGTTGCCACCGGTTGGCCACCAGCGAATGGAAAACATAGGTCGCGGCGCGTTCCAGGGTGCCCTGTACGGGCTTGACCCAGCGCGACAACAGCTGCCACACCCGTTCAGGCTGGGTGATGGTCTCGGGATTGTCTTGCGGCATGATCTGGATTTCCCAGCGTCGCCGCAAGGGGTACACATAGATCGAGGTGGCAGGGCGTGCGGGATCGCAATGCTGGACCGTGTGTTCGGGTAACGGGAGCGGATGGTGCAGATTCACGTCGACCACGAGCCAGGCCTGACGTTGCCCAAGGTCTTCCATGTCGCTCCCGATCCAGCCACGTACGGTCGAGCGCGCTCCGTCGCAGCCAACCACGTAGCGCGCCGCCAGGGTCTCGATCACCGCATCGTCACCCGTACGACTCAGGGCGAGCTCCACGCGATCATCGTGTTCTACGTACGAGCGCACGTCCATGCCTTCACGCAGAGCGACGGTATCGAAACGTTTCAGTCCATCGCGCAGCACGGCTTCCAGATGGGGCTGGTGAAAGTAGTAGTCGTTATGCCAGCCTTGGTCGCTGAGGCCTTCTTGACCCTTGCGGATGAGCAGTACCTTGCCTTCCGCATTGACCCAATGCATGCTGGCTCCAGGCCGCAAGATCTGCATGACTTCGCGCGCCAGCCGGGCGCTCTGGAACACGCGCATGGTTTCCCCATCGATGTGCACCGCGCGGGGAATCTGGAGGATGCCCGGGTGCCGTTCGATGATGGCTACGGACAAGCCATAGAGCCCCAGCAGGTTGGCGAGCGTCACTCCGGTAGGGCCGGCTCCTACGATGGCTACGTCATAAAGGCGGCGCGAGTTGTTCATACGTGTTTTTTCTGATGTGTGTAGCGCACGGGCGCATGATGATTCAGGGCAGTGCAACGCATGCGATGGGCTGCGGCCTGCCTGCGTCTCTGTCATTTGTCATAATGAGGTCCCCAATCATATTCAACCTTGAGCTGTCGAATGTCCCTATCCATGGACTCCCGCCTGCCGCTCCCCAACCCCGCTGGGTTCGATAGCGAGCAGCAGGCCATTTACGACTCCATTCTTGCCTCGCGTGGTGACCTGAGCGGGCCGTTCCTGGCCTGGATGCACAGTCCGAGGTTCGCTAGCCTGGCCGAGAAACTGGGCGCGTTTTGCCGCTACCACACGGAACTCGAGCTGATCGAGTCCGAGCTGCTGATTCTTTGCGTGGCCCGGCACTTTTCGTGTGTAGGCGAGCAGCAGATACACGAGCCCATCGCCGAGTCGGCAGGGTTGCCGCGCGAGCAGATCGATGCGTTAAGGGAGGGTCGACCCGTGCAGTTCGAGAACGTGCGGCTGCAGCTGCTATACGACGCGGCGCGCAGCCTGCTGGGGACGAATCGCCTGCCACAGCCATTGTACGAAGCGCTGGTGGCACAGTTCGGCGTTCCGTGCGTGGTCGAGATCGTCGGAGTGATCGGCTATTACTCGCTCGTCGCGATGACGCTCAATGCGTTCGAAATGCGCAAGGCGAGCACGCTGGGCTGAAGCCCCATGCCGCAGGGTGCGGGTCGTGGGCGGATTGGTTGGCCGCTGGCAGCGGTCGTCACGGCGTAGTTGACGATGGCGTGTCGAACTGGTTGGAACCTGGGGGCGTGGCGCTGCCGGCGCCGGCTTGCCCGACCGCGCCGGTTTCCAGTATGAACTTTAGCCGCCGCAGGTCTTGCCGTACCCGAGAATCGGGGTCTTCGCGCCACAGCCGTGCTGCCAGGTGGCCTACGCGGCCTGCCGGAGGTTCGTAAGCAATCATGGCCGTAACGTCGGTACCCTGGCCGTCGGGAGTATCGCGGAACTCGACCCAGCCCGTGCTGCGGATGTCGGCGTCGTATTCCGTTTCCCAGGCAATCCGTTCGCCTGGCCGGTCTTCGATGAGATGCGACACCCACACGAACTGCCGACCCAGCGGAGCCTTGACTGTCCAGCGCGACCGCTTCGCATCGATGACCTCAACGTTTGCCACGTTGCGCATGAAGCGCGCCAGATTCTCGAAGTTGCGCCAGAACGCATACACTTCCTGGCGCGGGCGCCGAACGGTAATCCTCTGGGTGGAGGCTGCAGCGCTGCTCCAGCCGTACTCGAGCGCGATCTGCCGTTCCTCGGGTGACAGGGTAAGCGCATCCTTGGCGGCACAATGGCCTGTAGCGCCGCGGATGAGCAGGCCACCGCCGGCGAGTGCACTCACCGCCCCCAGAACGCCGCCACGACGCAGTCCGTAGTACAGCAGCGCCGCCCCTCCGGCAAGAGACGCCGCGCGCTCTGCCCCGCGTACGTTGCCTGGTGCGGGTGTTTGCGGCGGCGCTGCATCCTGCGGTTGGGAGAGTGGGACTGCGGGGTTCATGGTGGCGAAGTAGTCCTTCATCAGCGTTCTCCGTCGGTATGGCGCCTGGACGACGCGCGCGTCAATGACGCGGAGGGCGCCCGCCCGGATACAAAATATACAAACCCTGCAGCGGAAAGCAATCCCTGTACCCAGGGCAGGGCGCAAGCGGGCTGCTGGACGCCGAAGGTGGCCGGTCTGTCACGCTGGCTGCTTCAACATTCGGGGAGCATGCATGCGACGTCAGGAGCCGCACCGGCGCGGTATCCATGCCGATATGGGCGGACAATGCGGGATCGAGGGAACGAAGGAAACGGCCGGTACCGCGTGCCTTCAGGTAGGGCGGAAGGCTGTGAACTGTCTTTCAGGTCCATGGCAAGACAGTCGGGTGGCCAGGACGGAAGCGCAGCAGGAATCGGGCAGAACTGGCAGGTGCGCGTTGCCGGGAGGATTGGGCAGCGGCAAGAAGAAATTGCAAGGGAACAAGGGATGGTAGGCGGTATAGGAATCGAACCTACGACCTCTACGATGTCAACGTAGCGCTCTAACCAACTGAGCTAACCGCCTAAAGCAATCAGGAAGAATTAAATTATAAATAGCCAGAAAAAACCTGTCAAGCCAATGTGGAGTTGCGCAGTTACTTTGGCAGCCGGCTCACGGCATCAATGGCCTGGTCGATGTCGCGGTACAGACGCTCAAGCAGTTCCTTGCCAATGGCTTCTTCCAGCTGCCGGTACTTCTCGTCGACCACGGGGCGCATGCGTTCGATCAGTTCGACGCTCTTGGGCGTGAGCGAGATTTCCTGGCGGCGCTGATCGGCATCCGAGCGTACGCGCCGGATCAACCCGGCCTGTTCCATGCCTGCAAGCATGCGCGTGAGGCTGGGGCTGAGAATCTGGCAGCTGCGCGCAATCTGGTTGGGCTCCATGGGTCCAGCTTCGCTCAACGTGCGCAGCACGCGCCACTGCTGTTCGGTGACTTTCGCCTCGTTCAGTACGGGGCGGAAATGCGCCATCAAAGTCTCACGCGCATGGAGCAGCAGGTGGGGCAGGTTGCGATGATGAAAGCTGGACCTCATGATCGTGACCGTAGTTTGCGCTGACGGTTCTTATTGTGCACGCAGAGCGGCCCAGGCAGTAAGCAGCCACGCCAGAATGAATGCGACACCGCCGATCGGCGTGATCGCACCGAGAATCTTGTGTCCGCTGAGGGCGAGCCAGTAGAGACTGCCGGAGAACAGGATGATGCCGGCAAACATGATCCAGCCAGCCCACGCAAGCAGTGATTCGTTATAGCGCGCAAGCAGGAGCGCCACCAGTATCATGCCAATGGCATGCATGACATGGTAGGTGACCGCGGTGTGCCAGATGGCCAGCATGTCGGGGGTCAGCAGCCTTTTCAGCCCATGTGCACCGAACGCTCCGGCGCCAATGGCAATGGCCATGTTCAGTGCTGCGACGACTACAAGCGAACGATCCGGCATAACACCCCTCACAGATACGGGTTGGGAATCTTCATGCGCGCCAGGACCGCCACTTCGATTGCCTCCATGATGGCGGCATCCTGGTCGTCGACGTGATCATAGCCCAAGGCGTGCAATGTTCCGTGCACGCAGAGATGCGCCGCGTGCTGCAGGAAAGGCTTGCCCTGTTCCGCCGCCTCGCGTTCAATCACGGGAACGCACAGAACGATGTCGGCATGCCACATGCCGTCCGGGTCGGCACCATACTCAAACGTGAGTACATTCGTGGGGTAGTCGCGTCCCCGGAACTCCCGGTTCAGATACTGGGCTTCGTCGGCATCGGCCAGCCGCACGGTCAGGTCCAGCGCCGCGGGTGCCGGGAATTCACGGCGCGCGTTATGGCGGGTGCCTTCGTAGGCGTGCAGACCCTTCAGGGCCGACTCGATCCAGCGGCGGATGCGCCAGCGGGGCAGCTCGGGGCAGGGCGTCTGGTACTGGACGCTCAACGACAGCGGCAGTGGGGATGTCACCGGTTCACCTGTTCCAGGCAGGCGCGTCAGGATTCGTCGGGGTTGCGGCGGATGCCCGCGCGCTCGTACGCGTCGACGATGCGCGCAACCAGTGGATGGCGAACGACATCGCGGCTGGTGAATGTGGAGAACGCCAGCCCATTGACGCCCTCAAGCACTTCAAGGGCGTCGGTCAGGCCGCTTTTCTGTCCTTTGGGCAGGTCGACCTGGGACGGATCGCCGGTGATGACGGCCTTGCTGCCGAACCCGATGCGGGTGAGGAACATTTTCATCTGTTCTGGCGTAGTGTTCTGCGCTTCATCCAGAATGACAAAGGCATGGTTCAGGGTGCGGCCGCGCATGTAGGCCAGTGGCGCGATCTCGATGGTCTGGCGCTCGAACAGCTTTTGCACCCGTTCGAAGCCCATCAGGTCATAGAGCGCGTCGTACAGTGGACGCAGGTAGGGGTCGACCTTCTGTGCCAGGTCGCCGGGAAGAAAGCCCAGGCGTTCGCCGGCTTCCACGGCTGGGCGGGTGAGCACCAGACGTTGCACGACGTCGCGTTCGAGGGCATCGATGGCACAGGCCACGGCCAGCCAGGTCTTGCCGGTACCCGCCGGCCCAACGCCGAAGGTGATGTCATGCGTGAGAATGTTCTTCAGGTAGTCTCGCTGCCTCGGGGTACGGGGCCGCAGGTCGGTGCGCCGGGTGCGCAGGACAATGGCCTCCTCATCGTCGGGCATCTCAGTGGTGTGGTGCACCGTCGTGCCTGTGCGACCACCTCCCTTGCGGCCAGCACGCAACTCGACCAGGCCGAGCTGCACGTCGTCAACCGATAGCGGCTGCTGGCGCGAGCGATGGTGCAGGAAGGTAGCGGCAGCAGCTGCTTCGTCCGCGCGTTCACCCGTGATGCTCAGGCGCGCGCCCCGGCGTGAAATGTCGACATCGTACGCAGCAGCCAGCTGGCGCAGGTTCTCGTCCAGGGGACCGCACAGGTTCGCCAGCTGGGTATTGTCTCCTTCCAGGACGACAACGCTGGTAGGTGGGCGTGACGATTTCGGCGTGTTGGTACTGGTACGTTTGGCAGCCACGGACGTCGTGCTCGTTCAGGAATTGCAGGCCAGCTCGAGCGGGTCGTCGTGGGTAACGACTTCCCCGCGCAGAGAGTGTGCCAGGGCACGGGTGATGCGGATGTCGACCATATGCCCGATGAGCCGCTGGGGGGCCGGGAAGTTTACGATACGGTTGTTCTCGGTACGTCCCATGAGCTCGTTGGAATCGCGGCGCGACGGACCTTCGACCAGCACGCGCTGGACCGTACCCACCATGGCATTGCCGATCTCCATCGCCTGTTCATTGAGCAGGGCCTGGAGGCGCTGCAGCCGCTCGAGCTTGACCTCCTGCGGAGTGTCGTCTGTCAGATCGGCTGCAGGCGTACCCGGCCGGCGCGAGTAGACGAAGGAAAACGAGTGATCGAAATGGACGTCGGACACGAGCTGCAGCGTCTTCTGGAAATCTTCCTCGGTTTCGCCCGGGAAGCCGACGATGAAATCGGACGACATGCGCAGGCCGGGCCGGGCCGCGCGCAGCTTGCGCACGATGGACTTGTACTCCAGCGCGGTATAGCCCCGTTTCATGGCCGCCAGGATGGTGTCGCTTCCGGATTGCACCGGCAGGTGCACGAAGGGCACCAGCTTGGGCAGGTTGCCGTGGGCAGCAATCAGCCGGGGTGTCATTTCCTTCGGGTGCGACGTCGTGTAGCGGATGCGCTCGATGCCAGGGATGTCGTGGATGTACTCGAGCAGCATGGCGAAGTCGGCGATCTCGCCCCGCGTGCCGATGGGCGCACGGTATGCATTCACGTTCTGGCCCAGCAGGGTTACCTCGCGCACGCCCTGGTCGGCCAGGTCGGCAACCTCGGTGAGTACGTCATCGAACGGTCGCGACACTTCGGGCCCGCGCGTATACGGCACTACGCAGAACGTGCAGTACTTGCTGCAGCCTTCCATGATCGATACGAAGGCCGTGGGGCCCTGGACGCGTGCCGGCGGCAGATGGTCGAACTTCTCGATTTCGGGGAACGAGATGTCAACCTGGGCGCGCCCCTCGGCACGCCGCTTTTCGATCAGCTCGGGCAAGCGGTGCAGGGTTTGCGGCCCGAACACGATATCGACATACGGCGCCCGCTCGACAATGGCGGCGCCTTCCTGACTGGCGACGCAACCCCCTACGCCGATGATCAGGTGCGGTTTCAGCTGCTTCAGGTGGCGCACGCGGCCCAGGTCGGAAAATACCTTCTCCTGCGCCTTCTCGCGGACCGAGCAGGTGTTGAAAAGAATGACGTCGGCCTCTTCAGGATTGGCCGTGAGCTCGACGCCTTCTTGTGCACCGAGCACGTCGACCATCTTGTCGGAGTCGTACTCGTTCATCTGGCAGCCGAACGTACGGATGTAAAGCTTCTTGCGGGCAGGTTGAGTGTTGGATGTCATAAACGCCGTTACGGTGAGCCCGGGGGCTTGCAAGTCTGATTTTAGCGCTGCCCTGCCGCCAAGCGACATGGATCCGGGCCTGCCGTGGCAAGCCCGGTGGCGGGGGGCCAGATGGCGCGCCGCGGGATCATGCCGTGGGCAGGCCCATGACCCTGCGGTACCATTCGTGGAAGTGCAGCATGCCGTCTTCCATGGGCGACTGGTAGGGACCGACCTCATTCACGCCACGCGCCAGCAGGGCACGACGGCCGGCGTCCATGCGCTCGGCGATTTCGTCGTCTTCCACGGCGGTTTCCATGTAGGCCGCCCGCTGGGCTTCCATGAATTCCGGCTCGAACTCGACGATTTCTTCCGGATAGTAGAACTCGACGATGTTGACCGTCTCTTGTGGTCCTTTCGGGTACAGGGTCGAGAGTACCAGTACGTGCGGATAGATCTCGATCATCATCGTGGGGAAGTACGTGACCCAGATGGCGCCGAAATCTGGCGCGGCGCCGTTGCGGTAACGCAGCAATACGTCGTGCCAACGGCGATAGACCGGCGAGCCCGGCTGGGCCAGGGCCTTGAACACGCCCACCCGCTGCACGCTGAAATTGGCGTCGAATTCCCAGGACAGGTCGTCGCAGGTAACGAATTGCCCGAGGCCCGGATGGAAGGGCGCGACGTGGTAGTCCTCAAGGTAGACCTCGATGAAGGTTTTCCAGTTGTAGTTGCACTGGTGCACCTCGACGTGGCCGAGCACGTAGTCGTCCACGTTGAACTCGGGGCGCCGGTAGAGTTTGTCGAGGTCTGCCTTCACGTCGTGGGGACCTTCGAACAGCATGCCGCGGTAGTTCTGTAGCGGGTAGCGCTGCAGGTCGAGGTGGGGGTTGCCGTCGAAGTGGGGGGCGCCAATGAGGCGGCCGTTGGGGTCGTACGTCCAGCGGTGCAGCGGGCACACGATATTGCCCCCCACGGCCGTCAGGTTGCCGTGGCTGTTGCACTGGCCGGTGACGTCGCCCGCCTTGCCGCCCAGCATGACGGCCTGGCGGTGGCGGCACACGTTGGACAGAAGCTGGACCCCTTCCTGCGTGCGCACGAGCACGCGCCCGCCGTTCTCATGGAGCAGCGTGCGGTAATCGCCAACGTTCGGCACCATGCGCTCGTTGCCAACATAGATGGGCGCGTGCCGAAAGATCTTTTCCTGCTCCTGTTTGAACAGTTCAGGGTCGAAATACGCTGAGACGGGTAGTTGTGCCTGACTGGCTCGTACGTGTGCCATGTGACCAACATCGGTCATAATTCCCTCCACAGTGCTGTAGATCAGCGAATCTTGGGCGATCGTGCCTGGCAATGACGAATCTCACGCTGGCAGCCTCAACGCCGATTGGAACGGTCCGGCTATTGCCGATGCCTGGCGTGACGATTTTTGATCTCCTGGGGGGCAGCCTGTGTGATCCCTCAGCCATCCAGGTGTGGCTACAGGCCAAACGCATTTGAATCGCCCCTGGCAAGTGCGCCGGCGGCGGGCAGGCGCAAGCGAAGAACAAATGCGATGCCGGGTGAGGGGGCCCGGACGGTTATGCCACTTGCCGCGCATGATGACCAATCAGTACGCGCAAGTGCCGCAAGATCAAAAACTGGCCATTGTACCCTGTATCCGGGGGTGCGCTTTGGCCTGCATCAAGGAACGCTCTGACGCCACCAGCCCGGCGCGTACGCCATGGCGGTTGGAGCGCCGCAGCGTTCGATCGTTCCCTCAGGTGGCCCGGGAGATTCACACCAGTGATTCCAGCCACCGCCAGGAAGGGCCCGAGGGTGCAGGGGCCGTGTCTTACAATATCTTCCCTTTGAGACCACCATTTTCCGGAGGCGGATCTGTCTGGCTGCATGCATCCCACGATACAGGGGTTGGCGGCGCCGGTTCGTCGATCCAGCGCACCGGCCAGAGTCAAGGGGCGGAGGAAGTCATGAGTGCAGTCATTACCGGCATGACTCGGCGTCAGTTCGATGAGTGGCGCGACGCGGCGCGCGAGCGCGTGGAAGCGGCCCTGCATCAGCAACTGGCGTTGCTGGAAGGCCCTCCTGCCCGGTTGCACGAGGCCATGCGCTACGCGGTACTGGGTCCAGGCAAGCGCGTGCGTGCGCTCATGGTGTATGCCGCGGGTGCTGCCTGTGGGGCCTCCGGGCCAGCCCCCGCTGCCGCACTTGATGCCTGTGCCGTAGCGGTCGAGGCAGTGCATGCCTATTCGTTGGTGCACGACGACCTTCCGTGCATGGATGACGATGTCATGAGGCGTGGTCGCCCTACGGTGCACGTCGCCTTCGACGAGGCGTGCGCGCTGCTGGCGGGAGACGCGCTGCAACCGTTTGCATTTGAATGCCTTGCACGCATGCCGATCGCGCCTGCCCTCATCGTCCAGGCGGTGCAGGTACTGGCGCATGCCATCGGCCCGCAGGGCATGGTGGCGGGACAGGCGATCGACCTCGAGAGCGTCGGCGTCGCGGTCACGCGCGAAGAGCTCGAGCAGATGCATCGCCTGAAGACCGGCGCCTTGCTGCGCGCCAGCGTGGCTCTCGGTGCCATTGCCGCCGGCGCAAGCTCGGCCACGCGACGCACGCTTGACCACTATGCACAGGCGGTCGGCCTGGCGTTCCAGGTGGTCGATGACATTCTCGACGTAACGGCCAGTACTGAAGAGCTTGGCAAGACCGCAGGCAAAGATGCGGCGCACAACAAGCCCACCTATGTTTCGCTGCTGGGGCTCGATGGAGCGCGCGCCCTGGCAGAACAGTTGCGGCAGGACGCACACCAGGCTCTCGGCCAATTGGGTGAAGGTGCGCGCCGCGCCGAAGCGCTGGCCCACCTGGCTGATTACATCGTGTTGCGAACTCATTGAAGGGCCAGGGCACCCGCAACGTCGTGTTCTAGGATAATGCCTGCATGGAAATGGAACTGCTGTATCAGATCAATTCACCGGACGATCTGCGGAAATTGTCCCGCTCTCAGCTTCAGCAACTGGTTCAGGAGCTGAGGGCTTTCCTGCTGGCGTCCGTGTCGCGTACGGGCGGGCATCTGTCGTCAAACCTGGGTACGGTCGAGCTCACGGTGGCACTGCACTATGTGTTCAACACACCGCACGACCGCCTCATCTGGGATGTCGGCCACCAGACCTACACGCACAAGATTCTCACGGGCCGACGTGAGGGCATGGCGCATCTGCGACAGCGTGGCGGCATTTCTGGCTTTCCGCGGCGTTCGGAATCCGAGTACGACGCGTTCGGTACGGCCCATTCTTCCACATCGATTTCAGCGGCGCTGGGCATGGCCGTGGCAGCGCGCAACGCGGGCATCGCACGCAAGCACATTGCGGTCATCGGCGACGGCGCCATGTCGGCCGGCATGGCTTTCGAGGCCATGAACAACGCGGGAGTAACGCCTGACATCGACCTGCTGGTCATCCTGAACGACAACGACATGTCCATATCGCCGCCGGTAGGGGCGCTGAACCGGCACCTGACGCGGCTGATGTCAGGCCGCTTCTATGCCGCCGCCCGCAACGTCGGCAAGGCGGTACTATCGCATATCCCACCAATGTTCGAGTTCGCGCGACGCTTTGAAGAGCATGCAAAGGGCATGGTGGGCCCGGCCGCGCTTTTCGAGGAGCTTGGCTTCACCTATTTCGGCCCCATCGACGGGCACGACCTCGATGCACTGATTCCCACGTTGCAGAACCTGCGCGAGCAGAGGGGGCCACTGTTCCTGCATGTCGTCACGCGCAAGGGGCAGGGGTACAAGCTGGCGGAAGCCGACCCCGTCCTGTATCACGGACCAGGAAAGTTTGATCCGGCGGTAGGCATCCAGACAGGTACCAGCAACCCCAGGAAGTCGTTCACGCAGGTGTTCGGCGAGTGGCTGTGCGACATGGCCGCGGCCGATGCGCGCGTCATCGGCATCACGCCCGCCATGCGTGAAGGCAGCGGTCTGGTCGAATTCGAAAAGCGTTTCCCGACCCGTTACTTCGATGTTGGCATCGCCGAACAGCATGCCGTGACCTTCGCCGCCGGCCTGGCCTGCGAAGGGTTCAAGCCGGTGGTTGCCATTTATTCCACCTTCCTGCAGCGTGCCTACGACCAACTGATCCATGACGTCGCACTGCAGAACCTCGATGTCACCTTTGCGCTGGATCGCGCCGGCATCGTAGGTGCCGACGGTGCCACGCATGCAGGAAACTACGACATCGCCTTCGTGCGCTGCATTCCCAACATGGTGGTCGCTACCCCGTCCGACGAAGCCGAGTGCCGCCTGTTGCTCAGTACCTGTTACCAGTATCGGGGGCCTGCTACCGTGCGCTATCCGCGCGGCCACGGACCGGGAGTGCAGCCTGGCACTTCGCTCGACACAGTACCCATCGGGAAGTCCGTGGTGCGGCGCGAGCGCAGGCGCCAGTCCGAGACACATTGCGAAGGCATTGTCATGTTCGTGTTCGGCACGCGACTTGCCGCGGCGCTGCAAGCTGCCGAAGCGCTCGATGCCACGGTGATCGACATGCGTTTCGTCAAACCGATAGACGAGGCCCAGATCCTCGAGCAGGCGCGCAAGCATGTGGCGCTGGTGACGGTCGAGGAGGGCTGCGTGATGGGCGGGGCCGGCAGTGCAGTCAGCGAGGTGCTGCATGCGGCCGGTGTGGTCAAGCCGCTATTGCAGCTTGGCCTGCCCGACGTATTCATCGACCACGGTGACCAGGCCGAGTTGCTGCACGAGGTAGGACTGGACGCAGAAGGCATCGAGCGTGCGGTACGCGAGCGGTTTGGCGACGTGCTGCAGCGCATGACGTCGGCTTCCTCCGACGCGCAGGTCAGGGCGCTGCGCCCGGCCAACCGCTAGGCGCGCCTCAGTTCCGGAAATTCTCGAAGCTCAGGGGAAGATCCTCGACGCTCTTGCGCAGCATGGCGATCGCTGCCTGCAGGTCGTCCTTCTTCGCGCCCTGTACTCGGACAGAGTCACCCTGGATGCTGGCCTGCAGTTTCATTTTGGTGCCCTTGATCAGGGCTACGATCTTCTTGGCATGCTCCTGCGGGATGCCATTGCGCACCGTGACCTCCTGCTTGACCTTGTCGCCGCCAGTCTTTTCGACCTTGCCGTAATCGAGAAAGCGCACATCGACGTTCCTCCGTGCCATCTTGTTGATGAGGATGTCCTTGAGCTGGTCGAGCTGGAAGTCGCTGTCGGCGTACAGTGTCAGTGTGTTCTCGGACGATTCGATCCGGGCGTCAGACCCCTTGAAGTCGAAGCGTGTACCGACCTCGCGATTGGTCTGGTCAACGGCATTGCGCAATTCCACCTGATCAGGCTTGCAGACGACATCGAATGAAGGCATTGCATTTCACTCCTGCTAACGACGGGCGCAGTATGACATAATCGCGCCAGCCACCCCAACCGAAGCATATCCGTCGTCCCGGCGCGACCGGGTCGTGTCGTCACCATTCGTGTTCTCGTCTTGTCTACTGTCACCACTGCCGTCCAGCCGGTTCCACTCGCCAACACTCTGGGCCTGCTCTCGCATGCCTGTTGCGTAGTCGATGTCCACGACATCGACAGGGTACCTGAACTGGTGCGATACCATGACTCGGAGCACGGCGTGTTCGTGCTGGGGGGAGGCAGCAACGTCGTGCTCCCGCCGCTCGTGCGTGCCACCATTTTGCGCGTGCGATTGCGGGGTGTCCGGCTGGTCGAAGCCAACGCGGACAGCTACATCGTGGAAGCTGCCGCGGGCGAGCCGTGGCACGAATTCGTCGAGCTGACGGTGCGCAATGGCTGGCCCGGGCTGGAGAACCTGGCACTGATTCCGGGCACGGTGGGCGCAGCTCCGGTTCAGAACATCGGGGCTTACGGGGTCGAGGTGTGCGAACGGCTGCATAGTGTGCTGGCGTATGACCTCGCACACGCCACGTGGTGCGAGCTGTCTCGCGATGACTGCGCTTTCGGTTATCGCGACAGCATGTTCAAGCGTTCCGAGCCGGGCCGGTGGGTGATCGTGGCGGTGCGCTTTGCCTTGCCACGGGCCTGGCGCCCAGTGCTGCAGTACCCCGACCTGCAGGCCTGCGCCCTGCTTCAGGAGCAGGCCACGCCACGTGCCATTCTCGAGGCGGTATGCTCGATTCGGCGGAGCAAATTGCCCTATCCGGAAGATCTGCCCAATGCCGGCTCGTTCTTCAAGAATCCGGTGGTGTCCGAAGCGCAGTATCTCGACATGAAGGCCCGGGATCCAGACCTGCCAGGCTGGCGGCAGGAAGCCGGTGGTGTCAAGCTGCCGGCTGCCTGGCTGATCGAACGGGCAGGGTGGAAGGGAAGGCGGCTCGGGCCGGTCGGCATGCACGAGCGGCACGCGCTCGTGCTGGTCAACTACGGCGGGGCGACTGCGGACGACGTCAATGCGCTGTCCGAGGCCGTCCAGCAGGCAGTATACGCACGTTTCGGCGTGCGTCTGGAGCGAGAACCGGTCAGCCCGCCGGCCTGATCAGGCGAGCCCCAGCACTTGCTGCATGTCGTACAGGCCGGCCGGCTGGGTGGCCAGGAAGCGGGCGGCGCGCAGGCTGCCCTGGGCATAGGTGGCCCGGCTGGACGAACGGTGCGTAATCTCGATGCGTTCGCCGGTGCCGGCGAAGTAAACCGTGTGATCGCCTACGATGTCGCCGCCGCGCACCACCGAGAAACCGATGCGCCCGTTGGCGCGCTCTCCGGTGTACCCATGGCGTGCCCAGTCGGCAACTTCCTCGAGTGACCTGCCCCACACGGCGGCCACGGTTTCCCCCATTTTCAGCGCGGTACCCGAAGGGGCATCGACCTTGCGCCGGTGATGTGCCTCGAAGATCTCGACATCGTAGTCTTCACCCAGGATGCGGGCGGCCATTTCGATCAACTTGAGCGTAACGTTTACCCCGACGCTCATGTTCGGTGCGAACACGATGCCCACCTTTTCGGCGGCACGGCGTATGGCTTCTTTCCCGGATTCGTCGAATCCGGTCGTGCCGATGACCATATTGACCCCATACCGTACGCACGCGTCAAGATGCTGCAGGGTGCCTTCGGGCCGGGTGAAGTCGATCAGGCAGTCGACACCCTCAAGGGCGGACAGTTCGGGGCTGATCGTGACGTTGGTCTGTCGGCCGAGGAACGCGCCTGCGTCCTGACCGCAGGCGGGGTTGCCCGCGTGGTCGAGGGCAACGGCCAGCTCCATGTCGGACGACTCCAGAATCGCCTCGATCAGGGCATGGCCCATGCGGCCACTGGCGCCGGCAACGGCTACTCGCATAGTATTCATCCTAAAAAAACAGTGAAGAAGTAGCTGGTTCAGGGGAGGGTGTGGGCCGGATCGGGGCAGGGCGTGCGCCCTGCCCGGTTCAGCGCAACGGCTCTGACCCGTTGCGGGTGCCAAAGGTGCCTCGCGGCAACGTGCTTTCGTCGATGACTGGCTGGGTGCTGATGCCGAAGGCAGGTTGATGTTCGGGCACACCTGTGTTGGTGCCGGGCTGGCCCAGAGCCTGACCTTCGGAACCGATGCCGCCCGCCTCATTGCCTTCAAGTACGGGCATGCCCTCGGGGTTGATCGGCATGGTGCCTGGCTGCGCGGGTGCGGGAAAGTCCTGGCTGTCGTAGCCTTGCGGTGATGGCGTCTGGAACTCCCGGACGACATCCGGATTCTGGAAGGGCTGGACCGTAGGTTGCTGGTCGCCCTCCCAGTGCGTGACCCGGTCGTTCTCGAAGAATACCGTGAAGCGGCGTTCCACCCGCTCGCCGTAGCCGGGCTTCATGTAATACGGGTACTCCCAGCGGTCGGCGTGGAAAATCGGGGTGAGCGTAGGGCTGCCGAGGATGAAGCGCACCTGTTCGCGCGTCATGCCGGGCCGCAGCTGGTCGACCTGCTGCTGGGTGATCCAGTTTCCCTGCTGTACATTCGGCCGGTAGGGTTGCCAGAACGCACGTCCGGTACGGTCGTCGGTGCTGCAGGCAACCAGCGTGGTGGCCAGCATCACGCCAGCGGTCAGGCGGACAATGCGCGGGCCGCAACTGAGGAAGCGTTGAGAAAGGGTCGGGAGTTGCACGGTTGTTCGGCCTGTTTCGGGTGATCCGGTAAAACCGGTATCATAATAGGAGCTGTCGTCAGCAGGGAATTCTTCATCATGGAACAATTCGGATGACGGATCAAAACGAACTGAAGAGCATGGGGCTCAAGGCCACTTACCCGCGCCTGAAAATACTCGATATTTTCCGGCGCGGAGAAGAGCGGCACATGAGCGCTGAGGATGTTTACCGCGCCTTGCTGGCAGAGGGCGTGGAAATAGGCCTCGCCACCGTATACCGTGTGCTCACGCAGTTCGAGCAGGCAGGGCTGCTGACGCGCAGCCAGTTCGATACCGGAAAGGCAATTTTCGAGCTCAATGAAGGTGCCCACCACGATCACCTCGTCTGCACGGCGTGCGGGCGCGTGGAAGAGTTTCACGACGAAGGCATCGAGCTCCGGCAGCACGAAATCGCCGCCAAGCACGGATTCTCTCTGACCGGGCACACCATGGCACTTTATGGGCTGTGCCCGCAATGTCTGGTTCGGGTCAAGCCCGGTCTGGGCGCGGGCGCATAGCCCAGCTCTCCCGACGCCACCCGTGGCATCAGGTGCGGGAGCAGTCCAGCTTGCAGCAGCGCCCGGCCCCGCACACGTGCTCATCCGGGCAGCCAGTCGGCTTGTACGTGCAACCCTCCCTACTCGATTGACAGCATCTCGCGGGCGTGCTGACGCGTCGTTTGCGTAATGTCGATGCCGCCCAGCATGCGTGCGAGTTCATCGACTCGCTGCTCCGAATCCAGCGGGCGGATACGGGTCACCGGCCGGCCGCGCGTCTGGTCCTTGCTGACCTGGAAATGCGTGTTTGCACGCGCCGCCACCTGCGGCAGATGGGTGACGCACAGTACCTGGTGGCGTATTCCCAGCTCGCGCAACAAGCGTCCCACCACTTCGGCGACGGCGCCGCCAACGCCCGTATCGACTTCATCGAAGATGAGGGTGGGTACCCGCGCGGCGCGGCTCGCAATGACCGAAAGCGCCAGTGAAATACGTGCAAGCTCTCCTCCTGACGCCACTTTTGCCAATGGCCGGGGTGTGGTGCCCTGGTGCCCGGCTACGTGGAACTCGACGGTCTGATCGCCGGCGGGCCCAGGGCCGGCGTCGCGCAGGACGACCTCGAAGCGTCCACCCTGCATGGCCAGCGTCTGCATGGCCGCCGTGACCGCCTTGCCCAATGCCGCGGCAGTGCGTGCACGGGCCACGCGCAGCGCTGAGGCTGCCTCGGCGTAATCGTGGGCAGCGGCGTCGACCTTCTTGCGTAGTGCGTCAAGATCGTGTGCGCGCGCCAGGCTGGCCAGCCGCTCGGCCAGCTGTGCGTGGTGCTGCGGCAATTCTTCCGGACGCATCCTCAACTTGCGGGCGAGGTCGAACACGGCACGTATGCGTTCTTCCACCTTGGCCAGCTGTTCCGGATCGAGGTCGAGCCGATCGGCATAGCCTCGCAGGTCGGAGATGGCTTCGGCCAGTCCGATACGTGCTGACTCGAGAGCCTCGGCGATGGGAGTGAGGTTGGGGTCGTGCGCGGCCAGCTGTTCAATGCGATGCGTAGCCGAGGCCAGCTGATGGTGGACGTTGTCGTCGGCATCGTCGAGCACGGTGAGCGTCTGCGCGATGCCTTCAATCAGGGCCTGTCCGTGCGCAAGGCGCCGGTGGGTGACCTGCAGTTCCTCCCATTCACCGGGAGCGAGCGCCAGGCGTTCGAGCTCGTCGAACTGCCATTGCAGGTGCTCGCGTTCGAGCTCCAGGGCCGAGGCATTGGATTCCAGCGCTTCCAATTCGCGCCGCAGCGCGTGCCAGGTTTTCCAGGCCTGGGCCACGCGCGCACGTAGCTCGCCATGGTCGCCATGGTCGTCGAGCAGATCGCGCTGTGCGTCGGTCCGCAGCAGGCTCTGGTGCGCGTGCTGGCCGTGGATGTCGACCAGCTGGTCGCCGACTTCCCGGAGCTGCGCGACAGTCGCCGGCACTCCATTGATGTAGGCACGGCTGCGGCCCTTCGTGTCGATGACCCGCCGCAGCAGGATCTGGGTGTCGTCAAGGTCGCGTTCGCTCAGCCACATGCGCAGATGGGGCGGCGGCTCGAACACGGCAGTAATATCGGCGCGCTCGGCGCCTTCCCGGACGACGGAGGCATCAGCGCGTTCGCCCAGGACCAGGGCCAGGGCATCGACCAGGATGGACTTGCCCGCTCCGGTTTCACCAGAGAAAACCGTGAAGCCGGCATCAAACTCGATGTCGGCGCGATCGACGATGACGAAGTCGCGGATGTGCAGATTGCGCAGCATGAGACTCGCAGGACACGGAAGGCCGGAACGTATGCCCGCTACCTGCCGCTACCGGTCAGGGTCTGATTGCGTCAGCTCGGTATCGGTCTGGGTGGGCATGCGGTTCCAGTGTAGCTTCTGGCGCAGCGTCTCGAAATAGCTGTATCCGGTCGGATGCAACAGCTGTATGGTGTGCGGCGAGCGCTCGACGGCGATGACGTCCCCGGGCATGAGTTCAGACCATGCCTGCATGTCGAAATGTACGCTGGCGCCACCCGATACACGTCCGGAGAACGTGAACAGCACTTCGATGCGCGACGAGTCGGGAAGTACGATGGGGCGGTTGGACAGCGTTTGCGGCGCCACCGGCACCAGGACGACGCCGCGCAGGGCGGGATGGAGGATGGGACCGTTGGCCGACAGGGCGTAAGCGGTGGAACCGGTCGGGGTGGCGATGACCAGGCCGTCCGCACGCATGGATGCCATGGTCTCGCCGTTGACGTCGATGCGCATCTCGATCATGCCACCGGGCCCAGCGCGGCTGAGTACCACATCGTTCAGCGCGAGCGTGGAGAACAGCTGGGTCTTGCCGCGACGAACCGCACCGTGCAGCAGCACTCGTTCTTCCGACTGGTATTGTCCGTCGAGCACCTGGCGCACGGCTTCCAGTGCGCGCGGCAGCGGGATGTCGGTAATGAAACCGACACGGCCGTGGTTGATGCCTGCCAGCGGTACGTTGGCGGCGGCGAGTTTGCGCGCTGCATTCAGCATGGTGCCGTCACCACCCATGACGATGGCCAGCGACGCACGTGTACCGATTTCCTTGAAAGTGGCGGCAGGAAAGCTGGTAATGCCTGTGTTGGCGGCAGTGTCAGCTTCGAAAATGACCTCACGCCCAGCCTCGCGCAGCATGTGCGCCAGCTCCAGCAGGGGCTTGCCGATGCCGGCGTCGTGGTATTTTCCGATGAGGGCGACGGTTGGAAAATGCATGAGCTTGCGGCCTACGCCTTATTGAGGCTAGCCTTGTGAATGTTTGTATCGGAAATTATAGGGCGAGGCGAGTGAGCCGGGGGCCATCGGCAGGCAAGTTTTATGCCGGTGGTGCACTTGTTTTCCTGCTGGTCTAAAATACATGGATATGGAACGCGCACTGGATGACCGCGCACGAGCCCTGCTGAAGGCGCTGATCGAACGGTACATTGCGGATGGAGTGCCGGTTGGGTCGCGCACGCTAGCGAAGGTATTCGAGCTTTCCCCGGCAACCATCCGCAACGTCATGGCCGATCTCGAAGACTTGGGCCTCATACACAGTCCGCACACGTCGGCGGGGCGGGTGCCCACTCCCCGTGGGTTCCGCCTGTTCGTCGATACCATGCTCGCGGTACAACCGTACGAGCTTACCGACGAGAATGTACAGCAAATGTTGCCGGCGGCCGAGCCCCAGCGTGCCGTGGCGGCTGCGGCGGCCATGTTGTCCGAACTGTCACAGTTCGCCGGCGTGGTGATGTCGCCAAAGCGTAGCAACGTGTTCCGTCAGATCGAGTTCATCCGGCTCTCTGAAAAGCGCGTCCTGCTCATCATTGTCACGCCTGGTGGCGATGTTCAGAATCGCATCCTTTTCGTGAAGCGCGACTACACCGAGCAGGAGCTCATCGAGGCCAGCAACTTTTTCAACCAGCACTTTGCAGGGAAGTCATTCGACGAGGCGCGCGAGGCGCTGCGTAAGGACATCAGGCAGCTGCACGATGACATCTCCTCGCTGATGCAGGCCGCGGTCGAAGCTGGCACTGAAGCGGCCTTGGAGGAGGGCGACGTGGTCATCTCCGGCGGAAGCAAGCTGCTCCAGGTCAGCGACCTGGCTTCCGACATGAACCGGCTGCGCCAGATGTTCACTTTGTTCGAGAAGAAGACCGACCTGCTGCAGCTACTTGAGATGTCGAGCCGGGCACAGGGCGTGCAGATCTACATCGGGGGCGAAAGCCACTTGCTTCCCCTGCAGGATGTCACGGTCATCACCGCCCCGTATGGGGTTGATGGCAAGATCGTCGGTACGCTGGGCGTCATCGGTCCCACCCGTATGGCGTACGAGCGTGTCATTCCCATCGTCGACGTCACTTCGCGTCTGCTCTCGAACGCTCTCAGCCAGCATTGGTAAATCGCTTCATGAATGCAATGCATATGCCGCCGTTCGCCAGCGGACTGGACGCGGCCGCCTCCCCTTCAACAGCGTCGGGGCGCGGCCGGCAGGGTGCCGTCGTCGGAATACTGCTCGTCAATCTGGGCAGTCCTGCAGCGCCTACGGTGCCGTCCATCCGCAAGTTCCTGGCCGAATTTCTGGCCGACCCGCGCGTAGTCGATCTACCGCGCCTTTTATGGTTGCCGTTGCTCAAGGGTGTGGTGCTGCCGTTTCGTCCTCGGCGCATTCGCGAGAAGTACGAAGCCGTCTGGATGCCAGAGGGCTCGCCGCTCATCGTCTGGAGTCAACGCCAGAGGGAAGCCGTCGAGCGAGAGCTCGAGGCGCGTGGGCACAGGGTCGCCGTTGCGCTGGGCATGCGTTACGGCGAGCCATCCCTGCAGGTGGCACTGCAGCAACTGGTCGATCAGGGGTGCGCACGCATCCTGGTGCTTCCGCTCTACCCGCAGTACTCAACCAGCACTACCGCCACTGTCATCGATCGCGTGCAGGAGCTGGCCGGGAAAATGGGCGCCAGAGTCGAGTTCCGTCATGTCGAGCGTTTCTTCGACGATCGTGGCTACATCGCCGCGACCGCCCATCGGGTGCGTGATTTCTGGGCGCGCAGTGGGCGTGGTGACAAGCTCGTGATGAGCTTTCACGGCGTGCCCCAGCGCATGATCGACCGGGGTGATCCCTACGAGCGGGAGTGCAAGGCCTCCGCCCGTCTCATCGCCGAGGCACTGCACCTGACTTCCGATCAGTACGTCGTCACTTTTCAAAGCCGGTTTGGCCGCGCGCAGTGGCTGCAGCCGGACACTCAGGCAACGGTAGTCGAACTGGCGCAACAGGGCTGCAAGGTCGTCGATGTCGTGTGTCCGGGGTTCGTCGCGGATTGTCTAGAAACCCTGGAAGAGATTGCCATGGGCTGCAAGGCGGCGTTCGAATCGGCAGGCGGGCAATCGCTGCGGCACGTCCCGGCTCTCAACGCCGACCTGGCCTGGATCGGTGCGCTTGCCTCGCTGGTGGAACACAACTTGCTCGGATGGGACACCGATTCGCCATCTGCCAGGAGGCCGTCCATGACATCCACATCCACTCCGGTTCCAGCTTCCGCTGGAGGAACGGCAGCAACTTCGGGCAACGCGTCGACCGAGACGGTGCAGACCACGGAAGAGCAACTCGACGCGGCTATCGAAGACACGTTCCCGGCCAGCGATCCAGTTTCGCCCGATGCGGGGTCGCGGCACATCCCGATCGCCGACCCTTCGCGGGAGGATTCCGTCGAGCATGGTCTCGATGAAGCGCTGGAAAATACTTTCCCCGCGAGCGACCCCATCTCCGTCAGTGCCCCGACGCCGCAAGACAAAGAAAAGAATCGCGGCGGGCAATAAGCTACGCCACCGCGCCGCTGCAGCGCGCTGCATGGAGAGCTGGCGGTCGCGGTGTTCCGGCATTCGGTTCTGTACCGCAACATGGCGCCGGTGGTGCGCCCGGGCTCGTACGCCAGCAAGGCGTTTTCTATAATCGCGGGTGGCCTCGCGTGCGGCCGACACGGGCCACAGGCTGCTGCTCGTGCGGCAGGGCGCCGTCTGGCACCGGCGCCTGCAAACGTCCGTGTGCACGTTGTCGTCTGCTGCCCTGATGCCAGGCCGTGCGCCGGACGAATGCTGTCGTGCACCGATGCATGCGGGCAGCGGCGAATTCACGGTGCAGCACTTGAAACGCCGGGCTTCGGCCCCCATGTTCAGCGCATCCTTACGCAATCAGCTTACATACGCAATGGAGGTTTGCCGATGTCGGCACAAGAACAGAACGGCCGGGAAGATCAGCCCCGATCCGAGGGCATGACGCAGGAACGACAGTCCCTGGGCGAAACCAGTCCGGCCGATGCCGATGCATTCGCCGAGGCATCAATCGACTTGACCGGGGCTCTGCAGGCGCGTCTGGCTGAGCTCGAAAGCCAGAATCGCGAGCTGCAGGAGCAGGTGCTTCGTGCCCTGGCAGAGGTCGAGAACGTACGCCGCCGCTCGCAGGATGAAGTTGCGAAGGCGCGCAAGTTCGGAATCGAGGCGTTTGCAGAGAGTCTGGTGCCCGTGAAGGACAGCCTGGAGGCTGCGCTGGCGCAGGCCGACCAATCGGTGGATTCCTGGCGTGAGGGGGTGGAAATTACCTTGCGGCAACTGTCGCAGGCTTTCGAGCGTCACCGCCTGATGGAAATCGCACCGGCCGTCGGCGACAAGTTCGACCCGCATCAGCATCAGGCCGTATCCTCAGCGCCCAGCGACCAGCCCGCCAACACGATCGTCCAGCTGCTGCAGAAAGGCTACCTCATCGCGGATCGTGTCCTGAGACCGGCTCTCGTGATCGTCGCCGCTTGAAAAGCACACCCTCGTCCCCATTTCGCTGACAAGACAGGCATTACTTAAACAGGAACAAAACGTCATGGGCAGAATCATTGGCATCGACCTGGGTACCACCAACAGCTGCGTTGCTGTCATGGAGGGTAATCAGGTCAAGATCATCGAGAACGCTGAAGGGGGCCGCACCACGCCGTCCATCGTCGCGTACATGGAGGACGGCGAGATCCTGGTGGGCGCCCCCGCCAAGCGGCAGGCGGTCACGAACCCGGCGAACACGCTGTTTGCCGTCAAGCGACTCATCGGCCGGCGTTTCGACGAAGATGCAGTGCAGAAAGACATCAAGCTGATGCCGTACCGTATCGTGAAGGCCGACAATGGCGACGCATGGGTCGAAGTGCGTGGCAAGAAGATCGCGCCCCCGCAGGTGTCCGCCGAAGTCTTGCGCAAGATGAAGAAGACGGCCGAAGACTATCTGGGCGAAGAAGTCACGGAAGCCGTGATCACGGTGCCGGCGTACTTCAACGACAGCCAGCGGCAGGCCACCAAGGATGCGGGGCGCATTGCCGGCCTGGAAGTCAAGCGCATCATCAACGAACCGACGGCGGCCGCCCTCGCGTTCGGGCTCGACAAACTTGGCAAGGGTGATCGCAAGGTCGCGGTGTATGACCTGGGCGGCGGTACGTTCGACATCTCCATCATCGAGATCGCCGACGTCGATGGCGAGAAGCAGTTCGAAGTGTTGTCCACCAACGGCGATACCTTCCTGGGTGGCGAAGACTTCGACCAGCGCATCATCGATTACATCATCGACGAGTTCAAGAAAGAGCAGGGCGTCGATCTCAGCAAGGATGTGCTTGCCTTGCAGCGTCTGAAGGAAGCCGCCGAGAAGGCCAAAATCGAGCTTTCGTCGGCCCAGCAGACCGAAATCAACCTGCCGTACATCACGGCAGATGCCACCGGGCCGAAGCACCTGAACCTCAAGCTCACTCGCGCCAAGCTCGAGGCTCTGGTCGAAGACCTCATCGAGCGTACGATCGAGCCCTGTCGCATCGCCATCAAGGATGCTGGCGTGAAGGTGTCAGACATCGATGACGTCATCCTCGTCGGTGGCCAGACGCGCATGCCCAAGGTCCAGGAGAAGGTGCGTGAGTTCTTCGGTCGCGAACCGCGCAAGGACGTCAATCCCGACGAAGCCGTTGCTGCAGGTGCGGCCATTCAGGCCTCCGTGCTGGCTGGCGACCGCAAGGACGTGCTGCTGCTCGATGTCACGCCGCTGTCGCTGGGAATCGAAACCCTCGGTGGCGTCATGACCAAGATGATCGCGAAGAACACCACCATCCCCACGCGTTTCTCGCAGGTGTTCTCTACGGCGGACGACAACCAGCCGGCGGTCACCATCAAGGTCTACCAGGGCGAGCGCGAGATCGCCACTGGCAACAAGCTGCTGGGCGAATTCAACCTTGAAGGGATCCCGCCGGCACCGCGCGGTGTGCCGCAGATCGAGGTGACGTTCGACATCGACGCGAACGGTATCCTGCATGTGTCGGCGCGCGACAAGGGCACCGGCAAGGAAAACAAGATCACCATCAAGGCGAATTCAGGCCTTACCGAAGAGGAAATCCAGCGCATGATCCGCGATGCGGAAGCGCACGCGGATGAAGACCGGAAGGCCGCCGAGCTGGCCCAGGTGCGCAACCAGGGCGATGCACTGGTGCACGCCACGCGCAAGTCGCTGACCGAGTACGGCGACAAGCTTGAGGCGTCCGAGAAGGATGCCATCGAAGCCGCAGTCAAGGAGCTCGAAGAAGCCTTGAAGAGCGGTGACAAGGCCGACATCGAAGAGAAGATCGCCAAGCTCACCGCGGCATCGCAGAAGCTCGGCGAAAAGATGTACGCAGATGCCCAGGCGCAAGCGGCGGGTGCGCAGGCCGAAGAGAAACCGGCTGATGACAATGTGGTCGATGCCGATTTCAAGGAAGTCAAGCGCGATTCGTGATCGTTTCCCTATCCAGGGGGCTGCCCGCGGTGCGGGCAGCCGTTTGCATTTGTGGCCGGCGTCATGCCGGCCTTTTACAGCCGGAATCTTCCGGCGAATTTGCAGAGCGCAGAGAAGTACCTGACTCTGCCTGACAGGTTTCTACAGCGATAATGGCAACACGCGACTATTACGAGGTGCTTGGCGTAGCCAAGAATGCCACCGACGAGGAAATCAAGCGAGCGTATCGCAAGCTGGCGATGAAGTATCACCCGGATCGTAACCCGGGCGACAAGGAAGCTGAAGAGCGCTTCAAGGACGTTCAGCGCGCCTACGAAATCCTCTCCGACAAAGAAAAGCGTGCAGCCTACGACCGGTTCGGACATGCGGGCGTCGATCCGAGCGCAGCAGGTATGGGGGCGGGCTCACCATTTGGCGATTCGCCCTTTGGCGACGCCTTCAGCGATATTTTCAGCGAGATTTTTGGCGGACGACGCAGCAGTGGTCCGCAGATGTATCGGGGGGCTGACCTTCGCTACAGCATGGAGATTACGCTCGAGCAGGCGGCCGAGGGGTTCGAAACGGAGATTCGCGTACCTAGCTGGGAAACCTGCGAGGTTTGCCATGGCACGGGAGCCCGTCCCGGCACGCAACCTGCCACCTGCAGTACCTGCGGCGGGTCGGGCGCAGTCCGCATGCAACAAGGGTTCTTCAGCGTGCAGCAGACCTGTCCTGCCTGTCATGGGAGCGGCAAGGTCATACCGAACCCCTGCACCGCCTGCGACGGAGCAGGGCGCGTTCGACGCAACAAGACGCTCCAGGTCAAGGTACCAGCGGGTATTGACGATGGCATGAGGATCCGGTCGGCTGGCAATGGTGAGCCGGGCATCAACGGAGGCCCTCCCGGAGACCTGTACGTCGAGATCCGCATCAAGGAACACGAAATCTTCCAGCGCGATGGTGACGACCTTCATTGCGAGCTGCCGATCCCGTTCACGACGGCCGCACTGGGGGGTACCATCGAGGTGCCCACGCTGACGGGACGGGCCGAGATCACGGTGCCCGAGGGTACCCAGACCGGCAGAACCTTCAGGTTGCGTGGCAAGGGCATTCGGGGCATACGTTCGAGCTATCCGGGCGATCTGTACTGCCACGTCACCGTGGAGACTCCGGTGCGTCTGACGGAAGAGCAGAAAGACCTGCTGCGCAAGTTTGCGGAGTCCTTGAACGAGGGCGGCTCGAAGCACTCACCCAATAGCAAATCCTGGGCAGAGCGGGTAAAGTCGTTCTTTACCTGAAGCCCGGCGCCTCCGTTCGCGGCCCCCGTCATTCGCACCTGTAACACGAGTGACGGGATGCAACGGAATATGGGTTAGCATATGAACGTATCAGGCCGCACGCGAGGAGGGCATGATGAGGAGCGAAATCCTGTTGATTGGAGAATACTCCTCGGCCCATAAGGCATTGCATGACATGCTGGTCGAGCAGGGGTACGGGGTTGCCCGGGCGCCGGACTTCGAACGCGCCGTTGTACGTATCGCGAACGGTCATCCACCGGCCATCATTCTGGTGTCCTGCTCGCTGTCCCAGACCGATCAGATGCGGCTGTCCGAACTCGTCATGGAACAGCTGCCCGATACCGACACGCTGTACATCACCGATGCCGCAGCAGCAAGCACAGACGCGCCACCACGCATGGCACATGGCGCGGAATCTGACGATTCCGCCCGGTGGGTTCCACATCCACTATTGCATCTTCCTTGCGCCGCAACCGAGCTGTCGCGGCGTCTGCGCCATATTCTGAATAATCAGGCACAGCGCCGGATGTTGCGTACGGTCACCAAGTCGGATGCCATCGCACCCGTATCCCCTGTCTCCAGGCAGGGCACGCCTGCTAACTCGGATTGCTCGGCGAAGGGTGTCTCCCGGGCAGCCTTGGGTCAATCGACCGGCCCAGTGTCCGGCAACGCGGCGCCGTCCTTGCGCGTGCTGCTGGTCGAAGACAATGCGGATACCCGCTGGGCCACCTCCGAACTGCTGGCGGCACTCGGGCACCGCGTAATCTGTGCTGCGTCGGCCGAAGAGGCCATCCAGGCACTGGCCGCGCAAGACTTCGATGTGATGTGCAGTGATGTAGGGCTGCCCGGCATGTCGGGGGCAGAGCTGGCCGAAGCGGTCAGCCGGGATTACCCCGAACTTGGCATCGTGGTGGCATCAGGTTACGGCTATCACACCAGGATCGACAAAGAGCGGTTGCGGCTTGAGGTACTGCCAAAACCCTACACCATGGCTGCGTTGCAGGCTGCATTGCTCAACGCAGTGGTCCGGCGCAAGGGCTCGAACCGTGGGCTCGACCGCGCGCCCAACGCACCCGCATGAGTCTCGTTCGGGCCGGGCGCTGCTTTCCGTGTGGCAGGCATCGGCCGGCCGCAATGACCAGGCGGCTGACGGTGCCGCCACCTCCTGCCAGGTGAACGTGGTGCGCTCTAGGGCGCCATGCCCAGGGCCACGAACGTGGGGAGTCACTAGTTGCGGGTTCGTATGCGAATGTCGTTACGAACGTCTTTCACGCCTTCGACGCTGCGGGCTATCACGCCAGCACGTTCCGCCAGTTCGCGCGAGTCGGCGTAGCCACTGAGCTGAACGATGCCACGGAAGGTTTCCACCTGTGTGTCGAGCGCACTGACAGCGTCGTCCTGCGCCAGCGCCAGTTTCACGCGCGCGGTAACGGCCGCATCGTCCGCATACTCAAGCGTATTACGGGTGGTGTCGGTGGCGGCACAGGCAGAAATCAGAAGCGCTGTGCCCAGCAGCGAAACCCATTTCATCAGGGCGTTCAACATTGGTGCACTCCGTCGGTCAGGATGCGCATGCGGTGGCTGCATGCGGCAGGGTTGGAAGACACCAGATGATACATTTGGTTCCGCCGTATGGTGGTTGGGACGCGTAACACCTGAGGTCAGTGTGGACGTTCCACGTCGCCGAAATCCATGACATGTTTAGCCCTGCCGACGCAGTTCCGCCGGTGGCAGTTTCATCAGCGTCCGGTATTTTGATACCGTGCGGCGGGCCACGATGACGCCCTGTCGCGCAAGCTCATGCGTGAGTGAAACGTCCGACAATGGCGCGCGGGCATCTTCCCGGGCGATCAACTCGCGGATGAGAGCTCGTACCGCGCTCGTCGAACAGGTGCCGCCCGTTTCGGTCGAGAGCTCGCGCGAGAAGAAGTGCTTGAACTCGAAAATGCCGCGCGGTGTAGCCATGTACTTGTTGCCGGTCGCGCGTGACACCGTGGACTCGTGCAGGCCCAGCTCCTCTGCGACTTCGCGCAGCACCAGGGGCTTGAGTGCTACCTCGCCATACTCGAAGAACAAGCGCTGATGCGCGACAATGGCTTCTGCGACGCGCTGGATGGTGGTGAAGCGCTGCTCCACGTTGCGGATCAGCCAGCGGGCTTCCTGCAGCTCCTGCGCCATGGGGGCACGGTCGTTGCCCCTGGCCTGGCGGAACATGGCTGCGTAAGTGGTATTCAGACGTGCCTTGGGCATGACCGCGGGATTGGTCTCGACAACCCACATCCCCTTCACCTTGCGCACGATCACGTCGGGGATGACGTGTTGAGCTTCGTCGGTGCCATATTGCAGCCCGGGCTTGGGGTTGAGGCTTCGAATCAGGCTACAGGATTCGCGCAACTCCGACTCGGTGCAGCCGAGCCGTTTCATCATTTCCGCATGATTGCGTCGTGCCAGCAGCTCCAGGCACTGTTCGACAAGCCGGATGGCCAGATCACGGCCGGGTACCGTGCGGTCCAGGGCGGCCAGCTGCAGACGCAGGCACTCCGACAACGTGCGGGCGGCAATACCGGGAGCACCCAGCTGCTGCACCAGGCGTAAGGCGGTCAGCCATTCGCTCTCGGTGGGCGGTGGCTGCAGGGCAGTGATCTCGGCCAGTTCGTCAAATTCCTGGCGCAGGTAGCCATCGTCATCCAGAGCCTCGATCAGCACCTCGGCGAGAACGCGGTCACGCTCGCCCACGCGATAGCCCGACAGTTCCTGGTGCAGGTGCTCGCGCAGGGTGGGGCCCGAGTGCGCCCATTCGCCCGGGTCGGCGCGGTCATCGTCATTCCCGTGCTGCCGCGCCGTGGGATAATCCCCCTGGTATTCAGGATGGTGCTCGTAAGGGTCGATGGTCTCGGCCGCTACGGGTTCGGCGGGTGGCTCCGCGGCTACCACGTCGGAGGCAGCCGGCTCGTCATGTGCACTCCGGTTCTCGACGCGCACGGTGCCGGCGGCCACCTCTTCCTCTGCCGGTTCTTCCAGGAACGGGTTGGTTGCAAGCGCGTTGCGCAGTTCCTGGGTGAACTCCACGGCCGACATTTGCAACAGTTTCACCGACTGTTGCAGGCGAGGGGTGAGTATCGTCTGCTGTCTGGTACGCAGCTCGTAAGTAGTATGTATCAATGTTCCCTCCGGCAGTTGGTGTTAGCGCCTGACCTGTTGTCGTGAGTTCAATGTGTGGTCTGCGTGCTTGCGGTAGGAACCACGCAAACTGCGTGCCAATTTCCGGCAA
>ERZ777003.1806-NODE-1806-length-28932-cov-6.114555_pt1 | contig 28932 bp, 25 predicted proteins | sample MGYA00374956_ERZ777003 | MGnify/ENA primary metagenome ERZ777003 (study PRJEB29302, sample SAMN06268252) | bioreactor metagenome | isolation source: Joint BioEnergy Institute, California, USA | place: USA:Joint BioEnergy Institute, California, USA | collected... | reverse complement strand
TGATCCCGGCTGCCGTGCGGAACGACGGGTCGCTTGCGTCGAGCGCGTCCAGCAGCGGCCCGCCGAGCGCCGCGATCGCGAGCAGGCCCGCGGCTCCGGCGATCCCGCCGAGCGAGGCGATGCGGACCGCCTCGGATGGGGGTCGGTCCGCGCGCGGCACGCCGAATGCCGCGCGCACCGGGTTGAGCGCGAGCAGGAGGGCAAGGGCCCAGAACCAGGCCGCCGGCGCGTCGGCGCCCGAGTCGCTCGCGCCCTCGGCGGCGCTCGCCTCGACGATCGGAATGGTGCGGATGAGGCCGGCGAGCGCATGCTGCTGGTCGTCCATGCGGGTCTCGCCGTCGATGAACCAGGCGCCCTCGACGGCCGCGGGGTTCGCGGCCTCCGCCGCCTCCTCGGCGCCGGCCTGCTCGCGCACCGCGAGGCCGGCCGTGCAAAGCGCCCGCTCGGCTATCGGCTGGGCGAGCTCCGCCAGGCGCGGGTCGGCCCGCGCCACGAGCCACCACCCGGTAAGGGCCTCGCTCATCACGCCGTAGCCCCCGCCGCGCGGCTTGTCGCCCGGTCGCACGACGCTCCCCCACGGGCCGAACTGCTGGCTCACCCACCGCGTCGCGGCGCCGAAGTAGCCGGCCTGCTCGCGCGCGTAGTCGGCCTCCGCCTCGGTCAGCGGTTCGTCTCCGCGCCCCGGGAGGGCGACCGTCTCGGCCTGGCCGTAGGCGGCCCAGTGATCGGGGATGGGCGGCCAGTAGTCCTCGACGTCGTCGCGCTCGCTTGCCAGGTAGGCGCCGATCCGGTCGGCGGCCTCGTCCCAGCCCTCGCCCGGGAAGGCGCGGTGAAGAAGCGCGAGCGCCCAGTACGCCTCCCCGGTGTAGTACTTCGAGTACTCCCCGGGGACGGGCTCCCGGGCGTCCTCGTCCCAGTAGGCGAGGACCGCGCCGCTCTCCTCGGTCTGGGCGACGAGGAACCGCCCGAGGCGGCGCATCAGCTCGTCGTAGCGGCGCTCGCCCGTTGTCTCGCGGCGGTAGGCGAGGCCCGCGGCAAACAGCGCGCCCGCGCCCGTCTGCACCTGGCCGAGGTGCTCGATCGCCGCCCAGTCGTCGTGCTCGATCAAGGCCTCGATCGCCCACTGCGTGCCGCGGTCCGCGGACTCGAGCGCGCCGTCGAAGCCGGCCTCCGCCGCCTGGTAGAGGCCCATCGTTACCCCGGCGTGGCGGACGACGTTGTACTCGGGCGAGGCCTCGTCCTCCTCGGCGTCGTAGAGGTAGAGCCAGGTGCCCTCGGGCTCCTGGTTTCGCACGAACCAGTCGACGGCCGCCTGCGACGAGGCCCGCAGCTCGGCGACGCTCACGGGCGGACAGCGCTCCGGCGGCGCGATCGCGAGGAAGGCGAACGCCGCCGCCGCGGCGAGCAGGACGCCGGCCCGGCGCACGCGCCTCATCTCGGGTCCCGCGGCTCGATCACGCGGGCATCCTGACCGTCTTGGCCCCGGCGCGCCGCGCGCGGCGCACGGCCGGGAGGAGGAGGGCCGGCAGCGCGAACCAGGCGGTGAGCGGCAGGCGGCTGAGCACGAAGGCGACCGCGGGGCGCCCGCTCACCGTGGCGCCGTCGCGGTCCGTGAGCTCGAAGGGACCGCTTGGCGCTTCCTCGATCCGGAACCGGGCGAGCCAATCGAGCGCGCGCACGGCGAGCGCGATGCGGCGCTGGCCCGCGAGCGCGGGGTCGAAGCGGATGACGCGGTCGCGCGTGGAGGGCACCGCCCAGACCAGGAGCACCGCGATCCCCAGGATCGAGAACACCTGCACGGCGGCGGAGGCCTCGATCGTCGTGTGGAAGATCACGGCGACCCAGACGGCGGCGTAGCGGGTGCCGCGCCACCACAGGCCGAGCGCGATGAAGAGCTCGGTGGCGACGATGAACTTCGCCGCGAACCGGTGGAACTCGTGGTCGGTCAGCAGGTTGACCGCCCACTCGGGCAGCGGCCAGGCCTCGAGGTCGGCGCGGGCTCGGGTGACGCGCAGCCAGGTCACCGTTCCGCCGAACCAGTCGGGGTCGACGAGCTTGCTGAAGCCGGACGCGCCGTAGATGACGGCGCACTCGAAGCGCAGCAGCCACAGCGGCCAGGCGTGGGAGCGGGGGTCGAGCCGGGGGAGGCCGCGGCGCCGGCGCAGCCAGGCGTCGAGCGAGAGCTCCCGGCCGCATGGCGCGAGCGCGAGCAGGCCGAGCACGATCATCAGGTACGCCCGGTTGTTGTGGAAGTGGGTGGTGGAGAGGAAGACGTTGTAGGTGACGATCCCGAAGGTGGCCGCCGTTGCCACGCGGGTGAACAGGCCGAGCGTCATCGCGACGGCGGCGACGGCGCCCGCGAAGAGCAGGGCGGTGTAGAGGGGCTCGGGGAGCGCCGGGTACCACTTGGCGTACGGCTCGTGGAAGGAGTCCCGGTAGGTGACCCCGTCGGCGGCGTCGAGCAGGAACGGCCGCAGGTGCAGGAGCACGACTCCTCCGACGAGGATCCGCGCGAGCGCGAGCGCGCGCATGCTGACCCGGCGGCCGAGGAGCTCGTCGAAGCGCTCGAGCGGGCTCACTCGATCCCCTCCCGGGGCTCGCTGCGCATGACCTCGATCCGTGGCGGGTCGTCGTTGTCCCAGGCGGTGACCTCGGCCTCGAGATAGCGGGTCTCGGTGTCACGCGGGGTGTTCTCCGCCACCCAGTCGAGTGCGGCGTCGAGGAAGGCGAGTTGGTTGTCCAGCCCGGCGTCCGCGTGGTGGCGCACCCACGGGTTCGCGAGCCCGCGCGTGTTCACCAGCTCGTTCCACTCGTATCCGGCCCACGGCTCGTCGATCGGGACCCGCCGGCCGTCCGTGGTCGCCCGCACGATGTCCGCGCGCCAGGTGCTCGCCTCGGGGAACATCTGGAACGCGAACTCCTTGTGGTCGGCCCAGTAGCCGCGTGCGATGAACGCGAGTTGCGCGCCCACGACGGCAACCACGATCGCCCGGCGCCCGACCGTCCGCCACCTCTCCACGGCCTAACCATGACACCCGGTTGCAAGCCTGTGTGGCGTGTACTTCGAGGCGGACACCGCGGTCCTCGATGCAGCGCAGGCGCTCTGCGTCGCCTTGCCCGCCGCGGGGCTGCCGTTCTTCCTCGAGCGGTTCCGCGGCCACGGCTGGTCGCTGATCGCGCCGCTCTCGGTGGTGGCCACCGTGGTCGCGATCACGGTGGCCTCCGCGAGCGCGGAGGTGCTCACCTGGATCGCGTTCCTCCTCGTCCCGCCGGGCTGCGCGCTCGCGCTCGGCTGGGCGGCGCACGGGGCGCGGCCGTGGATGGCGCTGCTCGCGGTGCCGCTGCTCGCCGTCGCCGTGGCCGGCCCGGATGACCCGGGTGGCCGCGTAGCCAGGCTCGCCCTGATCGTCGGCTCCTGCGCCACCGTGGGCCGGCTCCTCGCGGGCGCCACGCCCCTCGGGGTCCTGCGCGCGGGCGTCTATGCGATGGCGGCGATCGACGCCGTCTTCATCTTCGGCGACTTCTTCGGCGAGCAGAACGCCCACTTCAACGCCGCGGCGCCCGCCGATCTCCCGCGCCTGCAGGTCGCCGACATCGGCAACGTCTCGACGGACTACGGCGACTACTTCGTCGCCGGGGTGGTCGGCGGCATCCTCGCGGCGGAGCGCCGCCCGCAGGCGCTCGCCGCCCTGGCGGTGTTCCTCGCCGCGCAGGCGTGGAACCAGCTCTTCCTCGTCGTGGACTCGCTGCCGGGAACGGTCCCGCCCGCACTCGTCCTGCTCGCGTTCGGGTTGGGCGCCCGCTCCGCTCAGACGGCCTCGCCCGGCGAGATCGGGAGCGCCCGGTAGGGGCGGCCCCTCGCCGCGCGCTCGAAGCGCTCGCGCGCGTCGCGGATCGGCCGGTAGTGCGGCTCGAACTCGAACCCGCCGTAGTGGATCGGCACGACAGCGCCCGCGCCCAGCAGCTCGCCCGCCAGCGCCGCCTGCTCCGGGTCCATCGCCGCCGGCAGGGGGCTTGGCGGCTGCTGGTGGGGGAAATCGACGACGGCGCCGTTCACAGGGGCGAGCACGACGTCGAACGGGCCCGCGCGGCGCGCCATCTGCCACCAGGCCCCGTGGAAGACCGTGTCGCCGAGGTGCAGGACGCGCTTGCCCCCCGCCTCGACGAGCCACGAGACCTGCGGGTCGCCCAGGCCGTCGACGGCGGGCAGCGCGGTGCAGGTGAAGGGGCCCGCGGTGACCGAGTCCCATGCCGCCACCGCCTTGCGCGGCAGGCCGCTCGCCGCGAGCTCGTGCTCGGCCTGGGCGAGCGCGAGGTTCTCCTCGACGGAGGCGGGGTGGTGGACCGTGGCGCCGGGGGCGAGCGCCTGCGCCAGCGCGCTCGCGTCGGTGTGGTCGCGGTGCAGGTGGCTCACGAGGCCCGCCACGGCTCCCTCGCGAGGGGACACGACTTCGGGCAGCTCCACGTCGGCCGCCCTCTCGCCGAAGGCGGCGAAGGTGGCTCCCGGATCCCCCAGGGGATCGACGACGAGCGTCTCCCCGTCGTGTTCGAGTTCCACTCCTGCCCAGCCGAGCCACCTGATCTTCATCGTCTTCGTCTCCGGGTCGTTTAGCGAACGATCGTTCGTACGGTATCATGGCGGTGATGCCGCGCCGATCCGCAGCAGCCGTGGCCGACACGAGGACCGTCGTCCTCGACGTCGCGGTGAAGCGCGCATCGGTCGAAGGCCTCGAGGGCCTCACGATCGGCACGCTCGCCGAGGAGACGGCGATGAGCAAGAGCGGCCTGCACGGCCTTTTCGGCAGCAAGGAGCGCCTGCAGGCAGAGACCTTCGCGCGCGCGGTCGAGCAGTTCACGCGCGAGGTGTGGGAGCCGGTCGCGGGGCGCGAGCCGGGCCTGCCGCGCCTGCGCGCCCTGATCGACCGCTGGCTCGCCTACCACCGCAAGCGCTCACTGCCGGGCGGGTGCTTCGTCACCACCGCGACGGTCGAGTTCGACGCGCGCCCCGGGCCCCTGCGCGACGCGGTTCGCGATGCCCGCAAGCGCATGCACGAGGCGCTCGCCGCCGATGTCGAGGCGGCCGTCCGCGCCGGTGACCTGCCGAAGGAGACGAACCCGGAGGACGTCGCCTTCGGCCTCTACGCGCTCGCGTCCGCGGCAAGCCAGGCGATTCAGCTCGAGGAGCCCGGCGCGAGCGCGCGGGCCAGGCGCTGCATGCTGGCCCTGCTGGGCGTCCGCGACTGACGGCCCGAGCCCGGCCGCCGGCCGACGCCTAGGCCGGAGCCTCGTCCTCGATCGCGGCGCGTACCTCGTCGAGGCGGGGCTGCCGCCCGAACGCGGTCAGCACCCAGGTGGCCCCGGCGTTCGCCCAAGGCTCGGGATCGGCGCCGGGCGGCTGCTCGACGACGAGGTCGAAGGGGCCGTCGGCGCCCGCCTCCGCGCGCCGGGGCTTCAGCTCTTCGGCGAGCTCCGCGAGCGCTTCGGGACCGGGCAGCTCGATCGGGAAGAACCCGTCCCATCGCGCCGCACGGCGCAGGGGTCGTCGGCTCGGCCAGCGGCCCGCGACCCAGACGGGAATGCGGGGCGTCTGCACCGGCGGGGGCTCGAACTCCCCGCCCCAGTAGCCGGCGAGCCGCTCGAGTCCCTCGTCGAGGAGGCGCGCGCGCTCGCGGGGTTCAGCCACCTCGCCGAAGGGCTCGAGCTCGCCGTTGTTGTCGGACCCGAGTCCGACGCCGAGCGTGAGCCTGCCGCGGCTGAGGAGGTCGAGGGTGACGGTCTCGCGGGCGACCTTGTGGACGCGCCGGCGCGAGAGCGGCGTCACGAGCGGGCCGATCCGCAACCGCTCGGTGGCGGCGGCGATCGCCGCGAGCGCCACCCACGGGTCGGCGACGGCGCGAACCGGCGGGCGGTAGCGGATGTGATCCCAGACGAAGAAGCCGTCCCAGCCGCGCTCCTCGGCGCGGGCGGCGAGCCCCGCGAGCACGTTGGGGTCGACGAGCTCGTCGAAGGGGGCGACGAAGAGGCCTCGCTTCACGGGCATCTGACTTCAATGCCCCCGGCGCCGGGCGCTAATCGGCTCGCCGCAGGTTCAGGTAGAGCACGCCATTGTCGTAGCGCTCGCTTCTCGCGAACTCCATCTTCTGGGGCGCCGCGTCGTCGGTGAAGAGCTTCGGTCCGCCGGGGCGGGTGAGGGGATAGACCCAGAGGTGCAACTCGTCGACGAGGCCGTCGTCGAGCATGGCGCGCACCAGGGTCGTCGAGCCGCTCACGTAGAGGTCGCGATCGGCCTTGAGCTCGCGGATCGCATCCGGGTCGTAGGGGCCGACGACGGTCGAGTTGCGCCAGACGGACTCCGGGTCCTCGAGCGTGCTCGAGACGACGTACTTCGTCGTGTCGTTGAAGAACGGCGCGCCCGGGTCGTCCTCCTCCGTGCGATCCGGCCAGCTCTGGGCGAACATCTCGAAGGTGACCCGTCCGAGGAGGATGCCGCCGACCCTGTCGGTGACGGCGCCCAGCGTCTCGCCCTGCTTGTCGTCGAACCCGTAGTCGAACGACCACGCCGGATTGTCGGCTACGCCGTCCAAGGTCACGAACTCGTGGACGTGGATTGCTCCCACCTAAGCACTCCTTTCCTCTTAGCTTTGCCTCCACATCCTTAGCGAGCGAGGAGGAGCGGTGAGCTACGAGACCCTGATCTACGACGTCGACGGCGCGATCGCGACGATCACCCTGAACCGGCCCGAGCACCTCAACACGATCGTGCCGCCGATGCCCGACGAGGTCGAGGCCGCGGTGGCCGAGGCCGTGCGGGACGAGGCGGTGAAGGTGATCGTGTTGCGCGGGGCGGGCCGCTCGTTCTGCGCCGGGTACGACTTCGGCGGCGGGTTCCACCACTGGGACGAGGGGATGACGACCGACGGCAAGTGGGACCCGGGCAAGGACTTCGCGATGGCGACTTCGCGCGCGCTCGCGCCGACGCAGAAGCTCAACGCGATCTGGCACTCGCCGAAGCCGGTGATCGCCCAGGTGCACGGGTGGTGCGTCGGTGGCGGCAGCGACTTCGCCCTCGCAGCCGACATCGTGATCGCCTCGGAGGACGCGCAGATCGGGACCCCGTACTCCCGCATGTGGGGCGCCTACCTCTCGGGCATGTGGATCTACCGGCTCGGGCTCGCGCGCGCCAAGTGGCACGCGCTGACCGGCCGGCCGCTGTCCGGGTCGGAGGCGGCCGAGGTCGAGCTGATCAACAAGGCGGTCCCGTTCGCGCAGCTCGAGGACGAGGTGCGCAAGACGGCGGGGGAGCTCGCGGCGATCCCCTCCGCGCAGCTCGCCGCGATGAAGCTCGTCGTCAACCACGCCTACGAGAACATGGGGCTCGCGTCGACGCAGACGCTCGGCCCGATCCTCGACGGGCTCATGCGCAACACGCCGGACGCGCTGCGCTTCATCGAGCTCGCCGAGCGCGAGGGCGTGTCGGCGGCGGTAGCGGAGCGCGACGGCCCGTTCGGGGATTACAGCCAGGCGCCGCCCGCCGGCAAGCCGGATCCGGGCAACGTCATCGAGCCGTAGGGGCTACTCGGGATCGGGCTTCTCCTCGCCCGGCCAGGATCCGGTGAAGCGCTGGAAGCTTCGCCGCGCCTGGTGGTCGAAGATGCCGCGGGTCGCCCCGAAGACGGCGCCCTCGAGCGCGAGCGCCGCGACCAGCTTCGGCCGGCTGATCTCGCGGTGCTCGGCCTGCGGCGGCTCCTGGTCGTCGATCAGGCTCCAGACGCGCGCGAACACCTTCTTGCCGACCATTCCGGCGAGGAGCCCGCCGATGATGCTCAGGGGGAGGAAGAGGACTTTCATCGTGCTCCGGCCTACCCCCGCCGAGTGCCGCGAAACGGCTTGGCTGCGTGCATAGCCGGGAATCGCGCGCGTTTGCGCGGCTGCACCGGGTGAGGAAATTGATCGAGGTTTGACGATAATTTGCCGTGTTCGGACGGGAATTTCGTCCGAGACTTGACAAACCCCGGTCAATATGAGAGTGATTCGCCCGTGAGCAGGAGGAGCGGCTCGCTTGCCTCCCTGAGGGAGGGCAACCGAAAGCGCGTCATCGACGCCTTGCGCGAGCGCGGCGTCGCAAGCCGTGCGGAGCTCGCACGTATCACCGGGCTCTCGCGTTCGACGGTGTCGACGATCGTCGGCGACCTGATCGAGTCCGGGCTTGCGAGCGAGCGCGAGGGCGGGGCCGACGGCGAGGCCCACGCCGGCCGCCCGCCGGTCATGGTCGCCCTGAACAGCAAGGCCGGGCTCGCGGTCGGCATCGACTTCGGCCACCGGCACCTGCGGGTTGCGGTCTCCGACCTCTCCCACACGGTGCTCGCCGAGACGTGGCGCGAGCTGGACGTCGATCACTCGGCGACCGAGGGCCTCGACACCGCGGCCCAGTTCGTGGACGACGTGCTCGAGGAGGCCGGTGTCGATCGCGGGCGGGTAATCGGGGTGGGGATGGGCCTGCCCGCGCCGATCGACCGGGGTTCAGTGCAGGCCTCGTCGATCCTCCCGGGTTGGGTCGGGGTCGACGCGGCCGCGGAGGCGAGCCTGCGCCTCGGGCTTCCGGTCCAGGTCGAAAACGACGCGAACCTGGGCGCGCTCGCCGAGCTGGTCTGGGGCGCGGGGCGGGGGCGCTCGGACCTCGCCTACCTGAAGATTTCGTCGGGGATCGGCGCCGGGCTGATCTCCGGCGGCCGCCTGCAGCATGGTGTGGGCGGCACCGCAGGGGAGATCGGCCACACGGTGCTCGCGACCGACGGGCCCGTGTGCCGGTGCGGAAACCGCGGCTGTCTCGAGACGCTGGCGTCGTCCCGCGCGATCGCCCAGCTGCTCAGCGAGAGCCGCGGCGAGACGATCACGACCCGGCGCCTGCTCGAGTTGAGCGCGGCGGGTGACGCGGCTGCGCAGCGATTGATCGGCGACGCGGGGAGGGCGATCGGCGTCGCCGTGGCGAACCTGTGCAACCTGCTCAACCCCGAGTGCGTGATCGTCGGCGGCGATCTGTCCGCCGCCGGCGAGGTCTTGCTCGGGCCGTTGCGCGAGACCGCGCGGCGCAACGCGATCCCGAGCGCCGGCGAGGCGCTCGAGGTGACGGCGGGCGTACTCGGCGAGCGCGCCGAGCTGCTCGGTGCGCTGGCGCTCGTCCTGCACGAATCGGATCGCTTCACGGCACCGGATGTGGTCGTGGGGAGGGCAGCGTGATCGAGCGTTGTCCAAATCAAGAGAGAGGAGTCCCAGTAATGAGGAGGAGCACCTGATGGAGAGGAAGAAGGGCCTGCCCTTCCTGCTGACGCTGCTCATGGTTGCCGCGGCGCTCGCCCTGGCGGCGTGCGGCGACGATGACGACGACAGCGGCGATTCGGCCGATTCGGGAGGCGGCAGCGGCACCATCGCCTTCCTGCTCCCCGAGAGCCAGACAGCCCGCTACGAGACCCAGGACCGACCGCTGTTCGAGGCGAAGGTTCAGGAGCTCTGCCCGGACTGCGATATCCAGTACTCGAACGCTGATCAGGATCCGACCAAGCAGCAGTCGCAGGTCGAGGCCGCGATCGCCGAGCAGGTCGACGTGATCGTTCTCGACCCGGTCGACTCCACCGCTTCGGCGGGCATGGTGTCGAGCGCGAAGTCGGCGGGGATCCCCGTGATCTCCTACGACCGCCTGATCCTGGACGCGGACCTCGATTACTACGTCTCGTTCGACAGCGTCGAGGTCGGCCGTCAGCAGGGCGAGGCACTGGCCCAGGAGCTGGCCGACGACGGCAACCCCGAGGGCCCGATCGTGAAGATCAACGGCGACCCGAAGGACAACAACGCGAAGCTGTTCGACCAGGGTTCGGACGAGACCCTCGGCGAGGCGGGCGTTGAGGTCGCGGAGGAGTTCGACACGCCCGACTGGCTGCCGGAGAACGCGCAGCGCGAGATGGACCAGGCGATCACGTCCGTCGGCAAGGACGGCTTCGCCGGTGTCTACGCGGCGAACGACGGCACCGCCGGTGGTGCGATCGCCGCGCTCAAGTCCGCGGGCCTGGATCCGAAGAAGATCCCGGTCACCGGTCAGGACGCCGAGCTGGCCGCGATCCAGCGGATCATCGCCGGCGAGCAGTACATGACGGTCTACAAGCCGATCAAGCCGCTCGCCGAGGCCGCCGCGGAGCTCGCGGTCGCCGTCGCCAATGGCGAGGAGCCCCCGGAGGGCCTCGTCAACGGCGAGGAGGACAACGGCCAGGAGCAGGTCCCGACGGTCTTCCTGGAGACGGTCGCCGTCACGGCGGACAACGTCCAGGACACGATCATCGCGGACGAGTTCTGGTCCGTCGAGGAGATCTGCGCGAAGCAGTACGCGCAGGCCTGCAAGCAGGCGGGCATCCAGTAACCGCCTGAGATGAGAACCCGAGAGCGCGAGGAGAGGTGAGTTGAGATGAGCGAGAGCGGTAGTACGGCGCTGGCCGATCGGCCACCCGCGTCATCCCAGCCACTCCTCGCGCTCAAGGGGTTCTCGAAGAGCTTCGGGGCGGTAGAGGCGCTCAAGGACGTCGACCTCGAGCTGTACGCGGGCGAGGTCGTGGGCCTCGTCGGCGACAACGGCGCCGGGAAGTCGACGCTGATCAAGGCGATCGCCGGCGCGCAGCCGCCCGACGCGGGGTCGGCCGCGTTCCAGGGCCGGCCCGTGAGCATCACCACCCCCAACGACGCGAACGAGCTCGGGATCGCGACCGTCTACCAGGACCTCGCCTTGTGCGAGAACCTGGACGTCGTCGCGAACCTGTTCCTCGGCCAGGAGGTCGTCGGGACGGGGCGCGTGCTCGACGAGTTCGCGATGGAGAAGAAGGCGACCGAGCTGCTCTCGTCGCTCGGCGTGACCACGCTGCGCAGCGTGCGCACCGAGGTGGAGCGGCTCTCCGGCGGCCAGCGTCAGGCGATCGCGATCGCCCGCTCGCTGCTCGGCGACGCCAAGCTCGTGATTCTCGACGAGCCCACAGCGGCGCTCGGCGTCGTGCAGACGAACCAGATCCTCGACCTGATCAAGCGCCTGCGCGAGCGCGGGCTCGGGGTCATGGTCGTAAGCCACAACCTCGCCAACGTGTTCGACGTCGCCGACCGCATCGTCGTCCTACGGCTCGGCCGCAAGGTCGCCGAGTACAAGGTGGGGGAGGCCACCCAGGAGCAGGTGGTGGCCGCGATCACGGGCGCCCAGTACGGGGAGCGCCCGACGGAGGAGGCTGAGCTTTGATGACCGGAGCAGAAGAGGCAGCGACCCCCAGCACCGCCGGCGGCTTCTCCGTCGGGCGGGTCATCCGCCAGCTCGGGCGGGGCGAGCTCGGCTCGGTCCGCGTGCTCGTCGCGATCGCCGTGATCTGGACGATCTTCGCGATCTCGAACGACCGCTTCCTGAGCGCGTTCAACCTGACCAACCTGTCCCTGCAGATCGCCGCCGTGGCGACGATCTCGATCGGGGTGGTGCTCGTCTTGTTGCTCGGCGAGATCGATCTCTCGGTGGGCGCGGTCAGCGGCCTCGCGGCAGCTGTGGTCGCCGTGCTCAGCGTGAAGAACGGGTGGGCGAGTGAGATCGCGTTGCTCGCGGGCCTGCTCGTCGGCACGGTCATCGGCCTCTTCAACGGGTTCATGAACACCGTTTTCAAGATCCCGTCCTTCGTCGTCACCCTGGCCGGCTTGCTCGCGTGGCAGGGGGCCCTGCTCGCCGTGCTCGGGAGCACGGGGAGCGTCAACCTGCCCGACAACACGCTGATCACCGACATGACCCACGAGTTCTTCTCGGAGGGCGTCGGCTGGGCGATCGGGATCGGGGCGGCGGCGGTCTACGCGGCGAGCGCGTTCATGGCGCGCAGGCGGCGGATTGCCGCGGGCCTCGAGGCGACGCCGATCGCGCCGCTCGTCGTCCGCGTTGCGGTCGTCGCGGCGGCGATCCTCGTCGCGGTGGCGATCCTGAACAGCGACCGCGGCGTGCCCTACGCCGTGGCGATCGTGGTCACGCTGATGGTCCTGTTCACGTTCATCACCGAGCGCACGCGCTACGGCCGCCACATCTACGCGGTCGGCGGCAACGCCGAGGCGGCGCGCCGCGCGGGCATCCCGATCAACAAGATCCGGGTCAGCGTCTTCGCCCTGGCCTCGACGCTCGCGGCCTTCGGCGGCATCCTCGCCGCGTCGCGCCTCTTCGCCGTGAACCAGCAGTCGGGCAGCGGCGACATCCTGCTGCTCGCGATCGCGGGTCCGGTGATCGCCGGCACGAGCCTCTTCGGCGGCCGCGGCTTCATCTGGTCGGCGATGCTCGGCGCGATCGTGATCGGATCGATCTCGAACGGGATGGACCTGCTCGGGCTCGACTCGGACGTCAAGTTCATGATCACGGGCGCGGTCCTGCTCGCGGCGGTGACGATCGATGCGGCAACGAAGCTGCGCCGCCAGGCGACGGCCTAGGCGGAGCTTCAGCCCGGGACGCTGAAGAGGCTGGCGACCCGCTGCGCGAGCATCAAATCGCCCGTGATCTTCACGCGGCCCGTCATGAACAGCTGCGGGCCGTTCGCGGCGCCGGTGGCGAGATCGAGGAGCGTCACCGGCGCCATCGCGAGGGTCAGGTCCTGCTCGCGCTCGGCCGACTTGCGCACGCTGGCGCGCCCGTCGCGGACGATCAGGTACCGGGTCGGCTGGCCCTCGACCTGCCAGCGCACGACGAGGTCGAGCCCGGCGGCGCTCGCCGGCCGCAGCCGCCGCGGCATCAGCGCGAAGATCACCGCGGCGACCAACCGGCCCCAGGGGTTCCGCATCACGAACTCGCGCAGCTTGGGGGAGGAGCTGCGAATCCGGCCCGCGAGCCAGTCGGCGAGGGCTGCCACGAAAGCTACTGTAGCGTAGCTTTTCCCTGCGGCGCACCCTGAACGTCCCAACGGACGCCCTATAGAGGGGATTGCGGGACGTTCGATGTGGGGGGCGCCGCACTGCCCCTCGTCCGGGGTGCGGCGCGACGCTTCGGTACGGGGTTCCGTGGGGCGCTCGGGTCGTTCATCGAACGTCCCTGACACCCCGCCATAGGAGGTCCGTTGGGACGTTCGGCGATTGGCCGCATGGGCCACGGTCGCTCCAGGCCGCGCAACCCCGTCGGCTAAGGTGAGCTCCGTGGGAGCGCAGGAGTTCGAGGCGTGGAGCGCCGAGCTCCACGGACACGAGGTCATCTACCGCACGGCGGGCAGTGGGCCTCCCGTCGTCCTGATCCACGGGATGGTCAACTCGTCGCGGCACTGGCGGCAGGTGGCCGAGCAGCTTGCCGATCGCTACACGGTGATCGCCCCCGACCTGATCGGCCACGGCGATTCCGCGACGCCGCGCGGGGACTACTCGCTCGGCGCGCACGCGGCCGTGATCCGCGACCTGCTGACCGCGCTCGGGGTGGGGCCGGCGACCTTCGTCGGCCACTCGCTCGGCGGCGGCGTCGCGATGCAGTTCTTCTGGCAGTTCCCGCAGCGGGTCGAGCGGCTCGTCCTCGTCTCGAGCGGCGGCCTGGGACGTGAGGTGAGCCCGATGCTGCGCGGCGCGGCGCTGCCCGGCGCCGCCGCGGTGGTCTGGGCGGCTGCGCACCCGCGGGTGCTCGCCGCGATCGACGACGTCGCTGAGCGGATGGGCGACCGGGGTATCTACCTGCGCGCCGTGACCCGCGCGCTGCGGCCGCTCGAGGGGACCGGTGCGCGGCGGGCGTTCCTGCAGACGCTGCGCTCGGTGATCGATGCCCGCGGGCAGAAAGTGAGCGCGACCGATCGCCTCTACCTGCTCGGGCCGGTGCCGACGATGGTGGTGTGGGGGGAGCGCGACCAGACGATCCCGCTCGAGCACGGGCGCGCGGCCCACGAGCTGATTCCGAACAGCCGCTTCGAGACGCTGCCGCGCGCCGCGCACTTCCCGCACCTCGAGGACCCGGACGGGCTGGCCAAGGTGCTGGCGGACTTCATCGAGACGACCGAGCCCTACACGCTCGACGACCGCGACTGGGCCGAGCTGATCAACTCGCGCACGGTCAGGCGCCGCCGCCTGCGGGCGGTCGCCTGACCGTAACGCCGAGTAGTTGCGCTAGAGGACGATGCCGAGCGCGCGGGCGATCGGGCCCTGCGCCTCGGACGGCTTGTAGTCCGCGTCGCCCTCGAACTTCACCGAGTACTTGGTGAGGCTGAGGATCAGGTCGAGCGGCGGGTACTGGCACTTGGCCACGCCGTTCGCGTTGGTCACCGCGGTGCAGAAGAGCCGCGGCTGCGGACGCAGGAGGCCCGGGGGCGCCCAGAACTCGATCGTGCGCCCCTCGACCGGATTGCCGTTGCTCGTCAGCCGGGCCGAGGGCCCGTTGAGGAGCGAGCCCTTGAACCCGGGCGGCAGCGTCAGCAGCCACGCGTCCGCGAACAGCTCGGTCGGCTGCACGCGGTCGTCGATCCGGGTCGGGTCCTCCGCGTCGTTGTTCGCGTCGTTTCCGTCGGAGCCGTTGGCCACGCTCGCCTTGTTGACGACCGTGGAGTTGGCCGTGGACGGCGCGGTCTTCACGGTGATCGTGAGCACCGGCGCGCTCGCGTTGCCCGCGATCTCACCCGCGTAGGTGCAGGTGACGACCTGACCGGCGGCCGAGCACGACCAGCCGGTGCCGCTCGCGCCCACGTAGGTGAGCCCGGCCGGCAGGGTGTCCGTCACCGTCGTCGGGCCGGGGGCCGGCTCCTCGGAGCGGTTCTCGACCTCGATCTCGTACTGACCCTGGGCGTCACTCTTGAAGTTGCCCTGGTGCGACTTCGTGATCGTGAGATCGGAGGCCGGCGCGCGGATGGCCGTCGGATCGCTCGCGACGTCGTTCTCGACATTGAAGTCGTCGGCGGAGTACACGGCCGCGGTGTTCGTGACACCCGGGGCCGCGCTGCCGTCGACGTTCACGCGGATCGTCAGGGTCGGGAGGCTGTCGCCCGGCTCGATCCCGCCCGCGTGCTCACAGGTGACGTCCTGGCCCGCGGCGGAGCAGGCCCACCCGTCGCCGGTGGCGCTGTCGTAGGTCAGCCCGTCCGGCAGCACGTCGAGGACGGAGACGTCGTTGCCGGCCGTCGCCGTGCCGACGTTCTTGACGCGCAGGCTGTAGAAGCCCGGCGCCCCGATGACGAAGTCGCCGCTGTGCGACTTCGAGAGCTCGAGGTCGGCGGCGTAGCCGCTCACCGGCCCGCCATGGACCGTCGCGTTGTCGGAAGCATCCGACTCGCCGTCGACCGAGACCGCCGCCTCGTTCAGCACCTCGTCGGGCGCGTCAGTGGCGACCTCGACCCGGATCCGCAGATCCTCGAGCGAGTGGCCCGCGTCGAGGTCGTCGTCGGTGAAACAGCGGACCTCGGGCGCAACGTAGCTGCACGTCCAGGGCCCGCCGGCCGCGCCGACGAACGAGAGCCCGTCCGGGAGCGTGTCGACCACGCGGATGCGCTCGGTTGCCGGGAGGGTGCCCTCGTTCGCCACGCTCACGAGGTAGGTCGCGCGGCGTCCGCGGATGAGGTCACCGTCGTCCGGATCGAGGCTCTTCGAGACCGTGAGGTCGATGCCCGACTGGATCACGTTCGTCGGGTCCTCGGCCGTGTCGTTCGACGGGTTGAGGTCGCCGAGGACGGACACCGACGCGGTGTTGACGAATGCGCCGGCGGTGTCGGGTACGACCTCGAGCGTGAGCGTCGGCAGCGAGCCGCCAATCGCCACGTCCTCGTCGGTGGTGCAGGTCACGGTCTGGCCGTCCTGCGGGTCGCAGGTCCAGCCGGCACCGCTCGAACCCGTGAGGTTGAACCCGGGCGGAAGCGTGTCGGTGACGGTCACCGTATCCGTCGCTTCGAGCGAGCCCGTGTTGGTCACCTCGATGTCGTAGCTGTCCGCCTGGCCGGTCACGAAGCTGCCGGTGTGGCTCTTCGTGATCGCCAGGTCGGGCCGCGGGGGCTCGACGAACACCTGGCGCGTCGTCTCCTGGGAGTCGCCGTCGGCGTCGGTGACGCGCAGGCGCACGGTCCGCGTGCCCTCCGTGTTGTACGTCGTCGACACGGTCGGGCCCGTCGTGGTCTGGTCGAATGTCCCGTTGCCGTCGAAGTCCCACTGGTAGGTCGAGATCGGCCGTGTGTGGAACGTCGACGACGCGTCGAACGTCACGTTGAGCGGCGCCGGCCCGGAGCTCGGCGACGCGGTGAACGACGGGACGATCGCTTTCTGGAGCACCGGAACCGAGCGCGCGGTGAGCACGCCGTGGTTGTTGCCGCTCGAGGAAGGCAGGCCGAGCTCGTCGTTGATGATGCTGTTGACGTTGACCGGGAACGTCGTGCAGCCGGAGGCACCGGGCACCGAGAAGGTGTGATCGGCGACCGTGACCATCCCGTTGTTCGTGTTGTACGGAACGCCCCCGGCGTTGCTCGTCGACATGTTGATGTTGATCGGCGAGATCTTGCAGTCACCGCCCACGCCGCCGCCGTCGGCGTCGATGCGCAGCGAAGCGGAGAACGAGGCGGCGCCGGTGAGCGGGTTGACGCTGCCGCTCGCGCTCAGCACGGTGACGGAGATGTTCACGGTGCCCAGCGGCCCGTCGATCGGCTCGAAGGGCGGGAACGTGAAGCTGTTGATCGTCACGTTGCCGTTGGCATTGATCGTGCCCGTGGCGACCGCAGGCTGCGACTCGGACCCGGTGTCGAACGAGTTGCTCTTGATCTGCAGCGTGCCGCTCTCGAAGCGGAACTGCACCGGCCCCGGGTTGGCCACGCGGGCCGCGTCGGCCGTCGCCACGCCAAACGCGAGGACGGCGAGTAGTGCGCTCGCGATGACGAGCGAGAGCCGATGGACGTAGCCGGTGTTCACCTTCGTCTCCTTCTGCGTGGTGTTGTGAGTCGTGGTGCGCGTCACGGGGCCACCGCCTGCGCCAGGCCGAGCTGCCCGCCGAGGCCGGAGGCTCCGGACGGCGCCTGACCGACGCCGCCGCTGCGCTGGCCGCCCGCGCCGCCGGCGCCGGCGGCGCCGCCGGCGCCTGCCGGGCCCAGCGCGATGGCGGTATCTCCGACGCTGGCCGAGCCGCTCGCGACGTACACGCCGACGCTCGGGCCGCCTGCGCCGCCTGCGCCGCCGCCGCCACCGGAGCCGTTGCCCCCGTGGCCGCCGTCGCCGCCGTCGCCGACTTCCCCGCAGCACTTGTCGCCGAGGCCGCGCAGGCCACCACCGGTCCCGGGGCTGCCCTTGCCGCCGTCGCCGCCCTTGCCGCCGCCGGCGGTGGTGATGCTGCTGCCGCCGGTGAGCGTCACGACGGAGTTGTGGACGTAGATCCCGAAGGACCCGCCGCCCGCACGGCCGCCCTGGCCGGGGTTGCCCCCGGCGCCGCCGCCACCGCCGCCACCGCCGCCGGAGCCCTTGCCCCCGATGGCGAGGCAGCCACTGAACGGGTTCTGGTTGTTGCGCTGGCCGGAGCCGCCTCCGCCTCCGCCGCCGCCCTTGCCGTTGTTGCCCGTGGCGCCGGGGTTTCCGTTGGCGCCGTTCGGCGGATCCCAAAGGGCGCCGCCGGATCCGAAGCTGGCGGTGCCGCCGCTGCCGCCGGCCACCGCGGCGCCGTTCGGGCCGTTCTGCCCGTTCTGGCCGTGGTTGTGGCCGCAGTTGTTACCGCTGGTCGCGGGGCCGCCGGCGCCACCGGCGCCGCCGGCGATCTGGCCCTGGGCGCCCGGGGACCCGGAGTTCTGACCGCTGTTGCCCCCCTTGCCGCCGTTGCCGCCGTTGTTGCCGCCGCATCCGGGGCCCCCGCCGCCGCCGGCGCCGCCCGTGCCGTCCTCGAGGACGACATCGTTGTCGCCGGCGCCACCGTTGCCGCCGTTCGAGCCCTGGCACGACGGGGTCGTGCCGTCGGCGCCGTTCGCGCCGTCGGCGCCCTTGTCGGCCCACACGTCGACGGCCTCGAGCTTCACGTTCGCGTTGTTGATCGCGCGCACGCCGTAGGCCGAGGAAGCGCTGCCCCCGCGGTAACCCTCGACGTCGACGAGCTGCAGCGTCGCGTCGGTTGACCCATTGGCCAGGACCCCCTGCACCGTGCCCTTGATCACGGTCTCGTTCCCCGCGTCACGGGCCCAATCGTCGTCATAGCCCCCCGCGATGATCACGTTGCTCGGGAGGGAGAGGCCGCCGCTGCCCTGGTCGTACGTGCCCTCGCCGACGAGGATCACCGCATCGCGCTCGGGGTCACCGGAGGTGGCGAGCTCGATCGCCTTGTCGAGGGTCGCAACCGGCGCATTCATCGTGCCGGGGTTCGAGTCGCTGCCGCTGTCGTCGACGAACACGGCCGTCGACTTGCGGCCGTCGATGCCGTCGCAGCTCGAGTCGTGGAAGTTCAGGTCCGGCCGGTCCGGCGCGTTCGGGTACGTGCTCGCGTCGTCCGGCGCGCAGTCCTTGTCGTTGGGTGAGCCGTCGTCGTCGCGATCCGGGTCGCAGGCGTCGCCGACGCCGTCACCGTCCGCATCGAGCTGGTCCGGGTTGGCGACCGTCGGGCAGTTGTCGACGACGTCCGGAACCGTGTCCTCGTCGTTGTCGTTCTGGCACGCGTTGCCGATGCCGTTGCCGTCGGAGTCCTCCTGGCCCGGGTTGGGGATCGTGACGCAGTTGTCGTCTTCGTCGCCGACGCCGTCACCGTCGCGATCGTCGTCGCAGACATCGCCGACGCCGTCACCGTCGAGATCGCTCTGATCGGGGTTGGGGACGGTGTCGCAGTTGTCCGGGCCGTTGTTCACGCCGTCGCCGTCGATGTCCGGGTCGCATGCGTCGCCCACGTTGTCGCCGTCGGAGTCCTCCTGGCCGGGGTTCGGGACGGAGGCGCAGTTGTCGCCCAGGTTGTCGACGCCGTCGCCGTCGCGGTCGGCATCGCAGGCGTCGCCGATGCCGTCACCGTCGGTGTCCGCCTGGCCGGGGTTGGAGGTGAGGGGGCAGTTGTCGGATCCGTCCTTGACCCCGTCGCCGTCAACGTCGGGGTCGAGCGGGTTCGTGCCACCGGCGAGCTCGTTGCCGTCCGTGATGCCGTCGCCGTCGGTGTCGGGGTTCCTGGGATTGGTGCCCGCGTTGTACTCGGCGAGGTTCGTCAGGCCGTCGAGGTCGACGTCCGCTGCGGCGTCGGCTGCGGCCTTGCACGAGAAGCCGTTCTGGACCTCCCAGAGGTCCGGCATCCCGTCCTTGTCCGTGTCCGGGTTGGTGTCGTTACAGCCGTTCTTGAGCTCCGCGATCAGGTCGAGCCCGTCGCGGTCGAGATCGATTGCAGCGCTGGCGCTGCCGGCGAACAGACAGGACGCAGCGATCGCGAAGATCGCGCACGCGAGCACACGTAGACGCACCCCACACCCCCACTGGTTGAGTTCCTCCGAATGGCGGACGGGATCCTATCCGGCCAGCCAGGAAGAAGTCAAACGGGAGTCGTAGGGCGGCTCCCGGAGCTGGTTCTCGACGGGGACGCAGGTGGGTCAGGCGGCGACGGGCTGGCCGCTGCGGGCGGCCTCGCTCGTGTAGAAGCGCAGCGCCTTGTCCGTGACCGGGCCCTTGCGCAGGCGCTCGCGATCGGCCGCGTAGCTCATCTCGATCGTCCACGGGCCGTGCGAGCCCTGCTTCGGGAACTGGTCGATCGCCCGCTGCACGTAGCCCGCCGAGAAGTCGAGCAGCGGCCGGCGCTCGATGCTCGGGTCGTCGGGGACCGGCACCATCGTGTCGTAGCCGTGCTCGTCCATGTAGGCGATCATCCGGCAGAGGTGCTCGCAGACGAGGTCGACCTTGAGGGTCCACGATGAGTTCGTGTAGCCGACCGCGAACGCGAAGTTCGGGATGTTGCTGAGCATCATGCTCTTGTAGGCCAACTCGTCGGCCAGCTCGACCTCGCGGCCGTCGACGCGCAGCTCCATGCCGCCGAACGCGAGCAGGTTGAGCCCGGTCGCGGTCACGATGACGTCGGCCTCGAGCTCGTTGCCCGACTTGAGCCGGATCCCGTTCTCGGTGAAGGTCTCGATGTGGTCGGTGACCACCGAGGCGCGGCCCGAGCGGATCGCGCGGAAGAGGTCGCCGCTGCGAGCGAGGCAGAGGCGCTGGTCCCACGGGTTGTAGCTCGGGTTGAAGTGCACGTCGACCTCGTAGTCGCGCGGAAGCTGGATCTTGTTCAGGAAGCGCAGCACCTGGCGGACGGCGTTCGGGTGGCGCTTGCTCACGTCGTAGACGAACCGCTGCCGCGCGATGTTGATCCGGCGGGTGATCCGGTAGGCGCGCTTCTCGCCGAGCACGCGGCGCAGCCCGTTCGCGATCGGGTCCTTCGCCGGCAGGCTCATCACGTAGCTGGGCGAGCGCTGCAGCATCGTCACGTGTGCGGCGTCCCACGCCATCGCCGGGATCAGCGTGATCGCGGTCGCGCCGCTGCCGATGACGACGACGCGCTTGTCCGTGTAATCGAGGTCCTCGGGCCAGTCCTGCGGGTGGACGAGCACGCCCTTGTAGTTCTCCTCGCCGGGGAACTCGGGGCGGTAGCCGGCCTCGTAGTCGTAGTAGCCGGCCGCGCTGAAGAGGATGCTGCAGGTGACCTCGAGCGCCTCGCCCGTGTCCGTGCGCTCGAGCTTCACGTGCCAGCGGCCCTCGCGGGAGGACCACTCGGCCGCCACGACCCTGTGGTGGAAGTGGATGTGGTCGCGGAGGTCGTACTCGTCGACGGTCTCGTGCAGGTAGGCGAGGATCTCGTCGGCGTCCGCGATCGCGTTGTCCGAAGTCCACGGCTTGAACTCGTACGCGAAGGTGTGCAGGTCGGAGTCGGAGCGGATCCCCGGGTAGCGGAACAGGTCCCAGGTGCCACCGATCGCGTCGCGCGCCTCGATGATCGCGAAGCTCTTGTGGGGGATGTTGCGCCGCATGTGGCAGGCGGCGCCGATCCCGGATATGCCGGCGCCGACGATGAGGACGTCGACGTGCTCCGGCGGGGCGGACGTGGTCTTGCGCGTGGGGGCGGTCTCGGTGCTCATCTGTGGCGGCTCCTCTGGGCGGCAGGTTTCACTACCGTAACTTACAGTACTGTAAGGTAGCACAGACGATGCCGACCGCGGAAGTCCCACAGAAAACGAGCGCCGGCGGGCGCCTCAGCGCGGCCGAGCGCCGCGAGCAGATCCTCGACGTGACGAAGGAGCTCGCGCGCGATCGCGGCTTTCACAAGATCTCGATCGATGCGGTCGCGCGCGCGGCCGGGATCACCCGCCCGGTCGTCTACGGGCACTTCGGCGACCTCACGGGCCTCTTGAACGCGCTCGTCGAGCGGGAGGCGGAGCGGGCGATGGGTCAGCTCTCCGAGCTCCTGCCGACGGATCTCTCCGGCGATCCACGCAGCGTGCTGACCGGAGCGCTCGGCGCGTTCCTCGAGGCCGTGCACGCCGACCCGACCACGTGGCGGCTCGTGCTGATGCCCGCCGAGGGCACGCCCGAGGCCCTGCGTGAGCGCTTCGTCCGCGAGCGCGAGGGGGTCACCCAGCAGCTCGCCGCCGCCGTCGGTCCCTACTTCACCCTCGGCCCGAGCGGCGAGTCCCCGGATCCGGAGCTCACCGCCCGCGTGCTCCAGGCGATCTCGGAGGAGCTCGCCAGGCTCACGCTCGACGACCCGGAGCGCTTCCCGGTCGAACGGCTCGTCCAGTACGCGGACTGGCTGCTGGGCGCGATCGCCGTCGGCACCGGCGCGCCAGCGGGCACGTAGCCGAGCCGCCCTCGCACTAAGGTCGCGGCCATGGCCGGACCGTCCCATCGCGAGCGCCTCGTACGCGCGATCCTCGACGCGGTTGCGGACAAGGGCTACGAGAAGACGACGGTCGCCGACATCGTTGCGAGGGCCAGGGTGTCGCGCCGCACCTTCTACGAGCACTTCAAGGACAAGGCCGACGCCTTCCTCGCCGCCTACGACGACGGCGTGAAGCGCCTGCTCGACCGCCTCGACGAGGCCTCTGCCGCAACCGCCGCGGCCGACTGGCGCGAAGCCGTGCGCGCCGAGCTGCGCGCATACCTCGAGGTGCTTGAGGGCGACCCCTCGCTGGCCTGGTGCCTGCACGTCGAGGTGCTCGCGGCGGGCCGCACGGCCCTGCGCCGGCGGGTCGCGACGATCGCGGCGTTCTCGGAGCGGATGCTCGAGCTCTACGAACGCGGCCGCGAGGAGGAGCGGTTGCCGGTGCTGCCCGGCGACGTCTTCGACATTCACGCCGGCGGCCTCGACGAGCTCCTGCGCGCGCACCTGCGCCGCGAGGGCGCAAAGGACCTCCACAAGCTCGCCGAGCCCCTGGCGCTGGCGACGCTCGCGATGTTCGACCGCGGGTAGGTGCGCTGCTGCGACGGCCACCAAGCATCCGTCCGCCACATCGAACGTCCCGCAATCCACGCTATAGCGGGTCCGTTGGGACGTTCGGCGAGGCGCCGCGGGGCGGAGCTGCGCTGCCGGGCTGGGTGGAGGAATAGGCTCTCCGTCCATGCCTGACCTCGAGACAGTGAATTACTCGGTCGACGGCGGCGTCGCCACGATCGAGCTCAATCGCCCCGACAACCTCAACGCCTGGAACTTTCAGCTCGGGCTCGACCTGCTCGCTGCCGTCGAGGCGGCTCGCGACGACGCGGAGGTGCGCGCCGTGCTCATCACCGGCGCCGGCCGCGGGTTCTCCTCCGGCGCGGACCTGCGCGAGACCCGGGAGGACGATCTCGACGAGGAGGGGAAGCTCGACCTCTCCAAGCGCCTGCGCCAGCGCTACCACCCGATCCTGATCGGGATCCGGGAGATGCCGAAGCCGGTGGTGACCGCGGTGAACGGGCCGGCGGTAGGGATCGGCTGCTCGCTCGCGCTGGCCGGCGACCTGATCGTCGCCGCCGAGTCCGCGTACTTCCTGCTCGCCTTCATCAACATCGGGCTCGTGCCCGACGGCGGCTCGTCCGTGTTCGTGCCGGCGAAGGTAGGGCACACGCGCGCGGCGGAGATGGTGCTGCTGGGCGAGAAGATCCACGCGTCGAAGGCGCTCGAGTGGGGGCTCGTCAACAAGGTGGTTGCCGACGACGCGCTTCGCGACGAGGGCACGGCGCTGGCCTCGCGCCTGGCGAAGGGCCCGACGCTCGCCTACGCGAACGCGAAGAAGCTGCTGAACCGCCGCTTGTACGCGGATTTCGAGGGCCAGCTCGAGGCGGAGGCCGAGGCCCAGCGCGAGCAGGGAGTGAGCGCGGACTTCATCGAGGGCGTGACCGCGTTCATGCAGAAGCGGGATCCCGAGTTCACCGGCCGCTGAGGAGGCTGACGATGATGGCGCACCGCAATCGCCCGTCCGGAGCAATCGCGCTCGCGATCGCGCTCGCGGTGGGTCTCGTGGCTGCGCCCGCGGCCTCCGCGCAAGAGGCGCCGATCTGCCTGAAGGCGGCGGTGAAGCTCTCGGACAAGACCGAGAAGTGGGTGGGCACGAACAAGCGCGACAGCGTCACCGGCCTGCGCGGCCGCGACAAGCTGTTCGGCCGCAAGGGCAACGACTTCATCAACGGCGGCCGCGACAACGACGTCATCTACGGCGGCCCCGGCAACGACATCCTCTGCGGCGGGCGCGGCGCCGACACGATCTACGGCGGCCCCGGCAACGACATCATCTACGGGGAAGAGGAGAACGACACGATCATCCCCGGGCCGGGCAACGACAAGGTCCTCGGCTCCGCGGGCGACGACAAGCTCTTCGGCTACAACCGCGACCAGGTGAGGAAGGGCAAGCCGATCTCGGATGACGGCCACGACATCCTGAACGGCGGCTTCAACGACGACCTCATCATCGCCGGCGGTGACGACGAGCTCTACGGCCACACGCACAACGACGTGCTGCGGACGATGACCCCCTGGATCGCGCCCGCGGTCATGGACGGTGGCGGCAACGACGACAAGCTCTACGGATCCGACGTGGACGACGTGATGTCCGGCGGCGAGAACGGCCGCGACACGCTCTACGGCGGTCCCGGCAACGACACGCTGCGCGGCTTGGGCAACAACGACAAGCTCTTCGGCCAGGCCGGCGACGACAAGCTCTTCGGCGGCGACGGGTTCGACAAGCTGAACGGCGGCGAGGGGTACGACTTCTGCGACGGCGGCGACCTCGACGACGAGGCGATCGACTGCGAGGAAGTCAAGAACGTGCCGCGCCTGTTCTGGTCCGTGGAGGACATGCTGCCCTAGCGCTCAACTCCGTTCGGCGCGCCGCCGCCGCGAGGGCGATGGGGCGCCGGCGAGCCCCGCCGGGGCGATTGTCTATTATCCCTACCCATATAGGGGACAAGGACGTCCCGAGCGATCCCCATGGCTGAACTACTGCTCGAACGTCCTTCACCCTTGATCCTCGGCCCGCTGATCGGGCTGGTCGTCGTCGGCCTGGTGCTGACGATCAACGGCCGGATCGGCGTGATGGGCGGATACTCGAGCCTCTGGGAGCGCGCGACGGGGCGCATCGAGGGCGTGTCCTGGCGCGCCTGGTTCCTGATCGGCGTCGTCGGCGGCGGCATCCTCTTCAGGCTCGCCGCCGGCGACGACACCGTCGGCGAGGGCTACGGGTGGCTCTCGCGGACATTCGAAAGCGACGCGGCGATCGGGGCGGTTCTCCTCGGCGCCGGGATCCTCATCGGTTTCGGCGCGAAGACCGCGGGCGGCTGCACCTCCGGCAACGGGCTCGGCGGCTGCTCCCAGGGATCGCCCGCGAGCTTCTCCGCGACCGCGACGTTCATGGCGACCGCGATCGCCGTGTCATTCGCGATCGAGGCGCTCACATGATCGGCGTGCGCGGCGTAGCCCTCTTCTTCGGCGTGATCTTCGGCGTCCTCATGTCCTGGGGCCAGTTCGTGAACCCGGACCGCATCCAGGAGATGCTCCTGCTCGAGGACCTTTACCTCTACGTGATGATGGCCAGCGCGATGGCGGTGGGGTTCCTCGGCATCCGCCTGCTGCGGCGGGCGGGGCGCCGGGCACTCGTCACCGGCGAGCGCATCCAGTGGGAGACCGAGCGTCCTCGTGCGCGCCACATCGTCGGCTCGGCGATCTTCGGGACGGGGTGGGCTGTCGCCGCGTCCTGCCCGGCGCCGATCGCGGCGCAGCTGGGCCAGGGCGTCGCCTGGAGCCTCTTCACGATCGCCGGCGTACTCATCGGGATCGAGCTCTACCTGCGCCGCTCCGAGCGGGCCACCGCCGCGGCGCTCTCCGAGAGCACTTCCGAAGCGCGAATCGGCGCTCCGGACCCGGCCTCCTAGGCTTCTCTACTAAATCCATAGAAAAGGTATAGAATGCTCCGCAGCTTGGGCGGGTCCGACGGCCGAGCAGAAATGCAATCGGAGTTAGGAGGGTCAATGGAAGGCATCTCAAATGCCTCGTCGCGGTCACGCCGCCCCCGGCGGGGGCGTCGGATCGCGGTGGCGGTGCTCTGCACCGCTCTCCTCGGATCCTCGGCGCTCGCGGCCGTGTCCGGAGCGCAGAGTCCGAGTCCCAAGGATCCACTTGGGGATCTACCCCTGAACCCGGAATGGCTGGCCAACACCCTTGGTAGGGCGGTCCAGTTCAACAAGGTTCAGAACAACACGGTCCCCGGCGCGATCGAAGCCCGTGACAAGGCGATCGCAGAGTGGAAGGCGGCTAAGGCCGCGGCCAAGAAGGCCAAGCCCAAGGCCAAGAAGGCCAAGCGTGCCCTGAGGAAGGCCAAGGCGAAGTACGCCTCGGCGCGGAAGGGCCACGCATCCAAGGCGAAGGTGACCAAGCTCAAGAAGGCGGTGCGCAAGCTTCAGCGCAAGGCGAAGAAGCTTGCCGACAAGGCCGCCGGACCGAGCCCGTTCGCCAAGCCGGAGTACTCGCTGGTCTGGTCCAGCAAGCAGAACATCGCTGACATCAACAGCGATCACCTGTCTCAGCTGATCCAGAACCTGACTGTCAACCCCCAGGGGATCCTGGACCTGCTGAACCCGCAGTTCCTCCCGGGTCTCGACGGTTGGCAGGTGATCGACATGCGGCGTGAGAACGTCGACGGATCCGAGAACCCCGACTACGGCAAGGTGGTCAACTTCGTCCAGCTCCCGCTGCCGTGGGGCGTCGAGACGGAGGCGCACCACATGCAGTACCAGTGGGAGGACGGAGACCCGGTCATCGCCGGCGCGCTGTTCAACAGCACGACGTTCGTCCTTGATGTCGATGACATCCCGAACGTCAAGCTGACGAACACGATCCCGATGACCGACGTTCTCCTGGGTTCGATCCCGGACGCCTACGAGAAGGTCGGCGACAAGTTCTACGGCACCTATATGGGTGGTCCGGTCGCCAACTTCGGTGGGTCGCCGGGTGCCCTCGTCGTGTTCGAGCCTGACCCCAGCAAGGGGCTCAAGCTCGGCAAGAGGGTTCCCGCGGGCAACATCCTCGGCATCGTCACCGGCAACAACGGTGGCGTTCCCGAGCCGTGCTCGCTGCGTGAGGCTCGCCCGCTGGGCACTTGCGCGAACCCCCACGGCATCCAGGGGCGTGACGACCTCGACCGTCTGGTCACGGTCGACTACGCCGAGCCGCGGGAGATCGTCCTCGATCCGGTGAAGACGATCGACAAGTACACGTTCCGACCGACGGTCAGGACCTGGGATACCTCCGACAAGAGCAATCCCAAGCTCGTTTCCGTCGCCCACCTCCCGGACGGGCCGTTCGAGCCCGCCCAGAGGGCCCATGGGCAGTACGGGATCATGGAGAACGCCAAGACCTGGCCGTATGACCCGAAGTACAAGGGCATGCTCGAGTCGAAGGGCATGTTCGCCGGGTCGATGTGCGGTGGTGGAATCTTCTTCACCCCGGACATCACCAAGCTCAAGGGCGATTCGTCCGGCGCTTGGAAGCAGGTCTGGAACGACGGGCTCGCTGCCATCGCCCAAGACGGCGGCAACGAGTTCGTGAACGAGCCGGGTGCGTGCGCCGGTGGCGCGTGGCACCAGGTCTCGCGTGACAACCGCACGCTGTTCCGTGCGGTCCAGGGTCGTGGTCCCGGTGCGGACAACTACTTCGACCAGGGCACGCCGAAGATGATCTACGACGTAGACATCAGTGCTCTGATCGAGAGCGCCAAGGATGGTTACATCGGGTGCGACTTGTCCCGAGGGACGGACGTCGACGACGACGGCAAGATCGACATCTCCGGCGTCAAGACGTTCACCAAGTTGGCGCAGGGCAAGAAGGTTGCGGACTGCCCGCAGCTCATCGACGTCCTGCCGGTGAACGACCCGACGAGCGGCGGCCCGCACTGGGCGGCGCTCGACAACCACAGTCTCACCGAGACTGGGTCCCCGACACGACTGGTGTTCTCGAACTACTTCGTGTCGCGGACCGGGATCGACGGTGACCATCGCTTCTACGCGGTGGACATCGATCCCGACACGCGTGAGTTGAGCTACGACAAGTCGCTCCGGGATGAGAAGACCGGCGCGATTGGCGTGGACTTCAACCGCCGTAACTGGCCCGGATCGCCGGATGCCGGCTTCTACAAGCCGCACTCGATGGTCTGGGTGTGCCCGCCGGGGATATGCAAGTAGGCATTCCCGGCATGCAGGGTGAGCGGGCCGGCCTTGGGCCGGCCCGCGGCCCTGCCCTTCTCGCAGCCATCCTGGGCGTGCTCGCGCTCGTCGTGTTCGCGCCCTCGACCGCGCACGCCCACCCGGTCCTGCAGCAGGCCTCACCTGCGCCCGGGCTGATCGCGCCGGACCCGCCCGAGGAGATCGCGCTCGCGCTGAACGAGAAGGTGGTCCTCTCGGGCTCCGAGATAAAGCTCTCGAAGCTCGCCGGAGAGCGGATCGAGCTCTCCGAACCAAAGCTTTCGTCGAATGGCACGACCGTCACGGCCAAGCCGGCCGAGAAGCTCCGCGAGGGCGTCTACGAGGTCGAGTGGTCGGTCCTCGGCGGCGACGGCCATCTCGTCTCCGGGCGCTTTGCCTTCGGGGTCGAGGGCGCGGACGGCGAGCCGCCGGAGGATGCGCAGGCGCTGATCGCCTACGGCTCGCGCGGCGGGCCGGGCGAGCAGGACGCGGACGCCGAGAGCGTCTTCTCCGGCATCACGGCGTGGCTCGCGATGGCGGCGGCCGCGTTCCTCTTCGGTGGTTGGGTGCTTCTCACCCGTCTCGCCAAGGTCGCGGCGGGCGGAACCGGCGGGGTGTCTTCCGCCCAGGTCGAGCGCGCCCGGGAGCGCTGGCGCGCCGTCGTCCCGCCGGTGTGGCTGCTGGTCCTGCTCGGAACGAGCGGCGGCCTCCTTGCCGCGGCATCGCGCGGGCCCGGATCGGGCCTCGACTTCGGGATCGCGTTCGACTCGCCGAGCGGGCAGGGGGCGGCGATCGCGCTCGGGGTCCTGCTGGGCCTCACCGTGGCCGCGTTCGCGCTGCGGGGGCGTCCCGCCGCACGCGACCTGGTGATCGCCGGGGGCGGCCTCGCGGTGCTCGTCGCCCAGGCGCTCGTCGGGCACGTGCAGACGATCGAGGACGGCCGCGGCCTGGCCGCGTTCGTCCAGATACTGCACCTGAGCTCCGCCGGGGTTTGGTTCGGCGGGTTGCTCGCGCTCCTCGCGGTGGCCCGCGGCGGCGCGGCGGAGGGAGCGCCGTCGCGCGGTCCGGCGGCGCGCGCGTTCGCGCCCCTCGCGGCGGCGGCGCTTGCGGTCTCGGTCGTGACCGGCGTGATCGCGGCGGTGCGGGAGGTGGACGAGCTCCATTTCCTGCGCTGGTCCGATTACGGGAACGTCGTCTTGATCAAGGCGGGCCTGGTGCTCGCGGCCGCCGGCCTCGGCGGCTGGATCGCACTACGCGCCCGAGGGGGGAGCGAGCCGGCGGCGAGGGTCGTCGGGACAGAGGCGATCGCGGTTGCGTTCGTCG
>ERZ777003.1805-NODE-1805-length-28947-cov-7.084556_pt1 | contig 28947 bp, 23 predicted proteins | sample MGYA00374956_ERZ777003 | MGnify/ENA primary metagenome ERZ777003 (study PRJEB29302, sample SAMN06268252) | bioreactor metagenome | isolation source: Joint BioEnergy Institute, California, USA | place: USA:Joint BioEnergy Institute, California, USA | collected... | reverse complement strand
ACGTTCCGCTCTGCCGAAGGCCAAAGAGAACCTAATCAACCGGATTTGGTATTAGTGCTCAAGCTGCCAGTCTAGAAGATCACAAAAAGATAGCTAGCAGAGCGCCAATGCAGAAGCATGGAGGCACAACGCTTTCGCTGCTTTCGCTGCCAAAGTTCTCTAAAACCGTCTCTGCGAAGCTGCTGGAAGCTTAGCGGTAAGTCACTAGGCCGCGTTTCGCTGCCAAAGCCGTCTAAAACGAAGAACCAGCCAGCTGCGCAGCGGCTGGCTGGTCGCAGCGCTAGCTGCGAGCTAGCGCCTGAATGGGTGGAAAGAGACTTGGTAGCCGTAGGCGGACGCGCCAAGGATCGAATCGAAGCCAGCGATCTCTCCGCCAGCGCGCTATTCGCCCGCCTGTTGCAAAGCTTGTTGATCGTGTGAATCGAAGGCTGGCAGCCAAGGCAGGCGCTGGCGAATGCTCGGATGGCTGAGCAACTGCACACCAAAACGCCTCCAGACGATGGCCGCGCCCAAAGGCACAATAAGCAGCGCCAAAGCGACTTGCACGCTGTTGGGCAGGCCCAAGAAGAGCCACAGCCACGAGATGCCAGTCCCAAACAGCGCCAGTTTGCCGCCCAAGACAAACCAAACCAGCAGAAGCGGCGTAAAGCTGTAGAGGTCGGTCAAGGGGAAGAGAAAGACCTGCAAGAGCGACAGCATCACATACCAAGGCATGCGCCAGGCCAGCACAAGCAGCGGCAGACCGTACCAGAAGAGGTTCGGCATCTTGGTCACGTCTTGGTAGGTTTTGAGCTGTTCCAGCCACTCCCAAAACCAGCTCGGCTGCCAAAAATACGAGGTGGCGAACAGAAAAAGGCCGAAGCAGGCCGCGATTAGCAAGGCTCGCCGCTCGTTCCAGAGCGACCAGAGCGCGGCATAGAGCGCGAAGAGAGCGCCGTTTTGGGGCTTGAGAACGAGGATCGGAATCAAGAGGCCGATCAGCCAATAGTTTTTCTGCTCTATCGAGAGCACCAAGAGGGCCGTCAAACCAAAGTAGACGAAGGTCGGCTGAGCAGCCACGATTCCGCGCTGCAAAGGCAGATAGAGCAGCAGCAGCAAGAGCGTGTAGGCGATTGGATAGGGGCGCAACCGGAAGAGCGGCCAGAGCAAGAGTGCGCCCAGTACGGTCCAGAGCGCGATAGCGAGCGCTTCGGGCAGCCAAGCCAGCGGCAGAATCAAGATGTAGAACGGCAGCGGATAGCCAGAGCCTGTCCCGATGAAGATGTTATCGATCGGCATGCTCATCAGGCGCGCGGTCGCCTCCGCTCCGTAGGGCGTGCGCTGGCTGGCCACCTCCAAGAGCGACCAAAAGACGATCCGAAAATCGACCGCAGTAAAAAAGCCGATGCAGATCCAGGTCCAGAAGGGGAGCACAAGCGTGAGCAGGTAGAGGTAGACGCGTTGGCGCGCGAGCGTTTGGGCAAGATTCGGCGTATTGAGCATGGCTACACAGTGTCTAAAAGGTTCCTACAAACTCTGCAGTTATGCTAGCCGCTCCTCAGCCCAGCGTCAATAGGCCATCGGGTATACGTCGAGCTGGACTTGGTACGTGCTCGGCCCGATCGGCCTCTCATACCAAATCCGTTTGCTTTCTTCAGATTGCTGCGGCGAGGGCTTTCTCTTCCATGCGGTCCTTGGCGCGTCCGCCTACGGCTACCAACATCCCACCCAACAAACGAGGCTTGTAGCTGTGTGCCGAAAGGCCGTTCCCAATCCCTATTTTCAGGTTAGGCTAGCTGCTGGGCGATGCGCTGCGCCACAGCTTGGCCCTGTTGGAAGGCTAGATGCACGCGGCCCTGCCCCGCCGTGAAGTCGCCCGCGAAGAAGAGGCCCGGGCGGGTCGTGTTCAATAGCTCGAAGTCGGCTTTGCCATCGGGCAGGGCCGCATCCCAGAAGCGCAGATCGACCCAGCGCGGCGCACCGAGCGCGCTGCTCACAATCTGCTCGATCTGCTGGTGAACCTGATGCAGATAAGCAGGAGCGGCCTGCCAATCGCGCAGTGTCCCCTCCTGAAGCTCCTCCCAATGGGCGCGGCTGGCGCGCGGCCCGAGCTGAGCCACCAGCAGGCCGCTCCCGTCGCGCACCCGCCCGGGCTTAGCGTGCTCGCAGGCCAGCCACGAGATGTCGTGCTGGCGGTCGGCGTTGACGGCGGCGTACCAAGCGAGCTGAGGCTGGCGCTGATAGGCGTAGGCCAACGAAATGCAAGGACGGTAGCTGACCTGCCCTAACTGGCCTAAGATCCGCTCCTGTTGGCTCTCAGGCAGATCGCTCGCCGCAACAAGGGCCGCACTATGAGGTGCGGCGGGCGTGAGCAGCAGGGCATCGACCTGATCGAAGCGCTCTCCCGCCTGATCGTAGAGCACATAGGCTTGCTCCAGCGCCTCGAAGCGAGCCAGCGTTACGCCCAAGCGAACTGAACTGCTTCCGGCAAGTTCGACGGCCAAACGCCGTAGACCATTGGACCAAGTCCACTTGGCCTCGTTGTTCTGTAGCGGATCGCCCTCGCTCACCCGTCCCTGACCGTCGAAGACCCAGACCGGCAGAGGAATATCTTGCGGGTGGCTTGGGGCTAGCTCGTTTTCGACCAGAGCTGTCAGATCGGGGTCGGGCGTCTTGAGGTATTGGGCCCCGTAATCGAAGCACAAACCGTCGATGCAGCCCGTCGCCACCCGCCCGCCAAGCTCGCTGGCGCGCTCATAGATCTGAACTTCTAGCTCGGGCCGCAGCCGCCTCAGCTCGCGTGCGGCGCTCAAACCAGCCATACCTGCCCCAATTATTGCCACGCGCATCAATACACCTCATTCGTTTTCAGCTAGGCAATCGCCTTCTCTAGCTCGCTCTGCTCGTAGGGACCGATCACCGCCAAATGAACGCTGCCGGGCTTGAGCACACGCCGCGCCACCCGCAGAACGTCCTCTTGGGTCACGGCCTCGATCTCGGCTACCACCCGCTCGACTGGCACCACTTCGCCATAACGCAGCATATGCGAGCCGTTGCGCGAAGCCACCGACCAAGTATCTTCGAGCGAAAGCAAAATGCCGCCCTTGACCTGCTCTTTGACTAACTGCAGTTCTTCTTCGGTCACGCCCTTGTCGTACAGCAGCGCGATCTGCTCCATACTGGCGCTGATACTCTCGTAGAGCGCATCGAGCTCGACGCTGCCATAGACCACCCACATACCGGCGTCGGCCACCTCAAGGTGGTAAGAGCCGAGGTTGTAGGCTAAGCCACGCTCTTCGCGCAGCTCTTGGAAGAGGCGTGACGACATGCCGCCGCCCAGAATCGTGTCGAGCACTTGTAGGGCGCGCCGATCGGGGTCGTTGAACGAGAGCGAAGGGAAGCCGAGGCAGAAATTACCCTGCTCGGTCTCTTTTGAGACCAAGTGAACGCGCGGCCCCTGAATGGCCTGTTTGGTGGGCGGCACGGGCGGCGGCGAAACGCTGCGATAGCCTTCGAGCGAAGCGCTGATGGCTGCGATCGCGTCCTCGGCTTTGATATTGCCCGCAACCGAAACAACCGTATTTCCTATACCGTAATGCTGTTGCCAGAAAGCCAACAGATCGTTACGCTTAATGCTACTTACGGTCTCGATATCACCCGCAATATCGCGCCCAAAGGGCTGATCTGCGCCCCACAGCGATTCTTGCAAGAGGTTGTGCACCCAGTCGGAGGGCGAATCTTGGGTGCCGCGAATCTCTTCGATAATGACTTTACGCTCTTTTTCGATCTCGCGTTGCTCGAACAGAGGGCGGCGCACCAATTCGGTCAGCACATTCAAAGCACGCGAAAAGTGTATATCGGCCACTTTGGCCCAATAGACGGTCGATTCGTAACCCGTCGCAGCGTTCATTATGCCGCCGACGCCTTCGACCGCATCAGAAATACTCTTGGCACTAGGAAAAGCCTCCGTGCCTTTAAAACACATATGCTCAATGAAATGGCTGATACCGCTCACTTTCAAGGGTTCGTTACAAGCACCCACCTTCGTAAAATATCCCATTGAAACGGAATGGGTGTGAGGCAGCTCTTCAACCAGAATCTGTAATCCGTTTTCTAATTTCGCAATTGTCGGCATTGTCACTCTTTCGTTACGTGGCATCTCGGGTTTCGTTAGACAAGATACCACAAAAAGCCCTCACCGCACGGATCGGGCAAGAGCGTTAGACGAGCCAGCCCTCACAAGCTGTGATGAGCTGGCTCGTTCAATCATACCAAATCTAAGGCATTTCTGCTTGACGCTCAGCGAGACGGGGGTTGTGTATAGCCGCGCAAGAGGTTCACCAACTCGGCCAACTGCGGATCTTCGAGCGGATCGCTTCGTTTGATGCTGTGTTGTCGCTTGCCTTGTTTAACTGTGATCGTATACCGAAATGCATCGGGATAGACGGGCTGCTTCGGCAATTCGCTTGGCAGGTTAAAGAAGTCGATCGCTGCGATCAAGCCTTCCAGCTTGACAGCCTCATCGGCAGGCAACGAGGCTGTGTCGATCTGTTGTGGTCGACGCAGAGCGGGAAATGCTGCGAATCCCCCTTCAGTTAGAAATTGAATCTCCATACTCACATACTTTCAATCAACGCGACAGCATGCCCTTCCCCAGCGTTGGCTCAAACTAGACGACGATCCCGACCTGCTGCCAAGCTTCGCGCAGGATCTTGCCTTCGCGACTAGCTGGGCCGTACAAACGCTCAGCCGTCTCGGAGGTCAAGCGCGCAAAGCGCCGAAAGCCTGTATTCGAGCGAAATTCGCTTCGCAATAAGGTATGGTACCAAACTCGACCGGCTCGCTCCCAAGCATAGCCGCCCAAGGCCGTCGCAAACAGATAGAAGGCGTGGTTCGGAATGCCCGAGTTGATATGAACGCCGCCATAGTCGTCGCTGGTCGAAACGAAATCGTTCATATGTCTCGGCTGCGGATCTTTGCCCAAGATCGGATCGTCGTAGGCCGTGCCCGGCTCAGCCAGCGAGCGCAGCGCCTTGGCCGCCACCTGATCGGTCAGCAGATCGGCACCGATCAACCAATCGGCCTCGCCGACACTCTGGTTCAAACTGCGCTGCTTGATCAGCGAACCGAACACATCGGCGATCGACTCGTTTAAGGCCCCGGGCTGATGCATATAGTTCAGGTTCACTTCCTTCTGCACGATCCCATGGGTCAACTCGTGGCCGATCACTTCGAGCGAGAGCGTAAAGCGCTTAAAGATCTGATCGTCGCCATCACCAAAGATCATTTGGCCGCCGTTCCAAAACGCATTGCCATAGCGTTGGCCAAAATGGACCGTCGCCGCCAAGACGCAACCCGCCCCATCGAGCGAATCGCGCTCAAATAGCTCCCAGAAGAAGTCGTAGGTCAGGCCCAAGGCATCATAGGCTTCGTTCACAACCGGATCTTCGCTGGGCGGCTCGCCTTCGTCGCGCACCAAAAAACCGGGCAACATTTGGCCGCCCTCGGCCGAATAGATCATGCGAATTTTACGTTCGAGCGGCTCGTTGCTCAAAGACAAACTGCGGATCGTGCCCAAACGGAAGGGCTTTTCGATCCGCAGCAAGCGCAGGGCCGCATCGTTTTCAAGCGTTTCCAACGCGCCCGAGCTTTCAGCATCCGAGCTGCGCTCGGCGATATTACGCAACACATAGGGCGGAAGAATGCAGTGGAGGGCATTATGGACGGTATGCTGACACATAGGCACCTCAGATACAAATAATGGACGACACAGCTATAACACAGATAGCCATTGATCGTCCATTACTCGAAGAGTATCGTCCGTTTACTCGAAGCGATACGACCTATATCTACGCTACCATCACAAGCCGTTCGCAGCCTTTAACGACGCGGCTTGGCGACCGAAGCGCGCACCTCTTTGCCTCGCAGGGTGGTTCGATTCAAGGCGCGCAGCACCTGCTGAGCTTTGTCCATAGGTACTTCTACAAACGAGAAGCGATCGTAGATGTCGATGCTACCGATCGCACGGCCCGGCAGACCGGACTCGTTCGCGATCGCACCCACAATGTCAGAGGGGCGAACGTGCTCGGCACGACCAACATCGAGGAAGAGACGTTGCATGCCTGCTTCTGAACCAGCCGCATCGCCTTCAATGCTGGTGATGGTATCCTCTTGCTCGACCTCGTTCAGCAACAAGCGGAAAGCAGCTGCAGCCAAGTTAACTGGATCGGCCTCTGCGCTCATCTGCTCGACCAACAAGATGTAGGGATCGAGGTTGCCCTCAGCCAATACGTCGCGCAGAGTCTCTTTGAAGGCTTCGCGGCGACGAGCAGCCACGTCGGCTAGAGAAGGAACGCGCTCGCGGCGAATGCGGGTCTTGCTCACACGCTCGATCAGTTGAAGCTGGCGGCGCTCACGGGGCGTAATAATCGTAATCGCCTTGCCCGTCTTGCCAGCGCGGCCCGTTCGACCGATACGGTGAACGTACGCTTCAGGGTCGTTCGGCACATCGTAGTTGATGACATGGCTGACATCAGGGATATCCAGACCACGAGCAGCAACATCGGTTGCCACCAACAGCTCGACTTGGCCTTCACGGAAGCGCTTCATCACGCGATCTCGCTGCACTTGCGCTAACTCGCCGTGAATCACTTCGGCCAGATAACCACGAGCCTGCAAGCGCTCGCCCAGACCATCGGCATCACCGCGCGTGCGACAGAACACAATCGCAGAGCTCGGCGTTTCGACATCGAGAATACGGGTGAGCGAGTCGAGCTTATCGCGCTCAAGCACCTCGTAATAGGTTTGCTCGGTCAGCGACGTGGTGATCTGACCGTTCGAGATCGTAATGCGGGCTGGCTCGCGCGTGTAGCGGGCTGCCAACTGAGCCACAGCCGGCGGCATTGTCGCTGAGAAGAGCGCCGTTTGGCGGTTTTCTGGAACCTGCTGCAGAATGAACTCGATGTCGTCGACAAAGCCCATATCGAGCATTTCATCAGCTTCGTCCAGCACCACCATCGAGATAGCGTCCATCTTCAAGGTGCCGCGCCGCATATGGTCCATAATGCGGCCCGGTGTACCGACCACAACCTGAACACCCTGTTCAAGAGCGCGCAACTGGCGATAGATCGGCTGTCCTCCATAGACCGGTGCAACACTGATGTTGCTGCCCTTACCATAGCGGTAAATGGCCTCAGCAACTTGCATAGCTAATTCACGAGTTGGAGTCAAAACTAAAGCTTGTGGAATACGCTCAGGAGTCAATCGTTGCACGATCGGTAGAGCAAACGCTGCTGTTTTACCAGTGCCGGTCTGTGCTTGAGCAATAACATCGCGCCCAGAAATTAATAAAGGTATAGATTGTTCTTGTACAGGAGTTGGTTCTTCGTATCCTAATTCTGATATAGCAGAAAGAATAGATTGATTAATATTGAGATCTGCAAATGTTGCCACTGTTTAAGAGATCCTTCCAATAGTACGCATGAAAAAGCGCACGGCATAATGCAGTGCACTACTGGCTTTATTATACACTATTTTGGTAACTGACGCTTACCGTTCGGAGAAGATGTGTTTTTTAAAAGCCAAGATTTAGCACTAGAATGCACTATAACTTACTGCTTTTTCGTAGCAGATTCGTATTTATAATAATGAAGCCACAGCCATATGCTTCATCGTGTCTGTTCGACATTGAACGAAGATATGGCTGTAGCTACTGAAAAAAGAACCGTTTATGGTTCAACGTACCAACGTTCGATATTCCACAGATAGTTTGGCGAAGCGAGATCGACCGGACCATCCGCGGTTGTTACCTTGTTGTTCAGAGCGACCGGAATCCGATCGGCCCACAAGAATATGTAGGGTCGCAACTCTGCGATGCGCGCTTGGGTCTGGCGATAAGAATTAATGCGCGCTTCGGTATCGTAGAGCTGGCGCGCCGCCTCAGACTGGTTGTCGTAGGCGCTATCGCTGAAGCCGACGAAGTTGCGCGCCACCCGCGTATCGGCTGGCCCCTGATTGATCTGGGTCGAGTGAAACAGCCCAAAATCGTCGGGATCATAGTATTTATAGTCACCAAAATTCGGATCGCCAGCGCCGTTCAGCCAGCTCCCCAACAAAATATCGAAGTCGAACGGTGGCGCATACTTCGAGAGAAAGGTGCTCGCAAAGTCGGCTGGCTCAACCACCAGGCTGATACCTACCCGCGATGCGCTCTCGGCGATCACCTGGGCCGCCCGAATGCGCCGTTCGTCGTCGCCGCGCACATACAGGCGCGTTGTAAGCGAAATACCCTCGCGCTGGCGAATCGTCGATCCAGCTGGCAGCGTCCAACCCGCATCATCGAGCAGCATACGAGCGCGGTCGAGATCGAGCGTCGTGCTGACCGGAGTCAAGTCGGCCCACGAGCCGGGAGCAGCGCTGCTAGCGATGGCTTGGCCCTGACCTTTGGTCGCCACTTCGATCAAGCGCGGCATATCGATCGAAACAGCCAAGGCTTCGCGCACACGCGCATCGGCGAACAGATGGCCCTCGCGCAAGTTGAAGCCCAAGAAGTAGTAACCGTTCTCGGTATAGCTCGCAGAGCGCAGATTAGGGTGGGTCTCGCTGATGGTCGAACCAACATTCCAAGGCAGCTCGGCCAACAATAAGCGTTCGTCGCTCAGCGCCTGCAGCGAGATATTGATATCGGGCGCGACCACAAAGGCCACCCGCTCTAAGAAGGGTGCTCCGCGATGGAACTTCTTGTTGGCGGAAAGCACAATCGACTGGCCCGCTTGGCGGTCGGCCAGTTGGAACGGCCCGCTTCCGATCGGGATATCCCAGAAGTTCACCTGCATAACGTCCTTGCCCTCTAGCAGGTGGCGCGGCAGAATCGGCAAGGTCAACTCCGATAAGATCGGCGCAAAACGCTCGGTCATCGAGATCACAACGGTTCGCTCGTTAGGTGTGATCACGCTGCCGATGCGCTGCAGCTCAGCCAAAAGCGCCGTGGTTGTAAAGGGCAGCGAGCGTAAGGTATCGAGTGTATAACGTACATCGCTTGCGGTCAGCGGCTCACCATCGTGCCAACTCAAACCACTGCGCAATGTAAAGGTCAAGATCCGCCCATCGGGTGTAGTATCCCAGCTTTCAGCAAGATCGGGTTGAGGTCGAAGCTCTGCATCAAGCCGCATTAGGCCGCTATAGAGCAGACCCGAAATCTGTTCTTCACCTCGCGAGCGAGGCTGCCAAGGGCGCAACGTTTCGACATCGTGATCGAGCCGAATAGTCAAATTACCGCCGCGCGTCTCGGGGGTCGCCGTCGCCGGAACAATCACAGCGGTCGGCTCTCGCACAGCCACCTGAGCTGTTGGCGCTTCTGGCTGCTCTTGACCAAATTGGCAAGCTGCCAAGAGCAGCATGATAAAGAGCGTCAGTCCGAAACTGGTGAAAAAGCTAAAACGCTGAGATAATATAGGAACAGAAGACATGGATATAGCCTAATTTTACAATATACGAATCGACCGATCGAGATCACTCATTCCAACATGCCGCATATCGCCTGTGATCGATTTAGATAGTACGCATTATAGAAGATGCGCAGAAACACTCAATACGCTTTGTATCATAAGGTATAACTATGCGACTTATTACCTTTCGACCCAACGATGGACGAGTACGCGCAGGGGTTCTGCTAGGAAACACCGTTATCGATCTCGAAGCAGCAGCGCCGCTTGTGTTTGATGAAGCCGAGTCCTACCGCTGGGATATGCTTTCGCTTCTGCGAGCTGAAGCAGACAACAGCAGTCTCGACGCAGCTGAAGAGATCGTCCAAGCGGTTATCGACCAAGTAGGCGGCGAAGACTACTTCGATGGCTCAGACAACTCGATACCTTGGGACGACGACCTGATCGGTAGCGTTTCAATCGGCGGCGTCGAAATGGTGCTGCCGCTCGACAGTGTTCAACTGCTCGCTCCCCTGCCACGTCCGTCGAGCATTCGTATCTTCGATAGCTTTGAAGAGCATCGAATCGCTGTCAATCAGCTTCGCCAAAGCTACATTCATCCCAATTGGTATGAACGTCCGAGCTTCTACTTCGGCAACCACAATGCGATTTACGGCCCGGAAGCTGAGATTCCTTACCCCGAGACTCGCTCGCTCGATTATGGTCTCAGCATCGCCTGTGTGATAGGACGTCAGGGGCGTAATATCTATCAAGAAGATGCCATGTCGTATATCGCTGGCTACACCATCGTCAACAACTGGGTTGCCCGCGATATACAAGAAGAAGAGCTGGCGATCGGTCAGGGTTGCGCCAAAGCGATCGATTTTGCAACCAGTCTTGGGCCTATGATCGTCACCCCTGACGAACTAGAAGAGTTTCTGTTACCGGACGAGCGTCACAACCTCACCATGATCGCCCGCGTAAATGGTGTCGAGCGCTCCCGAGGCTACACCCGCGATAGCTTTTACCCATTTTCTGCCCTCGTGGCCTATGCCTCGTTGCACACAACCCTCTATCCCGGCGATGTCATCACAAGCGGAACGGTCAGCCAAGGCTGTCTGTTAGAAGCTACAGCAGGTCAAGGGCCGTGGCTTGCTCCAAACGACCGTGTCGAGCTTGAGATCAGCGGCTTAGGCACCCTCGTCAACATTATCGGTCAACCCGAGTAAGTCCTAGCGAATCCGCTCGATGTCTTCAGCACTCTGGCGGCGTGGTCTCTCCCATCCATTCGGTCTCAGCCGCGTCCGCCTACGGCTACCAACATCCCGCCCTTCAAATGAAGGTGCTATCAGCCCGTGAGCGGCGACCCCAAACACGAAACACTACAGAGCGATTTCGTCTTACGAATCAGCTTCTGGCTCAACGGTTGACACCAAATCGATCTCATCTTCGGCGATATCGAGCACATCTTCTATCATCCAACCGTTGAGGCCACTCTGAATCGTTCGAATCTGATACCAGTTTTCGTCTCGTTGAATAAGGAGCACTTCGGTGCCCGGCTGAAGCGAGCCAACGATATCAAAGCCCGTGCCGGGGCCACGTCGAACATTTGCAGTAATATTGACAACTCCGATAACTGGTACGGGCGTCGCTGTCGCAGGTAAAGTAGCTGTCGCAGGCAAGGTAGCAGTTGCAGGTGGTGCTAAGGTAACACTGGGAAGACGCCCAATGGTAGGAACAGGTGAGGGTCGCGGAATATTTGCTTCAGGCAATCCAGAACAAGCGACTAAACACCAGAGGCAAACAAAAAAAACAACGAATCGAGCCAACAGAGAAACTTTCAGATACATGCTTTCCCAACTACGTATTACATAAAGAAGAACCGTGATGCATTGCTAGCGACAACGCATCACGGTTCTCTCGGTCACATAGGGTTAAATCCGCTCGCGCGCACGATGGATGCGTAGCGTTCGTACAAAAAGCGTCATACCAAGCAGTGCAAAGCCAAAGATTGGAACCCCCGTACTGCTGGTATCGGGCAATGGTGCCATCTGTTCAGGTACAGCAGTCGCTGAAGCAGTCGGAGAAGCTTCAACAAGCGATGTAGGCTGGCTGGTGCCGAGCGTATTGGTCGCTGTGGGCGTATTGGTAGCCTCCATCACTGCGGTCGCTTCTACGGGCGCCTCCGTCTCGGCACTCTCCGCTGTAGCAGTCTCAGCTGGCGGATAGGCTTGCGGATCTTCGGTCGCTGTCAGACCTTGCTGGGTATTGGTTGGCAAGGCAACTGCAGGCGTATTGGTAGCGGCCTGAGCCACTTGGGTAGCCGCCGACGTCGGCGCTGCATCGACCACCAAAACGGTCACAACATTCGAGAAGAGCATTTGGGTCAGACCCGTATAGCTCGCTTGGGCTTGTGTAACTATCAAGGTACCGCGCGCGACCCCATCTTTGATACGGGTGCGTACTGTAATCTCGACCGTTTCACCCGCTTGCAAGCTGGGCAGCCGCAACTGCACATCGTTACCAGTCACCTGCGGATCGGTGCCACTGTCGGAGCTAGCGCCCAACACCACCAAGTTCGACGGCAAGGTGCTGCGAATCAGCAGATCGTTGATAGCGGCTTCGGCCTGAGTATTGCGCAATACAATCGTATAGTTCACCTCTTGGCCCGGATTCGCGCTGCCCCAGTCGCTAGCGATGCGGAAGAAGACATCGCTGCTGGCGACCAAGAAGGCCGCTGGCGGGGTCGGCGAGGGCTGTTGTGCCGAAGTCGGCAGAACAGGCGTAGCGCTTGCGCTAGATGCACTAGGCTGGCTCGCAGTGCCGCTCGATCCACCTGGGTTAGAGGGCCGCGGCGTCACACGACGCGCTGTCGGAACAACTCGAACCGCAGTAGGCGATGCTTGGCTTGGCTCTCCAGCAGGCAGAAGCGTCGTATCATCTACGGGTGGAGGAGGCGGAGGAGGCGGAACCTCGGTTGCGCTACGGCCGCCACCGCCACCGCCGCCACCGCTACCACCACCGCCGCCGCCACCGCTACCGCCGCCACCGCCGCCACCGCCGTTACCACCATCGCCACCGCCGCTGCTCGGAGTAGCACTCGGCTCTGCTGGCTGCGGAGTATTGGTCGGCGCATTCGGGTCGTTCGTAGCGCTCGGCTCTACCGGCTGCGGAGTATTGGTCGGCACATTCGGGTCGTTCGTAGCGCTCGGCTCTACCGGCTGCGGAGTATTGGTCGGCACATTCGGGTCGCTCGTCGGAACAGTGCTGCCAGCGATGTTGACGCGCACCGTCGACGAGGCCGCCGTAATACCGTTTGAAGAGGCCGAAGCTTGGTTCGTCACTAAGCCCGAGGCATCGCCGCGCGCTCGAACCTGAATAACGATCGAGGCCGACGAATCTCTACTAACCGAAACGTTACAAGTTACGGTCTGGCCAGACGAACACGAGCCTGAAGAGGTCGACGCACCCAAAACCTCTAACATCGAGTTGACACTATCGCGCACATCAACCGAGATGGTAGACTCGCTGGTAGTGCGCACTGTCAAACTAAAGCTGAAGGCTTCGCCGGGAGCCACTGTGCTGGCCGATGCGATCTTGATCAGCTCGAGCGGCTCGCCATCGGGAGGCACAAACGAGGTATTAGTTGGTCGAGCCGTAACATTAGGATCAACCGTATTGGTTGGAGGCTGAGGCTGACCTGTATTGGTCGGCTGCTGAGTCTGGCTCGTCGGCTCAGATTGGGAAGTATTGGTTGGCTGTTGAGTCTGGCCAGTCGGCTGCGTAGGCGGCGTATTGGACGGCGGCGGCACAGGCGATGTATTGGTCGGATCAACAGTTTGCGGAGTCGAGGTCGCATCGCTATTGTCAGGGGTAAAGGTGACCCGTTGGGCTGGCTCCTGAACTCGCTCTGTCGGGCTCGCTTCTTCTTGCTGAACAGCATTAGTAGGAGCAGGTGCGCGAGTCTCCTCAGCAGGCTCAGGTGCCTTGGTGGGCGCCTCGCTCGGCTCTTCAGGAGCTTTAGTTTCTTGCTGAGGTGCCTGAGCCGGAGCCTCGCTCGGCTCCTGCGCTACCTCGGATTCTTGCTCTTCCTCGGTTGATGCCTCTGCTGGAGCCGTCTCATCATCACCTGGAACAGCTGTCGCCGCCTCCTGAGCCGGAACAGAGGGTGGGTTCACTAGGCTTAGGGTTGATGCATAGAGTGGGTAGGCGATCATGACGAGACTCATAACCACCAACAGTAGCTCCAGCGGAGTCCAGCGGGCAGGAGTACGGCCACGCCCCTGCTGAGATTGTTTTTGGCGACGAGAAAACCGCTGCATTATATCCCTCACTTCCCCCAATGCCTAATTGCCTAGCTGACTGTACAGATGCAGTGCTTCCAAAGGAGCCTGCCCATAGCTACAACGTAGCCTTGAGCGCTTTTTACGCATTTGGAAGAGCTTTAACTAGATCTGCAACGACCACAAGACGTTGCGTATCCCATGCGGTACAGGTGATAAGCGTCAGCACTGGTGTCGATGTCGGATTCATCACTTCTACTTGATGGGGCCAGACACTCTTGATTTCGCGTACAGTGTAAAGGTAGCGCCAGCCGGAACTTTCAACCCAAACCTCATCGCCGATCGCCAGCGAGCCTAGGTTGGCAAACACCCCTCCGCGTAAACCTGCGTGCCCTGCCATCACAAGGTTGCCGGGCTCTCCCGGTAGTCCTGTTCCATGGTGATAGCCTACAGCATAGTCGGCGACTTGCCAGACGCCATCTACCACAAAAACTTCAATCACATGCGAATCGAGCCCAATCGAGGGAGCGCTGATTCGTTGTGGGCGGGGGTCTCCCGGCGGCGGCAACGAAGGCATTACTCCCGGCACCAGATAATCGGGCGGCTCGATCGGTTGTTCCATAGATTGATCGGTGTAGGGTAGGGAGCTTGCAAACGATGAAGCTGCTACCTGCTTCACAACATTGGAGGTTCGCTGAGCCACACCCGAAGCGTGAGCGACCTCAACAGGTTCTGATTGAGCCTGCTGCCAAGCATAGAGCCAATCGCGTCCGTACCCATCAAGCAACCAATAGCTAAAACAACATACTACCGTCAGCACAAGTATCCGTTCGGCATGCACAAGCAGCTTATCAAACCAGGTTCGCTGCAAAAAAGAACGCAATGCTAACTTGCGCTGCTGGTCTTGAGAGCGCAACACCACTGGCCGAAGAGGGGTCTCCTGCGTGGGCACTGGGCTATCCAGCAGTTCGAGCAACAGTTCTGGCGAATCTTGTTTCGGCTTCTGCTTTGTTGTGCTAAGACGGACAATCACGGTTGCCTCCCAAATGGGAACAGCGGCCAAACCGGCCGTGAGTCTGGCACCGATTATACTCTATCCATGTCAGGGGTGCAATAGGTTAGGCCGTTAACTTCAAGAAAATAGGACTTTTGGGACAGACAAGTGTAAACCATCTTGGGGAATTATACGCTTTGCAAGCTCTAATCAACCAACTTTATATCAAATGTACTTGTCTCTTCCCGTTTCATATCAAATCCGTGTGATCAGTTCAGCATTCTGGCAGCTTAGTCGCTTCCCCAAAGAAGGCGGCTAACGCGTCCGCCTACGGCTACCAACAGCTCGCCCGTAAGCAGGGTGTTGTAGCTGTGTGCCGAAAGAGCAGTCCAAAATACAACGCTTCAAGCGAATTTCTTTTTGGCCTTCGGCAGTGCTTCGGCAGTGCGCGCGGCGCTGCAGCGCACAGCAGCGTTTGAGCCTGCTGGGTGCCTGCACTCGGCAGTTCGCAACGAGTGCAGCGCCGCGCGCCTGATGGACTGCATGGATGGAAGGCGTTCTGATAGCCGTAGGCGGACGCGGTTGAAACCGAATGGATGGGAGAAAACAAGACGCCAGAGGGCTGAAAGGGTCCAGCGGAAGTGCAAGTAAGGCTAGGCTAAGCGCTTCAGATCGAAGATCGGCCCGTCTTTGCAGCGCAGTTGCCAACCGTTGCGGGTTTCGAGCATACAGCCGAAACAGGCCCCGCTGCCACAGGCGAGCTGCTCGGCTATAAGCGCGAAGGCGAAGCCGGGTGTCCAGCGCAGGCGTTGAGCGCGCAGTTGCTGAACAAAGTCTTGCAACGAGAGCGGATCTAAACTGACGCAGGCTTGGTCGGCCCATACGATCGGGGCGTTGCTGCTAAACAAAGGTTGTTTTTTGCTGCCTGCCAGCGGCTCAAGCAGTTCGCTTAGCGGGCCAGTGGTGAACTGATATTCGACATCGGGCGGCAGTAGGAAGGCTGGGATCTGGTAGTCGCTGTGAGAGGCGACGGCCAGCAGCACCACTGAGATTCTGCGTGCGACAGCCTGCTGCGTGAGAGCGACAAGGGCAGCTAAGCCAGGGCCTTCGCCCACTAAAAGCAGGTTGCCCGTGCGCGGATCGAGCTCGAAGCCGCGCCCGACCGGCCCATAGATGTCGAGCGTGCTGCTCGGGTAGGCATATTGAAGCAGCCAAGCCTGCTGAAACTCTTCGCCATCGCTGAGCAAGAAGGTGATCGTACCTTGTTTGGCGTTGCTGCCAGCATGAAAGATGGTCGCGCGCAAGAGTGGATCTGCGCTCTGCATGTCGGCAGGGCGCACCAAGAGCGCTTGACCCGGGCGAAGATGAGCGGCCAGTTCGGGCGCCTCTAGCTCTAACCAGATCAGCTTCCCAAAGGCGCGCCGCTCGCGAATAGTTGCACGATAAAACCTACTCATTCAGATTTGGGCACTCTCTCGGTCGGTCGGTAGGCGGAGTAATGTTCAGATAGGCTTGCATCAATTCGGTCGCGGCTGGCACTGCCAAAGTTGCCGAACCGTCATTGAGGTCGCCCGTACCTTCTAATAGTACCACAACCTGAATCTGAGGGTTGTCGTAGGGAGCAAAACCGGTAAACCACGAGTGGCTTTGGCGCGTGATCGTGCCATCGGGTTTGGTATAGTCGGGGCCAAACTCGGCGGTACCGGTCTTACCAGCGATCGCAAGGCCCGAACAAACGTCGCGGGCGGCGTAGTTGATGCCTTCGGTTACAGAACGGCGCATACCTTCGCGGATCACCTGCAAGAATTCTGGCTTGACCGGCACGATGCTCGAGACCTCGGGCTGGAAGGTCTGCACGGGGTTACCGCTGCTATCGATGATCGATTGGACAAGTTGTGGTTTATAGAGCGTGCCGCCATTGGCGACCGCCGCCGCCGCCATCACAAGCTGAAGCGGCGTAACCTCCATATTACCTTGGCCGATCGCCATGTTGTAGGTATCACCGACCGTCCAAGGCGCACGCTGAGCTTGCAGCTTCCAGCGCTCGGTCGGCACGCGCCCGATCGCTTCGCCCGCTAACGAGATGCCTGTTCTTTGACCAAAGCCAAACCACTCGAGACCAGATGCCAAACGGGTAATGCCCAAGCCATCAAATTTCGGATCTTCTTCTTTGAGGTTGGTGATATTGAGCTTGTTACCACCAGCGACAGTCGCAAAGAAGACGTTCGACGAAACTTTGAGCGCGTCGGAGACATTGATCAATTTGTTATCGACCGGACTTGAGTTCGGGAAGGTTAGAATCGCTCCGGTGTATTCGTCGCGTACCAAAAGGCGGCTTGGGTCGCGCACCAAGGTATCGGGGGCGATCACGCCTTCTTGCAAGGCGATCGAACCAACAAACTGCTTGAGGGTCGAACCGGGCGGGTAGGTTCCCGCAATCGAGCGGTTAAGCAGAGGCGCGGTCGCCGCGATCTCTTCCGATGGCGTCAAAAGCGCTTGCAGCTCTTTGCTACGCGATGCATCGACCCAAACGTTATTGTCGTAGGTCGGCAAACTCACCATCGAGAGAATACGCCCCGTATTGGGATCGATCGCGATCGCAACACCGTTGGTGATCGGTTTGTATTCCGCCTTCCAGGCCTGAGCTGGGTCTTTGCTCAGCTCCATTCGCCGCCGATCACTGATCTCGATCCACTTGCGTAAGATCTCTTCGGTTTTGGCTTGGAATTCGATATCGAGCGTAAGAACGAGGTTATTGCCATCGACGACGGGGCGTTGAGTGATGATCGGGCCGACAGGCCGCTCAGCCGCATCTACCAGAAGAGTTTGAATGCCGGTTGAGCCGCGCAAAATATACTCGTAGCTTGCTTCAAGGCCATCTTTGCCGATGCGATCATTGCTTTGGTAGGGCGGAATGCCGATTCCAGCCACATTGGGGTCGATCGTCTTGGGCACCAAACGCCGACAGGTTGGCGCTGAAGCAGTGATGTCGAGCATACTCGTGATCCACGAGCGGCCCGGGTTTTCGCTCACCAATTCGCACTCGTTGATTCGCCCGATATAGCCCAAAATATGCGACAACGATTGGATTTGGCTGCTGAGCGGGTAGCTACGCCGATAGTCTTCGAGCACCGTCACGCCCGGCAATGATGAGCTGTTCTCGCGAATAGCAAGCGCCATTTCTTGAGGAATGTTGCTCTTGATGGTTACCGATTGATAGTAGCGAGCGTTGCTCGTGGCGATCAAGGGCGAGATCGGGTCGTTGAAGGTCACCACATCGCTATAGACGCGCGAGAGTTTGAGGGCATCGAGCGTACGCGAGGGCTGCGTAATGGTGAAGGTATAAGGTTCGGTTGCAATTATTGTGTCGCTCTTGGCGACAGCCTCTTCTCCGATAAGCTTTTGCAGGTCGCTGCGCAGTTGAGGATTGGTGTCGAGCGCAAGGATCGGCTCGATCGTAAGCGTGCTGGTAAGACCAGCGATCTGACTGAGATGGGCCAGCACCTCTTTGCGACGCGGCGATGAAGCGCTAGGCAGCTCACCCGGGCGAACCGCCAATGAATAGGTCGAGACACTTTGCGCCAAAACGGTCTTGCCATCGCTCGCGTAGATCTCTCCACGCAGCGGCGGTACATAAAGGGCGCGTGTTGCGGTTGCTGCCGAATCGCTTCCATAACGTCGTGTATCGGTATCTACCAACTGGAGATTGAACAGACGTAAGATGAGAACGAGAATAACAAGCAACAACACAAGACGTAAAGCGACAAACGACTTCATGGCGTTTCTTCTTTAAGGCGATCGAACTAGCCTTGGGCTAGCTTATTCTTCAAGAATGTATTCTTGCCGCCAGCGCGAAAGCTGGCGAATAACCATATAAATCGGTAGAGCGGGTATTATGGCCAATACAGCACTAGGGATTATAACAACGATGGCATAGCTTTGCCATTCGATCGGCGTCGTAAACCAAGCGTATAAAAAACCCAAAATGCCTTCATAGATCATTGTCGCCACAAACACCGACGCGATCGGGAAGAGCCAGTGTTCGACTCGAATGCTGCGCATCACCGTCATAATCAAGATGACAGGGACGAGCAGAGCGAGCGCATGGCTACCCAACAACGAGCCGATACAGATATCGAGGGCGAGGCCGCCATAGAAAGCCCAACGCATTCCCTCATTCGCGCCGCTTACCAAAGCTCTACATACCACTATCACCAACATAAAGGGCGGTACAAACCCCAATGGCCGCGGCAAGAGCGCGATCTGCACCAAAGCGAACACCAGCAGAAGCAGGATAACACCAACTTCGCGTGCGATTCGCACTTCGATTCGAGATTGCTGATACATGGGGTCTGCTCCGACTGAACTAGGAAAGGGAAGGGAGAGCCACCGTTCTTCGTTGGTGGCAGCTACTGAGATGGGGCAAGCACGACCCATACATCGCGTACTTGATCGGGGTCCACAAAAGGTCGTAATTCTGCAACAAGCGTATGTCCACTTGTACCAGTAGCTTCAACTGTTCCGATCGGGATGCCTGCCGGGATCGCGCTCAAGGGAAGGTCGATGCCGAGCTGCTGAGACAGGCCCGCTGTTACAACAACATCTCCGATCACAAACTGGGCATCACGCGAAACTTGATCGAAGCGCAAACGCGAACCACGCTGCCACTGGCCTTGAACGATGCCGGTCGCCGAAGTGTTTTCGTGAATGACGCGAGCGCTGATTTGGCTACCGAAGTCGGTAATGAGGAGCACTGTAGAGATACGTGGGGTCACTTGTTCGACCACACCTACCAAAGCAGGCGGGCTGCTGCCCTGTTGCCCGATGACCGCCATACCGACCGTAACTCCTGCCTCGCTACCAAGCGCAATGCTCATAGTACGGCGCCCAGCATCGGGCGAGCGAGCCACGATCTCTGCCGGAATCATATTGGCAGCCCAGTTGTATTGTTCGCGAATAGAGAGCTGTTTGCGCAGGGTAACGTTTTCGACTTGATTCTGCTGCAAGGCGATGACTGTCGCCTCTAGGGCAGCGATCTGGGCCTGTTGTTCTGCAACGATCTCCGATAAACGCGGGACATCGTTAACCCGTTCAAGCCACAAAAAGCTCTCTTCGCGCGAACTCGTAACTACGCCTGTGATAGGGCTCAAGAAGACGGTTGCAGCTTGGCGCGCTCCCGTGATAATACCAAGATAGTCGAGAACAAAAAGCACACCCGTAACGCTCAAAAGCAGGAGAGCAAGGACAATTGGATGCAAAACAAAACCCGCTTGAGAGCGTCGCGATCGGCTATCGAGATAGTTGCGCATAGTTACGTTCTGATACGGCGCGGCGCTGAAGTGCGTAATAAAATATCGCGATAGACCTTGTTATCTGTCTCCTCAACCATTTTGCCAGCACCGCGAGCCACGCACGAAAGCGGATCTTCAGCGATATGAACAGGCATACGCGTTTCGGCAGCGATGCGCTTACTCAAACCATGCAACAACGAGCCACCACCCGCCAAAGTGATGCCGTGTTCCATAATGTCGGCCACCAACTCGGGTGGGGTCTCTTCGAGCGCTTGGCGCACGGCCTGCACAATGTTGTTGATCGGCCCAGCGATACCTTCACGCAATTCGACGCTGCTCACCTCGACAGCCTTGGGCAGGCCGGTCAGCAGGTCGCGACCTCGTAACGTAACTTTAATCTCTTCTTCAAGCGGATAAGCACTACCAGCAGCGATCTTGACTCGTTCGGCCATACGTTCGCCAATCAAAAGGTTGTATTCGCGCCGAGCGAATTGGATCACGGCCTCGTCGATTTCGTCGCCCGCTGTGCGGAGCGAGTGGTTGATTACGATACCGCCCAGCGAGATCACCGCGACCTCAGTAGTGCCACCACCAATATCAACAATCATACTGCCGATCGGCTCTTCAACAGGCAAACCAGCACCGATCGCAGCAGCCATGGGTTCTTCTACAACATAGGCATCGCGGGCTTTGGCTTGAATGGTCGCTTCGCGAGCTGCACGCCGTTCGACTTCGGTTACACCCGAAGGCACACCAACAACAACCAGTGGTCGCGGAGGAATAAGATGAAAGGCTCGCTGGTGGGCTTTATCGATGAAGTGCTCGATCATTTTTTGCACAACATCGAAGTCGGCGATCACACCATCGCGCAGCGGGCGAATAGCCACAATATTGGCGGGCGTCTTGCCCACCATTGCTTTAGCCTCTGCACCTACTGCTTCGACCCTTTTTGTACGTTGATCTATAGCAACAACTGATGGCTCGCTAATCACAATTCCTTTGCCGCGCACATGCACTAGGGTATTGGCCGTGCCTAGGTCAATGCCTAAATCGCGGCTAAATGCGCCAAAGAATTTACTAACCGGATTAAACTTGAACGCCGCCACAGTGTATTTCCTATTAATTCGTTACCTAATACGGATTTCCATTATAGCATAGCTCGTCTTGAGCAAATCAGACGCGCTTCCAACATCATATGATACCACGCTGATACGTAGCTGAGAGGCCGATCGCTGTGCTATAATAGCTTATAAAGTTAAAAGACGTGTTTGAACGTCTTCAAAGCTTGAATAGTTAGCGCCAATGGGGTTAGTCATCGTCTTTTTTATCTATTGGTTAGTCGTAATAGGTGAATGTACCTATTTCGGGCGCTATGCTGTTCGTTTTATTTATGAACGGGGTGCCCATTTTTACGACCAAGTACGAGCAGAACTCCATGCAAGCGACCAGGAGTTGCTGTTACCGGTACTAGCACAGGCGCTCGTTAGCAAGACGCACCATGTCACCATCGATGTAGCGACTGGCACAGGACGCGTACCACTTTTGCTTGCATCACAACCTTGGTTTGATGGTATCGCCTATGGGCTTGATTTTTCGCCAGCGATGTTGCAGCAGGCCCGCCTCAAAGTCCACTCCCACGATCTCGAACAGAACGTGATACTAGTACAGGGAGAGTCTGGACAGCTACCGTGGACAGATGAGCATGCCAATCTTGTTACTTGTCTCGAAGCGCTCGAATATTTTCCTAACCCACACCACGCCCTAGCTGAAATGGTACGCGTGCTCCAACCAGGTGGCTACTTGGTCATTAGCAAGTATCCCGACGAGTGGGCACGTTGGCTTCCCGGTAAGGCTTTTTCAACCCAACACCTGATAAACATCTTGACAAAACTCGGTCTTGAGCAGGTTGTTGTGGAACCTTGGCAACCAGGACAATACGATCTCGTTATAGCTATCAAACAGAATCGGCATACACCGTAAGGCGATGTCGGGTACGCATATGTCACAAGCGCCCTCTTCCACGGCGACGGAGCCGCTACTTTTTAATCGCTATCGTATTCACGAGCAACTCGGTGAAGGTCGTCTTGCTACGGTTTACCGCGCTACAGACGAACGTCTTCAGCGTTCTGTGCTCGTTCACCTATTTCGTAAAAACCTTGTGAGCCAAGAAGCTCTTCGCAAGCGTTTTCTTGAAGAAGCGAGTGCGAGTGCACGACGCTCACATAGCGCCCTACTCGAGGTTTTCGATAGCGGCGAAGCCGCGAACCGTCCCTTTATGGTAACAGAGTATGCAGTTGGGCGGCCGATCAACGCACTCGGCATACTCTCGATCGAAGATGCCCTGCTCTATATCCGCCAAGTTGTTGGTGCTGTTGCTGCCTGCCAAAAAGCGGGCGTACCACACCCGCCGATCAGCAGTAGCAACGTGATCTTGGTCGATGAGGGACGGGTCAAATTGGTTGAAAGCTGGCAGACGCCTCTTTCCTCGGTTGTGCTCGACCTGATGCACTACCGCGCTCCGGAGCGTATTCAAGGTCAGCCGCCTAGCCCTGCAAACGCGGTCTATGCGCTCGGTATCCTCTTGTATGAAATGATTACCGGTAAGCGCCCGGTCGAAGGCAGCGACCCGCAAGCTATCGCTAGGGCGCATCTCACGACTGTAATACCGCCGATCAGCGCCGAACGACCGCTGCTCTACCTTCCGTCGCTCGATTCGCTCGTGGCACGTGCGACCGCACGGGTGCCCGAACAGCGCTGGCCCGATGCAGCCGCCTTTGCAACCGCTATCGACGAACTACGCCGTGATATCGGTAATACAACCCAGCGCTTTGAAGTAGCGACACCTCGGCGAAGCCTACGCACAACGCTGGCAGATCTGCGTCTGCCGATGGGCTATACCAACCCTCTTGAACAGCCCAGAAGTCGTGATCCCTACCCCGATCAGTACGACGATCAAGACGAGGAAGACTTTAGCCCAAGCCCGCACGGTGCTCAGGCAGCGCCGCGCAGACCTCTGGGCCGAGGCATGAGCACCCAGCAGATTCGTCGTCAAAGCCTCCGTCGCTCGATCGCAGGCGGAATCGCGGCACTGTTATTGTTGTGTGTTGTCATCTACGGCATGTATATGTTCGCCAGCTTTGCGGTCGATCAGTTTTTTGCAATCAAACTCCCTCAGATCGAACTGCCATCGCTGCCATCGTGGCTCACCGGCCAACCGGAAGAAATTTTAATTGTACGTGCCGATGAACTCAACCTACGCAAGGGCGCTGGCACCGATCAAGAGGTGCTAGAAAAACTCCCTAAAGGCACGCTGGTGACACGTTTAGGTGGTGAAGAGGTCATCGACGATACGGTTTGGATCGAAGTGCAGGTCAATATCGAAGGGAAGCAGTACACAGGCTGGGTCTCTGAGCGCTATCTTGAGAAGGCTGATACCTAACAGCCATAAACACGCAACGCGCCCAGGCTTACAAGCAGACTAACAATTGCACTACACTACAGTTCCGCTTCAAATAGTAGGGAGCATTGCATGGCTGAATTCCTTCCAGACGCGATCATCGAACGCTTGCGAAGTGCCGAAGCGGTCACAGTTTTAACAGGCGCTGGCATCTCAGCTGAAAGCGGCATTCCAACCTTCCGTTCGGCCAACACCGGCCTGTGGCGCAACTACGACCCGACCGAGCTAGCCACACCGCAAGCGTTTATGCGCAATCCGCAGCTTGTCTGGAGTTGGTATAGCTATCGCCGCAAAATCGCAAACGAGGCCGAGCCAAACAAAGCCCACTACGCTCTTGTCGATCTAGAACAATATTACCCGCGCTTTACGCTGATTACCCAAAACGTCGACGGCTTACACTGGCGAGCGGGCAGCCGCAATATGCTCGAACTCCACGGCAATATCACGCGCGTCCGCTGCTTCGACTGCGCCATGTACGCTGATGTTTGGGAAGAAGATGAAGAGAATGGGCCGCCAGTCTGTGCAGCATGTGGCGGCTTTTTACGTCCTGATGTATTATGGTTCGGTGAAGGGCTGCCTTCGCGTGAACTCAATTTAGCCTATCAAGCGGCCCAATCGTGCGATATATTCTTGTGTATTGGTACCTCGGCGATGGTACAGCCTGCTGCATCGTTGCCGCTGATGGCACTACGGAAGGGCGCACTGGTGATCGAGATCAATCTTGAAGACACGGCCCTTTCGGATATGGTTCACTATTCGCTCCATGGTTCCGCCGGTATACTCCTACCACAGTTGACCGAGATGATTCTCACTGGCGGTCGCACTCGTGAGGAAAGCGTGTGAAAGACGAACTCAGCGGGCCGCATATCCGCTTACGTCCATGGCGGCACGCAGATACGATCGTCCAAGACTCGTGGCCGCCTTTTTCAGATCCGACCCAAGTCTTTTGGCATATACCGCGTCGTATCACGTTTGCCGAAATGAATTGGAACTATGACTATGATCCTTCGCGCTATATTTGGGCGGTTGAGCTGCACAATGGCGAACTGATCGGTCGAGTCTCGTTACGCGATGTCGACAAACGCAAATCGGAAGCCCGCCTCGGAATCTCCTTTGGCTCGCCCTATGTCAGTCAAGGGTTGGGCAGCGAAACAATGCGGGTGTTCTTAACCTATTGCTTCAAACGGCTCGGCTTCCAGCGCATTGTGCTGGATGTGGCCGCGACCAATCGGCGCGCCGTTGCAACCTATGAACGACTGGGCTTCCGCCAGATCGGCAACGATTGGCGTTCACCCAATCCGCGCGACGATCTGAGCTTCCTTGATGACCCACACTACAAAGATCTGTTGCCTTATATCCGTCGTTCGCGTCAGGGCGTTTGGGTCGAGTTTTTTGAAATGGAATTGACAAGTAGCGAGTGGTTTGAAAAACAGCAGTCTCAACCCTAGACCGTTGTTGCATTCCTATATTCTCATCATAAGGATATTATGAAGCGATACTTGCCGTGGGTGCTGCGTTTACTTGGCCCAGCTCTCCTGATCTACTTCCTTACAACGATTGATTTCACTCAATTACTCATTATTTTACGTCAAGCAAAACTTTGGCCGATCGTGCTGGCGCTGATCTTGATGCCACCGTTTATCTGGATCAAATCGTGGCGCTGGCAACAGATTCTCAAAGATATGCAGATCGATCTGCCGCTCAAAACGGCGATCGGTCTCTATACGGTTGGCCTCTTCTTGGGTGCAACCACTCCGGGCCAGGCGGGCGACTTAGTCAAAGCCTTCTACCTGCGCGACCGAGGTGCGCCCCTAGCACCCGCTATGCTCAGCGTAGTACTCGATCGGCTCTGCGACCTCTTGGTTATGGCAGTCATCGCTTCGTTAAGTGTGTTCGTCTTTAGCCAGTTTTTGCCAGACCCACGGCTACAGACCGCGTTAGTCGTTGTAAGTTGTGTTGGCATTCTCACAGCGACCGGTCTGCTGCTGGCGCGCACGCCGCGCGAATGGCTGCTGAGTTCGTTCCTGCCCCGCATTCTGCCGGGCAAACTGAGCGCAACCCTCGCACGCTGGCAAGAGCAGCTCAACTCGCTCACGCTGCGCCTGCCGCTTGTGCTGACCATGCTGGTCTCGTCGCTGATCTCGGCGGGCTTCACCTTTTGGCGGCTCTGGTTGCTCTTCTTGGCGCTGGGGCTCGACCGCGTGCCGCTCTTTACGGTGATGAGCGTCTCGGCCCTGATCGCAGTAGTACAAGTGCTGCCGATCTCGTTTAGCGGCATTGGCGTGCGCGATGGCATTTTGGTTGCTGCGCTTCAGTTCTACGGATATGGAACTGAACTTGCTATCAGTCTCTCGTTGCTCTTTTTGTTGCTCAATATCGAACACATTGTCGTCGGGTTCATTACCTCGTTCTGGTTCCCGTTAGGTAAGGCTGCCGAAGCACTCAACACAACCGATACAAGTACCCAAGAAGCACCCCGACAAACAACATAAGATCTACTTGCCGCCCATGCAAGAGTGGACTACAATGGAGAACAGTCTGCTTCGCGAATAATGGAGATGATGGGAGGGCCTATGTGGGCTATGCCCTCCATAGTGGTATGAACGCCATCAATTTTAAACAACGTCATCTGCCCTGGTGGCGTCTCATCACCCCCTTATTACTGATGCTGTTTGCCGCCTGTTCCTATCTACTGGCGGCATTTGCGCCTAGTTTGCCCGTCATCACCGTCAGCGACATGCGACACGTCGATGTGTCGTATGACCCAACAGGCGCGCTGCAAGAGAATGACCTGATTCTAGCGGCCAATCAACTCAGCCCCGATACGTGGGCCGATACGGGCCTCAACCGAGTCGCAGAGGTTGACAGTATCTATCGGGTCACAATCAACCGCGACAACCGCATTCTGACTGTCACCACTCGCTCCCAAATCTTTCCCTTCCATCAAATGGCGCTGCGTTGGACTGGCCCTTTGCTAGTTCTGTTGGGCTGTCTGTTTGTGGTGACGATTCTCAGCTTGTTGCGCAAACTCACCCCAGCCGAACAGGGGGTACGAGTCGCATTCATCGGGCTGAGCATCTCGTTGATCTTGATTCCGCTGCGCAATACACCGCCGCTCAACTGGATCGCCGAACCGATCATCGGCCCGATCATGATGATCTCGACGGGAATGCTGAGCGGTGCATTCGTCTTCTTCCTAGGCTATTCGCACCGCGCGCGCATCTGGCATCCCTTCTGGCTACCAGTAGGGATCTACGCGATCGGTTTTCTGATCTGCGTGGCGGCTCTGCTGCTAGTGCCCGGCACAGGACTGCAACGTGCAACCTTTATCACCGGCAAGCTGGTACCTTCAATCGCAATCATCATCGCCTCGATCACGACGTTCCTAAGCATCTATAGCTATCGCAAGACCCGCAATCCAGCGGCGCGTGCCCAACTACGTTGGATCGCTTGGGGCTTGCTGATCGGCGTACCGCCTTGGCTGGCGCTCTTCGCCATTCCAACCCTATTTGAAATGGGCAACCCGCTGGCCTATGCGATCTCGATGGTGCCTATGACCGCCGTTCCGGTCAGCTTCTCGCTGGCGATTCTGCGCTTTCGACTGCTCGATGTCGATGAGATTCTCAACCGCAGCATCGCCTATAGCCTGATGTTAGTGGGCCTAGGGACGATCTATACCATCACTATCGCAACCCTAAGTCGAGTTTTAGTGCCCATCGCAGGCATTCAGCTCAACAGCGTCACCAACTTTATCGCGACGGTTTTGATCGCAGGCTGCTTCAACCCCATGCTGCGGATCGCCCGTCTAGTGGTCAACCGCTACCTCTACCGCAGCCGCTACAACCTGCTACAACTGATACGAGCCGCCGGACGCAATTTGCGCGGCATCGAGGGCTGGAACGCGCTCTTGCCACTACTGGGCGAAGAGCTGCCCAAACAGCTCAATATCGAGCAGGCCATGTTGTTGCTGTTGGAAGATGGCAAGTATGTGGGCTATGCTCGAGATGGCCAACAAGTCACGATCGAGCTGCCCCCAAACTGGCCGCTCGAGCGCGCGCTGATTCTGCAAAACTGGCGCGACAACAACAGCCCAGCTTGGGCCCAGCCGCTGCTCGACTACGGATTCCAGTTAGCCTTTATTCTGGTAGCAGGCGGACGTTCGGTCGGTATGTACGCTCTAGGTCAGTTGAAATCGGGCGGTTGGTACGATCGCCAAGCGATCGCCGCGCTCGACGAACTATCGGACCGCATCGCGGGCGCGGTCGAGAACGCCCGTCTGCTGGAACAGAACTCGGCCCAAGCCAGTCTGCGCTACGAACTGGCCGTCGCGCGCCGCATTCAAGAGAGTCTGCTGCCTGCGACCACGCTCAGCCATGGCCAGCTCGACATCGCCGCGATCAACCTCTCGGCTAGCGATGTGGGCGGCGATCTCTACGCTATGCAGCGGCGCGACCCTTGTAGCATCAGTCTGGCGGTCGGCGATGTGAGCGGCAAGGGGGTGCCCGCGGCCCTGATGATGGCGGTGACAAGCGCCGTGCTCAACACCGTTTCGGCTCAAGAAGAGGCGCCCGACGTGGTGTTAGAGCGGGTCAATCAGCAGTTGCGCAGCTACACGGCCCAAAATCGCCAGAACGTCGCGCTCTGCTATCTCTTACTCAAGGCCAAGGGCTGCACGCCCGCCGACAACTCCTATTTCCAGCTGCAAGCCGCCAACGCGGGCGCGATTCCTCCACTTTTACGCCGCGCCGATGGCACAACCGAATGGCTTGAGATCGGTGGTTTGCCACTCGGCTCACCGCTGCCAAGTAACGCCTATCCGGTGAGCTGCCACACGCTCGGCCCGGGCGATATGCTCTTGCTCTGCACCGACGGCCTGCTCGAAGCCCATTCGCCTCAGGGGGAGTTGTTAAGCTTCGATGGCGTGGCCGAGCTGTTCGCCAAAGCGCCCTGCGATCAAGATGCCCAAGCGGCGATCGACGCTATGCTCAAAGGGCTCAACGCCTTCACCGAAGGCATAGAGGTCGACGACGATGTGACGATTGTGATTGTGCGGGTTCGCTGCTGATAGCAAACCCGCACACTTCTTTTTCAGCTGCCTGATGCCTCTCCTCAGTTGATAGTCAATCCATTCGATGCGTTCAGTACTCAAACGGTGAGATCGCTCGCTACCATTCGACTGCTAGCGCGTCCGCCTTCGGCTATCAACATCCTTTCCTTCCATTCGGGCTGCTTGCCAGCGCTGCCAGCAGCGCTGTGTTACGCGCTCAGCGTGCTGCTCACCATACCCCGAAGCCGAACCTTGCCCTTCGGCGTGCTTGGTTGGTGAGCCTGTCGAAGGGTACAGCTTCGGGCAGAGTACGGTCATGCGGCTATAGAGTGCGTATGCACCCTTCTCCTGCTTCTCATACCAAATCCGTTTAACGACGTGCATGCTCTTCGCTCAGAAAAACGAAAAGCCGGGAAAAGAGAGTCACGTTCCGCTCTGCCGAAGGCCAAAGAGAACCTAATCAACCGGATTTGG
>ERZ777003.1804-NODE-1804-length-29009-cov-9.996546_pt1 | contig 29009 bp, 10 predicted proteins | sample MGYA00374956_ERZ777003 | MGnify/ENA primary metagenome ERZ777003 (study PRJEB29302, sample SAMN06268252) | bioreactor metagenome | isolation source: Joint BioEnergy Institute, California, USA | place: USA:Joint BioEnergy Institute, California, USA | collected... | reverse complement strand
AGGCGGCGTTCCAGCGACTCGCGGCGGGTCTCGGCGCGCCAGCGGATGGCGGCCTCCAGGCCGGGGCGCAGCGCCTCGAAGCGTTCGGCCAGGCGGGCCTGGATGCGGGGGGTGGCGGGGGTGCCGTGGGTGAGGGCGCGGTCCAGCAGGTCGCCGAGGCGGTGGACGCTCTCCCAGCGGCGGAACCGGCCGCCCTCGGGTGCCCAGCCGCCGGCGTGCAGGACCTCTTCGTGCAGCCGGACGCCGTCGGCGCCGACCAGGACGAAACGGGAGTAGGCGGCCAGCAGGGTGGTCTCCAGCTCCGGGTCGTCGCTGACCACGGCGGTGACCCGGGCCAAGTCGAGCTGGTCGTTGGAGACCGCGGCGCGCAGCAGGCGGGTGGACATGGCCACCAGCGGGTGGCCCAGGTGGGCCAGCACCACGTCGTCGCGGCGGCGGGCGACCTCCTGGTCGAAGGTGACCGGCAGGCGGCGGGGCTCGCCGCCGCCGGGGGGGAGGTTCTCCAGCAGGCCGGCGGGGGCGCGGTCCCAGGAGCCGGTCAGGACGGGCACCTCATACACCGGGTCGGGATCGACGGCCTTGGTGAGGGGGCGCTGACGGGCCAGTTCCAGGGCGGTATCGACGACTCGTTTGATGCCCTCTGGGGTGATGTGCAGGGTTTTGACGGTTTCTTCGACGGTTTCGCGCAGGCGGCGGACCTGACCGCTGACGTCGCCTTCGGTGGGGACCTTCTCGCGGGCGGCGGCGCGGGCGGTCTCGGCGTCCACGTCCACCTGCTCGCCGAGCAGGCGGCGCTGCACCGCGTCGGCGAGGACGGCGTTGACCTGGCCGAGGTCCTCTTCCATCTGGGCGACCTTCTTGGCGACGCGGGAGAGGAACTCCAGGTCGGCCTCGTAGGAGTCGACGGCCTTGTCCCAGCCGGTGCCGACGAAGTGGCGGATCTCGGGGGTGTGCTTTTGGCCGTAGCGGTCGATGCGGCCGATGCGCTGTTCCAGCTTGTTGGGGTTGAAGGGGATGTCGTAGTTGACCAGGCGGTGGCAGTGGTTCTGCAGGTCGATGCCCTCGCTGGCGGCGTCGGTGGCCAGCAGGATGCGGACCGGGTGCTCGGCGGGGGATTTCTGGAAGGCGAGGCGGAGTTTCTCGCGGTCCTGGGCGGTCATGGTGCCGTCCAGCTCGGCGAGGCGTTCGCCGCCCAGGCCGTGGTCGCGCAGCAGGCCGTGCAGCCAGTCCTTGGTGTCGCGGTACTCGGTGAAGACGATGACGCGTTCGTTGGTCCAGTCCTTGCCGGGGCGGCAGACAGAGATCAGGTAGTTGATGAGCTCTTTGGCCTTGGCGTCGGGGCGGGCCTCGTGGGCGGCGGCCCACTTGTGCATTTTCTCCAGCAGGGCCAGTTCTTCGTCCTGGGTGCCCTCTTCGGAGTGGATGAGGGGGGTGGTACGGGCCAGGGCGTCGGCCTCGGCCTCCTCCAGCGCCTCGTCGTCGAGGGTGGCGGTCTCCTCGAAGAAGTCCAGCAGCCAGTCGTCTTCGGGGGGCAGGGACGGGGCGGACTTGTTTTTGAGGGTCTGCATGTAGACATCGACGGTGCGGGCGAAGGCGGCGGGGCTGGAGAACAGCCGTTTCTTCAGCAGCAGCGTCACCAGGTCGGCGGCGCGGCGGCCGCGGGTCTGGTTGAGCCGGCGGCGGCGAAGCTGGGCGAAGCGCTGCAGCAGGGCGTGGATCTCCCGCTCGTCCTCGGGGTAGCGGACGGGGATCGCCTCGGCCTTGCGGGCCTTGAAGCGGGGGGTGCCGTCGGCGTTGACCACCTGGTGTTTGAGGCGGCGCACCACCGTTTCGCGGACGGCCGCCTGGTCGGGTTCGACGCCGCGGGCGAAGCGCTGGTCGTCCAGGATCTCCAGCAGCGCGGTGAAGCTGGCCTGGTAGCCGTTGTGGGGGGTGGCCGACAGGAACAGGCGGTGGGTGAAGTGCGGGGCCAGGCGGCGGATCAGCTTGGTCTGCTGGGAATCGACCGCATAGACCTGCTTGGGGGCGGCCGGGGCCACGTGGTGGGCCTCGTCCAGGATCAGCAGGTCGAAGGTGCGCGGGTAGGTGGGGCCGTCGGGTGGGAGGACCTCCTCCAGCAGACGCTGGGCCTTGGGGCCGCGCAGCCACGGCAGGGAGACGATGGACAGGGGGTAGACCTCGAACGGGTTGGCGGCGCTGCCGTGGGTGCGGCGGACCTCGGCGCAGCGGGCCGAGTCGATGACGGTGAACTCCAGGCCGAACTTCTCGGCCATCTCATCGCGCCACTTGACGGTCAGCCCCGCCGGGCAGACGATCATGATCTTGCGGGCGCGCTGGCGGAGCAGGAGCTCCTGGGCGACCAGGCCGGCCTCGATGGTCTTGCCCAAGCCCACGTCGTCGGCGAGCAGGAGGTTGACGCGTGGGGCGTCCATGGCGCGGGCCACGGGTTCGAGCTGGTAGTCCTCGATGGCCACGCCGGAGCGGAAGGGGGCCTGGAGGGTTTTGACGTCGGCGGAGGCCACGGCGCCCCAGCGGACGGCGTCCAGGAAGGCGGCCAGCCGTTCCGGCGGGTCGAACCGTCCCGCACGCACCTCGGGGAGGGACCCGCTGGGCAGGAGACGACGGCCGGGCTCGATCTCCCAGATGACCGAGAGGGTGTCGCCGTAGCGGCCGTCCTCGACGCTTTGCAGGGTGACCAGGGTGTTGCCGGCGCGCTCATCGACGGTGCTGACGACCCAGCGGCGTCCTCGAACCTGGACGAGGGCACCGGGTGCAGGGGGCTCGGCGGTCACTGTGGGAGCCACCGTCTCTCCTCGGTATAGGGGGATTGACCTGGGGACCTTCGTAGCACAACGCCCGGCCGGGTGAGGTGGAGTCCAGCAAGCCGGGCGGGGCGAAGTAGTGTACGGGACAACCACCACACCTCTTTAAGTCTTGTTATTTACATGCGTTCTTGTTGTAAATCAAGTCAACACATGACTGGTGGGCGGGAAGCTGTGCACGGGCGGCACAGGCGCTCTCGGCCCGAGAGGACGCCAGATCCCGCCCAGCGGCAAGCCGAGCGTGGCGAGCCTGTCAGTCCCTCGCCCTAGAGTCCGCGGCATGGTCACTTGGCCCTCGATCACACGGGACGATCTTCTGCAAGCCAGAGAGTTCGACAGGACGTTCCCCCTCCTGATCCGCCGGTTGATCCTGGAAACCGGCAAGGGCGTCACCCGCCTGCACATGCCCGGTGGCTCTGGCACCTCGGTCGGCGGGTTCGACGGGGTGGTCGCCGCCAGCGGGGAAACGCCGTTCGTCCCCGCAGGGACGTCAGTGTGGGAGCTGTCGGTCACCGGCAAGGCCGGGAAGAAGGCCGACGAAGACTACGACAAGCGCACCGCCGGCCCCGAGGGGACACCGACCAATGAGGTCACCTATGTGCAAGTGATCTTGGCGACATGGCGGGACGCTGAGAAGTGGGCGACCCAGCGCAAGCGGGAAGGACGTTGGAAGGACGTCCGTGCCTACAACGCCGACGACGTCCACACCTGGCTCGAGGCCGCGCCGGCCACAACGATCTGGCTGGCCGAGCGGCTCGGCAAGGCCATGCCGGGCGTGCACCATCTCGAAAGCTGGTGGAGCGGCACCTGGCTGCCATCCACCCAGGTGCCGCTGACCGCCGACATAGTGCTCGCCGGGCGGGAGAAAGCGGCCGCGTCGTTTCTGCAGCGGCTGCGTGAGGGGCCAGGGACCACTTCACTCGGCGAAGATCTGCGGTTCGAGGAGGCGAAAGCGTTCGTCGCGGCCTGCCTGGAGCAGGCCCGTGACCTCGATGAGCAGAGGCTGAGCACGCGGACGTTCTTTGTGACCGATCGGGAGAGCCTCGTTCGGCTGGCCGTGCAACCGCAGCCAATGGTGCTGCTGCTGGAGGACCGGACCATGGCCTCCGCCATTCCCGAGCAGACACCGCACCACATCGTCCTGCTCGCCCCTCCCGGCCGGCCCGGAGACGTTCCCGTGCCGCCAGTGGACGGGCAGGCAGTTAGAGAACGGCTGGAGGCAAGCCTGCCCTACGAGAAGGCCGTCCCGCTGGGGGTGCTCGCCCGGCGCAGCCTGCTGGCACTGCGTCGGGCCCTGGCCGTGCGACCTGACCTGTGGACGCCCCCTTGGGCGTCAGAGCCGGACGTGTTCCGCCGCCGACTGCTGCTCCTTGGGGCATGGGACGGGACGAATGAACATGACCGGCGCGTCGTCGAGCAGTGCGTCGGGCGGCCGTACTCCGAAGTCCAGGAGGCCGCGCTGAAGCTGGCGGCGGTCCCCGACACCCCCTTTGTGGGGCATCTCGACGAGCAGTGGCACCTTGTGTCCCCCAAAGACGCCTGGACCCTCCTGGCCCACCAGTTGATGCACGACGACCTGCGGGCTTTCCAGGAGGCCGTGCTGGAAGTCTTGGGCGAGCGCGACCCGATGGCCGGGCTGAAGGAGACAGAGCAGTGGAAGGCCAATCTGCAGGGCGCGCGCCGGAAGTACTCCTCCCGCCTGCGAAAAGCGCTTGCACAGACACTGGCACTGCTGGGAAGCAACGGGGAGCGGGTACGGGCTCCATCCGGTATGAGGGGCTCGCAGTGGGTCCGGCTGCCGGTCCGAAAACTGTTCAGCCAGGCCAATGCAGACGAAACCTATGCTCTGTGGACGTCGCTCTGTGACGTCCTCCCTCTGCTCGCAGAAGCGGCACCGGAGGAGTTCCTGCAGGCGATACAGGACGGCTTGGCAGGGCCGTCACCACTGCACGCTCGCATGTTCACCGACAAAACCCCTGATGAATTCGGACTTTCTCCGGCGTCTCCGCATACAGCGTTCTTGTGTGCGTTGGAGGGCCTTGCCTGGTCAGCTGACTACTTCGATGAGGCCGTCGATGTTCTCGGGCAGCTGGCCGCTCTGGACCCCGGTGGCCACCGGCCAAGCAAGAGCCTGGCGAGCATCTTCAGTTGCTGGCTCCCCAGCACCTCAGCAGACTTGGATCAACGAATCCGGGCACTGAGACGTCTTTTGCGCAATGAACCAGATGAGGCGCGCAAACTATTGATCACACTAATCTCAAGTGGAGACGAGATCCAATTCGGGAATTACAGTCCACAGTTCCAGAACTGGAAACAAGAATCCGTAATCACGCGACCCGATCAGCGTCATGCCCTCGCTGCTGTCACCGATCTGATATTGGATGATCTGGACGAGGACGGGGAGCGGCACCTGGCGCTTATTGAGAAGGTTGACTCTCTGCTGCCCGAGCAACGCCAGGAGTTTGTCGAACGCCTCACCAGATTCGGGGCATCGCTGAGCAACGAAACCGCCCGCAGCCAACTATTCAACAAGCTTCGGGACAAAATCGCCCACCATCAGGAGTATGCAGACGCCTTCTGGGCATTGCCTGCAGAAGAGCTACAAAAACTGCAAGCTGCAGCCGATGCGATCAAGCCACAGGACTCTGTCCGGCGGAACGCATGGCTGTTCACCGATTACCTAGTCGAGTTGGGAGACCTTTCTTTCCGCAACGATTACAGCGCTTATGAAGCCGCAGTGAGCGAGCGGCGCGCAGCAGCAGTGGGCGAAATCCTTCAAGAGGGTGGGCTCCCGGCCGTCATGGCCCTGGCTTCCGGTACAGAGTTCCCTGGCCTGGTCGGATCGGCACTGGCAGCGCATAGCAACGAGTTCGACGCCGAGATGCTTTCCTGGCTGCGCGAGGACCAGCCCTCTAAACGGGAAGTTGCATTCGCCTATTTCACCCGGCGTTTGCACGAAAACGGAACCAATTTGTGTGACAGACTGCTCGAGCAGACAGACGATCCATCTACCCAGGCCCGCATCCTGCGTGCGACCTGCAATCCGCCATCTGCTTGGAAGAAGTTGTCAGAGCTGAACGAAAAAGTTTCTAAACACTACTGGCGGGAATTCATCTACTACGGGCTCGGCTCTTCGTTTGATCACGTCCTGGAAGCAGTACATGGATTGATCAGCGTTGGCCGTAACGCAGCAGCTTTGGATTTGATGTCCATCTATGCTAACCAGAGCGACTCTACTCAAGCCGCCGAGGTCATTGCAGAAGCACTTGAAGGGCTACTCAAGAGCGAGTCCTGTGATCCAGAGTTGCCCCGACTGAAAAGCTATAGCTTCGAGAGGCTATTTAAGCTGCTCGCCCGGCACTGTGATGAGGTAGGACGACTGCGGGTACTGCGTCTCGAATGGCAGTTTTTTCCAACTTTCAGCTTTAACGCCGACGCCCCGACGCTGCACACGGAACTTGCAACGAATCCTGTCTTCTTCACAGAACTCATTGGACATATTTACAGACGAGACCGTGACGGAAGTCCAGAAACAAACGAAGCCGATCAAGAACAACGGCGCATAATCGCCAAAAGATCCTTCCAGGTCCTGCACAGATGGCGTCGCTGCCCTGGTGTCACGCCCGAGGGCACCATCGACGCAACATTGCTACGCGATTGGATCAGTAGCGCTCGCGAGGAGCTACGTTCCCTTGGCCTCCTCGACCGAGGTGACAGCCATATCGGGCAAGTTCTGGCATACGCGCCACCCGACCCTGATGGCTCGTTTCCACCGGAGGCTGTCCGCGTCCTGTTGGAAGAAATCCAAAGCGACCGGCTCGACAACGGCTTGAGGATAGGAATCCTCAATAAGCGAGGCGTCGTTTCGCGAGGGCTCGACGAAGGCGGCGACCAAGAGTGGAAACTTGTCAAGAAATATCGCGATCAGGCCAAGGCAGCAGCTCAGTGGCCTCGAACTAGGAAACTTTTGAATAAAATCGCCGAATTCTACGAAGCAGAGGCCCGCGAAAACGACGATGAGGCAGAGCGCTACCGCAGAGGTCTCGACGACTGATCACCATCGCTGTCCAGCACACCGCACCGCCACTTAGGAGACCACTTGTTACGACTCAACTTCCATCAGTGAGGTTTCCCGACGAGCAATGAGCGTCTCCCCCACCTGACCGTCTTGGAAAATTGATAGACCGCACTGATGCAACCACCTCTACGCATACGAGGCCTACCCTCGGCCGTACCGGCAGAGAGGATCCCTCATGATGGTGCCTAGTCAGCGGAGCGCATCGCGCAGCATAGGGCGCTGTTGCTCCTCTCCTTCCTGTCCTGCCGCCGTGTCACCTCCTCCCTGAGAGTCCTTGAGGTTTTCGCACTGATTCGGTGCTGTCAGGAGGCAGTATCGGTGCCGACCGACGCATGAACGCTGGCGAAGGTAGGGGAAGGACGGCATGGGCGATCAGCGAAGGTTCATGCCGTCGTCGTCGGAGGCAGAGATGTCCACTGAGAGCGCACTTCCCCCGCCCCGGCAAAGGGCGGGGGAAGTGCGCTCCCCATCTTTCTTCGTTGAGAAAACCTCACCGAGGATTTTTCAACGACTGGCGCCGCCGGGAGGCGGCAACCCGCAGGCCGGTGCGCAAGCGCCGGTACAGGATAGAGAAAAGGCAACATAGCGCAATCCGTGAAAGTCCACGCTATCACCACCGCCATCGAGGAGCGTTCCGCTGGAGCGGCCGGACGTGCCTTCGTCCTGGTAGAGAACGATGCGCTGCACTTCCCTGCTTCATTGCGTTGAGAAACCCCAGTGATGGTTTAACGACCACCAGCAGCGAGACTTCCCCAACGATCAATGAGCATTGCTCAGCCCGGCGGTCTTGGGCAGTCAAGGGGTGCCGTACCAGACGACACCTCTCGCATACAGCACTCACGACTCGGACATCTGGGAAGAAAGCCTGGGGGACTCAGGGCACCTGGCTGATAGAAGGCATCACCTAGTAGAGGGCCGTCAGCCCTGTCCAGGCTCGCTCTCTAGGGTCCTCCCCCTCAGCGGGCTGTGCCGTCTCGCTCTCGGGCCTGCGACACAACTTCGGCAGGAGAAGCGATCATGGTGGATTTTCGTCCGCGATGTCCGTAAGGTGCCGTCACCGTGAGGTGACGCGCCACGTATCAGGTGAAGTCTCCGCGGACGGCTGTCGTGAACCTGGCAGGGAGAGTCAGCTAGTGAACGTGGGCTTGGAGCCGTATGCGGCAAGGCGGCGAGGGCTTGCGGCGTCCTGTCCCAGGCCGGAGGGCCGGCTGACCGTCACGCCGGCCGGGCGGCCCGGGTCGTGAGGAGGCCTTGTCCGCCGTGCTCCCACCACTTCGACGCGTCGGGCCCGTCATGACTGGACTCCGCCATGTGAATGGTGTTCCACCCGCCGAGCGGCAGCGTCGCCGCCTGTACCGATCTTCTTGGTAATCCTTTCCTTTTGCTCCGGAGGGCGGATGAGCAGTGTGGACCGCAAGGCCGTGATCGCGACTGAGCAAGCGGCGGTGAACCGTGCCTACGCCTACTGGGAACGCAGCAGGTCCGCCAATAAGGCGTTGACAAAGCCCCGCCCCTGGAATCAGGACTGCCCCGAATCCAGCACCCCATTCATCCCCGACACGCCCCCGGAACTGCTGAACGCCTACGACGACCTCGGTGGACAGAACTTGGTGGTGTTGCGAGTCGATATCAAGGAAACCTCCAGGAAGGAGACGTTCTACATCGGCCGCCGCTCCGTCAAGAATCCGGCCAACGGCAACAGAGTCGTCATCAGCTGGTCCAGTCCGCTCGCCATAAGGTGCCGGCAGGCCTCCGCTTCCCAGCCCGGCAATGTGCTGCTGCGGCGCATCCTCCAGTGCAAGGAGCGCCGTGTGCTCGACTATCGCGACGATATCGATCGTCGATCCGTGCCACTGCAAGAGACAGAGCGCAAGCAAAGCGGTGATTCTTCCTTCTCCGCCTCGGTCCTCGGCAACTTTCTACTGGAGGAGATCAACCGCGGCCGTGGCGAGCGGATGCGGGACATCGTCGCCACGATCGAACGCGACCAGTTGCGGCTAGTCGCCAGCGAGTACAAGGGCGTCCTCATCATTCAGGGCGGACCCGGCACCGGAAAGACCGCGGTCGGCCTGCACCGGGTGGCTTGGCTTCTCGATCCGGAGAACAAGACGTCCATCAAGCCGAGCGAGATACTGGTGGTCCTCCCCCACCGGGGCCTGCTCGACTACGTGAGCGCCGTCCCCCAGCAGCTCGGCATCTCGGACGTATCCATCAAGGCGCTCGACCAGCTCTGGGCCGACGAGGCCGCCGGCAGCGATGACGAACTGGCGCGGCGTGTCAAGTCGGACGAGCGGATGGCCCAGGTGCTGCGCCGCGCACTTGAGAACACCGTGCGCTTCCATGCCGTGGACAAGCTGCCGAACAGCGCATTGAGGATCAGCCACCTGGACAGAACCCTGCGGCTCAGCCACCAGGACGTGCGCACCGTCCTGCACCAGGCGTTCAACAGCCCCGGCTCTTTCAAAGCACGCCGTGCCAAGGCGATAGATCTGCTGCTGGACCGGCTGATCACCCCTTACGTCACCGGCCGGGGCAGAGGCCGAAGCGACAGCGACATACGCACTTCCTTGAGGAAGAACAAAGCCTTCAGAACACTGGTCAACAGACTGTGGCCGGAGCCCAGCGCGCCGCAGACGCTCCGGCGGCTGTACAGCAGCAGGGGGTTCCTCACACAGTCGTCCTCCGGGCTGCTCACCAAGGAGGAGAGGGAGTCCCTGTTCCGTGAGCCGCACCTGCCGCTGACCCCGGAGGACGCGGTATGCCTCGATGAGCTCCGTTATCTGATCGACGGGGACGTCCCCCGGCGGTACCGCCATCTGGTCATCGACGAGGCGCAGGACCTGACGCCGATGCAGGCCCGTGCCCTGGCGCGACGCTGCCCGAGCCGTTCCATCACGGTCCTCGGTGACCTGGCCCAGGCCACCGGGCCGCACCTGTATCAAAGCTGGGACCAGATCGCCCGCATCCTGGCCGGCGGGGAGAAGTGGATCCTGGGGGAGCTGAAGACCGGGTACCGGGTGCCCCGGGAAGTGATCGACTTCGCGGCTCCCCTGGCCAAGGCGGCCGCCCCGAAGGTCTCCGTCCCGGAGTCCCTCAGGCCGCCCGTCAAGGATTCGGTGACCACGTCGGCGGTCGCTCCATGGCGGCTGCTGGAAGAGGCGGCCGCCAAAGCGGTCGCTCTGGCGGGCTCCACCGATGACGCCTCGCGGTCGGTCGCCCTGGTGGTCCCGGACGATCCAGAGTGGACCGAAGAGACCGAGCAACGGCTCAAAGCCGCCCGGAGCACCACACCGAGGCGTACCGAAATGGTCAGGATCCTTCCCGTGTCACGGATCAAAGGGATGGAGTTCGACCATGTCGTCGTCGTGGAGCCGACCGTGATCGCCGACGGCGGCCCTGCCGGCCTGAACCAGTTGTACGTCGCTCTCACCCGGTGCACCCAGACGCTCACCGTCGTCCATGCCGCACCACTGCCCCGTGAGCTGTCCTCTGCCTCCGACATCCCCGGTATGGCGCCCGCGTGCGACCGTCGTCCGCTTCCCGGCCCGCCCGTGGAATCGTCTTCGCGGGCAAGCGATGAGCTCTGCCAGAGACTGATCAATGAAGTGAGCGTGGACCGGCAGGACCCCCTTCACGAAAGTCTCCGCACCGGGCTCACAGCGCATCTCGCCCAGGCAGGGCTCCGCCCCGAGGACTCCCCCGTGGCGGACATTTTTCGGCGCACGCCGGATGGGCTGGTCCTTTACGAGGTCCTGGGCTCAGGAGGCCGGGTGTACCTCCATATGAGGGACGGTGCGGTACGGCTTTTGGAGGTGGCCGAAACCTTCCAGGAGAAGATCCACCGCAAGTTCCTCGTGCTCGCCGGGGAACCCGTGGAGCCGTGGGCGGCTGCGAGCATAGCGTCCGTGTTCGGCATCTCCGTGATCTGGAAAAGGGGAGACGGCTGGGCGGGCCACGACCGTGACCTGGCGCTACGGGAATGAACTCCGTCCCGGTAGCGCTCCGTCGCCTGCGGTCGGCGCCGGAATGCCCGCGACATCACCTGAACGGCCGGCCCCCGTGTCCTGCCGGATACCAAAGTCCTCACGGCTCTGCCGAGAAGACGCCCGTCTCGACTGATCGAACGCTCGACCCGGCCAGGGACGGGCGGCCTGCCCAGCGGCCGGCGTCCATCTGCTCAAGCAGACCCGGTGCCACCGAACAATCGCCTGCCGAACGCCTGCCAGGGGAACCATTCCATGCCCAATGGAGCTCGCTGACGTCCAGATCACAAGGGCTCGACGCTTCCAGCACCACCGAACAAATGCGAGATTCAGCGTCATACTGCACATTGTTACTCGCCTCACACGGGAGACCATGCCGTTTGGAAAGCACCACCGATGACCGGTGCCCGCCGTGGGCGGACAGATCGCAGATCAAGTGAGTTCACGGCCCGTCCATAACCAGTGGACCATCCTCACCGAAGCGGAATTCCAGCGCGGCCAAGGGTGTGATTGTGAGAAGCTCACGGTGATGGTGGAACCCCGGAACGAAAAACCGTGGAGAGGAGCCTGCGATGCGCACGACATTGCGTCGGATCGGCGCCGACATCCGGCGGCTGCGGCACATCGACGCCTATGTCATCTCGGCCATCGCCATCTGCCTTGCCATATTGTCGGTCATCGGCGAACTGGTCCCCGAACAAGTGCGCTGGGCGGGAGTGTTCGCCGGGCTCAGCCTGCTGGTGTACCGGACCACACTGCCCGAGGAGGTTCGCGCTTCGGCCAAGGCGCCGGTGGGCGACCGCCGGGATCTGGAGACGCTGCGGGTGTCCGAACGGCTCCGCACCGCCCGCACACTGTGGATGTACGCCCCCTCAGCGGTCAACTTCCTCACCCAGGAGCGGTGTGACGTGCTGCGTTCGGGGATCCTGGCGCGATCCGACGGCGAGGTCCGCTTCGTGGTGCTGGACCCGGAGGCGACGGCGGCGCTGGAGCTCGCCGGCCGCCAGCTCGACGAGTCGGTGGAGTTCCCCGTGCACCGGCTGGGACCCTCACTGGAGTCCTCCCTGCAGCGGCTGGAGACGATGGCATCGTGGAACAACGTGGCCGGCACGATGGAGTACCGGCTGCTGGACTACAACCCGGGCCTGAGCCTGATGTTCATCGACCCGCACTCACCCGACGGGCTGGCCGTCGTGGAAATCCACGGCTGCCACGGCGAGTCGACGTCCTCCCGGATGCACCTGCGCCTGACCCCCATGGACAATCCGCACTGGTTCCAGCGTTGGATCGCCCAGTTCGAGTACCTGTGGACCCGGGCTCGGCCGCCGTCCTCGGCGTCGTGACGGGCATGCCTCATCGGCCGGGGAGGCCTAGCCGCCGGCCGGCAGGCGGCGCTCGATTTCGGCCGCCCGCCGTTCTTGGTGGGGAAGCAGCCTCGGGGCGTCGGCCTGCCGGGCCTGGTCGAGATGGTCGCGCGCTGCCGCGAAGTCGCCGGCCAGCTCGGCGACCTGTGCGGCATACAGCAGCACCCGCCCGTCACGGGGAGCGGGCTCCAAGGCCGACTCCAGCTCCCGGCGCGCATCCTCGAACCTGTCCAGCCGCGCCAGCGCCAGCGCCAGCGCCGCGTGCAGCGGCGGGACGGCCGCGGTGTCCTGCTCGGCGCGCAGCGCCGCCTGCAGGTCCGGCACCGCCTCTGCGGCCCGCCCCATCTCCGCCTGGACCCGTCCGCGTCCGGCCAGGGCCGTGGTGTTCGTCGGGAACTGGCGGAGGATCTGCCGATAGATATCGAGCGCGGCGTCCAGGCGGTCGAGCTGCCACAGTGCCCGGGCCAGCCCTTCCAGCGGCGCGGGGTCGCCCGCGAGCCGGCGTGCCGCCTCCTCGAAATAGCGCATGGCCCGCTGCGGCTGATCGGCCTCCAGCAGGAGCTCCCCCAAACCGCACAGCACCCGGCCGACGGCGCTCCCGTCGTCGATCGCCCTGAAGATCCTGATGGCCTCGTCGAAGTGCTGCTCAGCCTCCTCCAGGTCGCCGAGCTGGCCGGTGGCGCGCCCCAGCAGGAAGCACGCCTCGGCCTGAACGCGCCGGTCTCCCCGTTCTTCCGCGGCGTTGACCGCCCGGCGGGCCCATTTGCCGGCCGTCTCGAACCGTCCCGCGGCGAAGGCCTCCTCGGCCGCGGTGAGCATCCATTCACCGGAATCGCGATTGTTGCCGGGTTCCAGGGGCAGGCTCGAGGAGCGGTTGGAACGCAGGATCGGCTCGATGAACCGATCGTGCTGCAGTTCGTACCAGCGTGCGCCGAGCCGATGCTCGGCCTTCAGCAGGTGCCGCTCGGCCAGGGCGCGCGGCACCTCGTTGGCCATGCCCGATGTGCTGGAGGCCCCCTCGTAGACGGTGTTGCGGGTGCCCATCTCGGTGATGAAGGTCTTCTCGATCCAGCTGCGCAGGTCATCTTCTGTCAGCCGGTACTCGGCCGCGGTCTCCGCGACGACCCGGTCGTAGAACTCCGCCAACGTCTCATCGACATTGCCGTGGCGTTCCACATGCCCGGCGGTGATGACCCGAACATCGTCCGGCAGCGACTCCCACAGCCCGGCGCAGACGATCTGCAACTGCACCGGCTCCACCAGCTCCTCGGGGACCCGGGAGATCCCGCCCCGCTCATCGGTGACGCGAGTGGTGCGCAGATTGTCCACGATCATCTCCGCCACGCCCGGGGCATAGGAACGCCCGGTGGCCCGCAGCGGTCCCTTCACCGCTTCCAGCGCTGCCTGCGGGCTCAGCGCCTGCAGGGGGAAGCGGCGGCGTGGGGGGGCGATGCGGTGCTCATAGGGCAGGAAGGCCGCCAGCGCGTCCTGGCGGATCGACACCAGCAGGCGCAGCTCGGGCAGCTCCTCGACGACCTCAGTCAGTTCGTCGAGGAAGGCGTCGCGGTGGCGCCAGTAATGCGGGGAGGAGGTGAACAGCTTCTCGAACTGGTCCACGGCGGCCAGGATCGGCACCGGCTCGCCGTAATCGTCGCGGCGCTCGCCGCGACGGCGGAAGAACTCCCGCAGGGACATGCCGCGCAGCTCATCGGCCTTGGCGGTCGGCCACCAGCTCGACAGCAACACGAACAGGAACGGATTGATCTCCGAACCGGCCATGTAGGCGTGGGTGGGCGTGGGCGTCAGGCTGCCGACCGGCAGCAGATCGACATCGGGCGGCAGGGTCGGGATGACGCCCGCCCGCAGCAGTGAGGACTTTCCCACCCCCGAGTAGCCGAACACCACGACCAGCCGGTTGGCCAGCCACAGGGAGCGCAGGTCGCGGATCTCCCGGTCACGCCCGAAGAACCGATCATGGTCGTTCTGCTGAAAGGACCGTGGACCGAGGTAGGGGTTGTCGCCGTAGACCGCTCCGGTCGTGTCGCTCACGGGCTTCCCCCCATCTTCCTGTCGAGCTCGATGAAGAAGTCACGCGCCGTCCCCCAATAGACCGAGATCTTCAGGTCTCCGAAGTACTCGTCCAGATAGTCGGTGGCCCGGCGTCGTTCCTCCGCTGAGGCGTTCCTCCCCACTGGAAGCAACTGAACACTCACATGTCGTCTTCGGTGCGTAGGCGGGAGCTCTCTGAGAATTCCATGCAACAACACCTGGAAGTTCCAGTCTTGCAGGCTGTAGCCGATGAACAACAGTGACGTTCGAGACAGAACCTCCTGAACTATCGGCGGGATCAGGACCGCCCGACCGCTGACGTACTCACGATGACGTTCCTCGGCCAGCGCGATGAGAAACTGAATGTAGTCGTCCTCGGTCAGGACCAAAGACTCCGGCATGGTGGCGACACCGTGCAGGTGGTACACGATGGGCGAGGCCACGTCGGTGCCTGTGGCGGGGGGATCGAAGTCCTCGGCGGAGTAGGGCGCACCCGCATACCAGGGGCAGCTCAGCACCCGGGGGGATCTTCCCGCTTCGCGGAGCGCACGCGCCATGAAATCATCGTAATTAGTGGTCAAATACATGGGTATCGGAAATTTTGCCAGCGCCGCATGCGGTTCACCGGGAGAAGAGAAGTCCGGGGAGGGCAGATCCGTGAAATATTCCCTGACGAATTTCTCTTTGACGAAGACGGGGTCGCCGTTGCGAACGCTCACGTATCGCATGACCCGGGCCAGGTCATGCCGGTCGGCGAAGGGGTACCCGTGCTCACGGGCCAGTTCGCGGCTGATCTCGGAGGCCACCTTGATGCGTCCATGACATGCCCCCGCTCCCAGGAACGGTGTGCACTTGCCGCTCCGGAGCTGGTCGGCCAGTCGCTCCCAGTCCTGATCGGTCAGCACTGTGGCGATTCCCCCTCCCCCTGCACCGCTGTGTCCCCCCGATGTCCTTCTCCTGGTACGCACGGCGCCGGATCCACCACCTCAGAAAAGACCGGACTCGAACCCGGCGATCGCGTCCTGCCGATCGTCCGTCTCGGAGAGCACCTGCTCCAGAAAGCGGCGGAGGACCGAGCCGCCGAGCCCCTCCAAGGCCTTCAGGGAGATCCCGGTGAGATCGATCAGCACGCCCTCCCCCGGAGGGCGCCGCCACGCGGCTGCCGTTTCGTCGTTCATCTGACATCACTCCTGGCGACGCTTCGGCTCTTCCGGCCGTCTTCGGCCTGCGCTCTGCCGGGGCCGCAGGCCGGGCCGGGTTCCATGCGCACGCTCGGACGGTCCTCCTCGGGACGGACAGGGTGGCGGAAAAGCTTCCGGCGCAAAGCGACGATCGCCGCTGTCAAAGCCATCGGGACGCGGAGCCCCGGCACCGACCGCCGCTGACTGCGGTAAAGCGACCGGTCGCCCACGATCCATCTGGCGAGCATCACCGCCAGCAGGGTCGGCAGGAGCAGACCGGGACTGAGGGTGGCCTCGAAGACCAGGATCGACACTCCCAAGGGGGCGTGAATGATCGGTCCCAGGCAGGCGGCCATGCCCACGATGGCGAACGCCGCCGGTCCGGGACCCTCCAGACCCAGCGCGTCGGACACGCGCCAAAGCGCGCCTCCCGCGGTGGCGCCGATGACCAGCCCCGGGCCGAAGACACCGCCAGGCCCGCCGGTGCCGATCGACAACGAGGTCGCCACGGCCTTCATCACCGGCAGCAGCAGCAGCGTCCACCAGGCCAGGCTGAGCACCTGCCGCTGGTCCATCACGGCCTGGGCCGTTCCGTACCCGGTGCCCGCCACCCCGGGGAAGACCAGCCCGAGCGTCCCCACCAACAGCCCGCCCAGCGCAGGGAACAAATAGCCGAGTACCGCCGCGCGCCTGCCGGTGCCCTTGCCAACGGCCCACCGAGTGGCGCGCAGCACGCTGTAAAGGAGACAGGCGTAGAGCCGTCCGAGCAGCCCGCACAGCACCCCTAGGACGGCGAAGGCCGCAAGCAGCGGGAGCAGGTCGGGAAAGGCCCAGGGCACGGTGATCGACAGGGCGCCGAAGGTAGGGGTGGGACCGTGGACGAGGACGAACAGTCCGTAGGCGATGCCGGAGCCGAGCAGAGCCGGAGGGATGCAGCCCACGTTCAGGCCGCGCCGGTAGAGGAGTTCCGCGCCGATCACGGCGCCGCCCATGGGCGCCCGGAAGATGGCCCCGATGCCGGCCGCCGCTCCCGTGAGCAACAGCGTGCGCGCCAGTTGCCGGGTCACCCCGGCGGTGCGGGCCACCGTCGATCCGAGCGTCCCGCCGATCTGGGCGATCGGCCCCTCGGTGCCGCCCGACCCACCGGAGCCGATCATGACCGTGGCGCCGGCCATCTTCCTGCCCAGCACCCGCAGGCCCATCCGTTCCGGTTCGGTGTGCGCGGCATCGATCAGCGCGTCGGTACCGTGCCCGGTGGTCTTGGGGGTCACCCGTCCGGCGAGGAACACGGCCGCCGCCGCGCCGCCGGCCGCCACCAGCGGCAGCGCCCACGGACGGGCGAAACCGGTGGCGGGGCGGGCCTGGCCGTCGCCGGCCACGGTCGCCGGATGGTGCCCCACCAGCAGGCCCAGGAACACGTCGGTCGCCCATTCCACCAGGGCGTAGAAGACGATCGCCGCGATCCCCGCCAGCACCCCGACGGCCACGACGCAAAGGAGAGAGCGGAGCGCAGAGCGCGCCTTCCTCGCGGCACCGCGTCCCGGTGACCACACCAGACCTCGTCTCGCGGTGCGGTCACCGGCCGTCATGCCGGCCCCTGGAGGGGCTCCAGGACGGCGCGGCCCTGGCCTTCTTGCGCGCACGCGACCGGACCGGTGACCTGCACGGGCCTCCCGGAGGCCGGACGTCCGCGTCCACCCCGGCGGCACACGATCTTGACTTCCATCTCACCGCTATGTCCGAATTTCGGTCCGACGATAAATGGAACCTTCTTCGGGACGACCTCAAACCTTGCAAAAGACCCACGCTTCGGCGCAGCTCCGAGTCCGAGCCCGCAGACCGATCCGTTAGATTTCAAGATCACATCACCGCCGCTGCACACCGCCCACCCATCGCCACATTTTGGACGTCCGAATATAGGTGAAGAGAGTAATTGTCAACCTCCGAGGATAGTCCCTGAGCTCCCGCCATCCTCCAGCATCCCCTCAGAGAGGTCTCTGGAGAAGACCTGCATCCCACACCGAAACGGAAAGACGATGCTGACCGTGGACGCTTGGGTGAACAGGACGTTCTGAACGACCACGAACGGCCGATGAAGCCATAGAATCGAGGAAATCTTTTCATCGGCCCACGGATCCGCCGGAGGGGATAGTGACCCAGGAGGGGACGAACCCGACCCGCGACAGAGAACCCGCTGTGTGGGCCAGAGAGATCCCCCAAAGGAATTACTACTTCACCGGCCGCACCGAGGTGCTGGACCGGCTGCACGAGAGCCTGACCGGCGCCGGGGGGTGGCTGGCACTGCATGCGCTCAACGGCAGCGCGGGCATCGGCAAGACGCAGCTGGCGGTGGAGTATGCGCACCGATTCCGGCACGAATACGACCTGATCTGGTGGATCTCCGCCTATGACCCGAAACTGATCAGGGCGTCGCTGACCGCGCTGGCCGAGGCGCTGGATCTGGGGCTGTCGGGGGCCAACCTGGCCGTGCCCGCCGTGCTGGACGCACTGCGCCAAGGCCGGCCCTACCGCCGTTGGCTGTTGATATTCGACAACGCCGACTCTCCCGAGACGCTCAACGACTTCCTCCCCTCCGGGCCGGGGCACGTGCTCATCACCTCACGCGACCGGCGCTGGACGGGAGCGTGTCCCACCATCGATCTGTCGGTCTTCAAACGCTCCGAGAGCATCGCCTACCTGACCCGCCGGGTCGACGGGCTGAGCGAAAACGACGCCGACCGGCTCGCCGAAGCCCTCGGCGACCTGCCGATCGCGCTCGTCCAAGCCGCCTCCTTCCAGCTGGAGTCAGGCATCTCCACCGATGACTATTTGGAGGCGCTCAAGCGCGGCGGGCCGCAAGAGGTGGCAGACGCACCGCCCCTGGACTACCCGATGCCCCTCCACAACATGTGGACGCTGTCCATCGAGACGGTGCGTTCTCACAACCCGGACGCCATCGAACTGCTGGACCGCTGCGCCTTCTTCGGCCCCGCCCCGATCCCGTTGAGCGTGTTCACCGAGACCGCGCAGGTGGTCGACTCCGACTTCCAGGAGCTTCTGGCCGCGCCCATGCGTCTCAAGCGCGCCCTGGGGGTTTTGAACCGGTACTCGCTGGCCGATGTCGACACCATCCACAACACCGTGCAGATCCACCGGCTGATGCAGGCCTTCAGGCGCCATGCGCTGGCCGACCGGGCCGACAGCATTCGGCACGAGGTGCACCTGCTGATCAGCGCGGCGGCGCCGCACGACCAGGAGCTGGGGGCGCGGCCGGAGATCTATGCGAGCCTGCTGGCCCACGTGGACGACTCGAAGGTGGTCGGCTGCCGGACCGAGGCGGCGCGCAGGTTCTGCATCGGCCTGGTACGGCACCTGTACATGGAGGGCGACTACCACAGCGCCCGGCAGTACTCCCAGCTGGCGCTCGACCACTGGCGCGCCACCATCGACCCGGATGACCTGTACCTGCTCACGATGTCGCGCCTGCAGGGGATGACCATGCGGCTGCTGGGCGACGTCCGCGGGGCCTACGAGATCAACAGCAGGACGCTGCAGCGGATGCAGGAGATCCTCGGCAAGGACCACGAGGAGACCCTGGCCGCCATGAACGACCACGGCGGCGACCTGCGCGCCCTGGGCAGATTCCAGGAGGCGCGCGAGCTCGACGAGGAGTCCTACCGGATCCACCGCGAGGTATTCGGCGAGCACACGGTGAAGACCCTGCGCGCCGCCAACAACCTGGCCCTGGACCACCGGCTCGCCGCCGCCTACCACGAGGCGCTGCGGCTGGACCGCGAGATCCTCGAGCGGCGCCTCGCCCTGCACGGCCGCGCCGACCACCCCATGGTGCTGGCCTCTCGCAACCAGGTCGCCCGTGACCTGCGCGAGTGCGGCCAGTACGCCGAGTCCGCAGCGCTGCAACGGGAGGTCTACCGGACATACCGGGCCGTCACGAACGACAACCACCCGTTCGCGCTGCGCGCCCAGAAGAACCTGTCGGTGTCGCTGCGCAAGGACGGCCACCTGGCCGAATCCCGCCCCTTGGCCGAGGACGTGTATCAGCGTTACCTCAATCTCTTCGGCGCCGACCACATCGACACCCTCGCCTCGCGCTGCAACCTGATCAACGAGCTGCGGCTCGCCGGGGAACTGGACGAGGCCCACGACATCGGCGTCGACACGCTCGAGCGCTACCGCAGAACGCTGGGCGAAGAGCATCCGATCACCCTGGGATGCGCGATCAACGTCGCCATCGTGCTCCGGCTGCGGGGCGCTCCGCAGCAGGCCCGGGAGCTGAGCCAGGAGGCCCACGAAGGGCTGTGCCGGCTGGTGGGTCCCGACCACCACTACACCCTGAGCGCAGCCGTCGGCCTGGCCGGCGACCTGGCCGCCTGCGCCCACCTGAGGGAGGCCTGCAGGCTCGGGGAGGAGACCCTGCAGCGGTGGCGGGCGGCCCCCGCCTTCGGGGCCGACCACCCCTACACCCTCTCGTGCGCCATGAACCTGTCCCAGGACCTGCGCGCACTGGGTGAGGAGAAACAGGCCGCGACACTGGCCGAGGAGACGATCGAGCGGCTGCGCGCCAAGCTGCGTCCCGGGCACCCCCTCATCGAGCAGGCGGTCAGAGGCGAGCGGCTGGAGTGTGACTTCGAACCGCCTCCGCTGTAAGAAGCGCCATGGGGCGGAAGCCTGCGAACACCCCCGGCAAAACCCGCCTCAGGGCGCATGGTGAGGACGACTCGACGCCGCCTTCGCGCTGTTTCGAGTCGTCCCCGGCGGTCTCTCACGGGTCTCCGGGGCTCTATCCGCCAGCGCCAGGGGCCGGTGAGGACCGCATGTGAAGCGACGCTTAAGGTCACTTGGGCCGGTGGAGAAAGGTCCTCAACCATACCGTGGAGGCCCACGTCCTAGCCCCCAAGTTCGCCCCGCTGTTCACCGAGGAGGAATTAGAAAAGGGCGGCACCTGGCTCGAGCAATCCGGCTACCGGGTCTGAAATCACACCGCCGTCCGGGCCGCTGTGGACATCTATTCAGGCAGGGCGCCACAAGGCGGTCCCCGTGGTGTCGTGGTCGCGGAGGCGTAGCACCTCCCGGAACCTTCGTTGCCGGTTGGGAAGACCGTGCACGAGCATGGTCTGATGAGCACCGACCTCGTCGGCGATATTCAGCAAACCGCGACGGTCGGCGTGCGCGGACACCCTCATGGTGGCCACGTGTGCCTTCACCTGGACGGTCACTTGACCACTGCGATCAGGCAGGGTGAAGTTCCCGCCGCCCTCCTCGGCCAACTTCCGTAGCCGTGCGCCCGGTGACTCCTCGTCCTGGTAGCCAGAAATGAACAAGGCGCTGCTCGGTTCGGGCAGGATCCGTGCCGCCCACTGCACGGCCGGGCCACCCGTCAGCATCCCCGAGGTCGTGATGATGACGCCGGTGCGGAAGGTGTCGAGTTCGGCAGGGCGATCGGCGACGGCCACGGAGTCCCCGAAGATCTTCAGGGGGTGGGCGGAGTCGGCAGTCGCCGCCTCGAACGCCGCGCTGAGGTCGGCGGCCATCCCGTCAATGCGCAGCGGCACCTCCGGCAGGTACCGCCGCAGAATGAGAGCGATCTCCTGCGCCCTGCCGAGGGCGAAGGCGGGGATCAGCACCCGGCCGCCGCCCTGGCAGATCTCCTGGACCTCGCGGACGAAATCACCGACGCGCAGCTCCCGGTCGTCATGGGTATCTCCGCAGCAAGTGGTCTCCATGACCAGGAGATCGGCGCCGCGGGACGAATCCGGCAGGGTGTAGCCGTCGACGCTCTCTTGCCGGAACCCGGAGATGTCGCCGGTCACGACGATCCGGCGATCACCGGCACGGATCACCGCTCCGGCCGCGCCCAGGATGTGCCCGGCTGGGAACAGTTCGACCGTCAACTCGCCGATGCGGCGCGGCACCGTGAACGGCACCTCCTCACACCGGTGGGCTGCCGCCTCGACCTCGGCAGGACCGTACAGCACCGTCGCCGCAGAGCCCCAGGACGCCAGCGAGCGGTCCTGTTCCCGCATGACCTTGACGGTGTCCTCCCACATCATTGGCATCAGCCGGACGGTTTCGGGAGTTGCCAGGATCCGCAGTCGCGGGCTCTGCGCGACCAGTGCCGGCACATATCCGCAGTGGTCGTTGTGAGCATGAGTGACCACGACAGCGTGCAGCTCTCCCTCGAGCGCCCGTTCGATGTCTCGCGGTGGCAGCGTCCGTCCGTCGAAGGTGCGCACGCCGGCGTCGACCAGGATTCTGGTGCCTCCCGCCTCGACCAGCAGGCACGACCCCCCGATCTCGGTGTCCCCGCCCAGTGGCGTGACGCGCAGGCCGAGCTCCTCGACGACCTCCACTCGTGGGACAGGCGGGGTCGGGTCCACCACGGCCCGTACTGCGGCCAGCAGCTCTTCAGGAGTGAGCGACGCCGCGGCCGACGCTGCGAGCAGGACGTCGTTGTAGCGCTCCGGCGGAGCGGTACCACCGTGCGGGTCCCGGCTGGCGGCGTCGTCGCGCGGCACCGGAGGCCGCTCCAACGCGTGCAGCAGTGCGGCGGCGGCCGTCTGGGGATCCTGCAGTCGGTGTTGCGCGACTGCGAGCTGCCGAACGAGCTTGTCGACGCGTTCTTCCAGTTCCGCCATGGAGGCCCGCGTCTCATCGAGCAGCTTGCCGGCCTCGCGGGCCTCCTCTTGGGCGTACTGCCGCCGCTGCCGCTCGGCTTTCAGCTTCTTCTTCAGGTCACTGATAGTCCGGTTGGCGTGTCCGAGCGCACGGGCCTGCGAGGAGGCGGACTGTCCCAGCCAATCGAGTGTCGCCTCGACCACCGCGTTATCGGGATTCAGCAAAAGAGTGGCCAAGTGCCGTGCGCGGCCCCGCAAACGAGCGCCGGCCATGGACTTGGCCACGCGAGCGCGTACTGCCGGAGAGCGCCGCAGCACCTGCAGCAGCCAGGGTGTCCGCTCGCGGACCAGCCAGCTCGCATCACCGGGCAGATGAGCGGCACCTGGACGGGAAAGCACTATCTCGGCCACGGCCCGTAGGATCGGCGCGGCGGCGTCCCGATCCCCCGGCGTCATCGGAGTCCGTCCAGTCTGCGGGTGGCCGCGGCGAGCACCGGCTCGCACACCAGCCGTCCTTCCTTGGGCTCCAGCGCACCCAACAACCGCAGAGCCTCCACCAGATCGGCGGTATCGCAGTAGCCGTGGGCCCGCAGCGACTGCTCCTCCAGCGCCGAAACCGACTCCTCCCCGTGCAGTTTCAGCAGCTCGGCCAGGTCTTCTGGGGTCTCCGGAGCGTTCTCGGCGACCAGCAGTCGCCAGGCCGCGGCCAGGCACTCGTCGGCCAGCACCCCGGTGTCGGCGACGAACCCGGCGGGGTCCTCGCGCAATTGCTGTTGACATTGCTGGAGAGCCTGATCCCGATCGCCGCCCTGTTCTTCGATCCGGGTGACGATCTGCCCGATCAACGTCGGCCAGCCGCCGGTGCAGGCCAGCAGCGCGTCCTGGCCTGCATCGTCGGGGAAGCCGTGCGCCTCCTCCCACATCCACTGACGGATCGCCAGCCGGTTGAAGCGGCGCAGCTCCACCAGATCCACACCGTCCCGTGACTGCAGGTCGCGCCAGACCGGCGCCAAGTGTGCGCCGGTGACCAGCACGACGGCCAAGGTGCCCCGGCGAGAGGCCGAGACCGCCGCCAGCGCATCCTCGAGCCGGCCGGCGAACTGCCGACCGGTCTTGTCCTCCGGCACGGTCACGACGATCACAGAGTGCCCGTCATGGCGGCTCGCCCGCTCGACCGCGCCGTCGAAGGTGAGCTCTCCGGGGCGGACCAAGTGGACTTTCACACCCGGGTTGCCGGTCTCCTCGTCCTGAAGGGCGAGTGGGACCCGCTCCACATGCAGGGCACGCGACCCCGCCACTACGTGGACCAGGTTGTGCGGTCGCAGCAGGGAGGTGAGCTGGCGGCTGCTCAACGGGGAGCGTTCGGGGCCGTTCCGGAAAGCGCCATGGTAGGAGTGGGCGTCGAAGCTATCCGGCTTCTCGAACTCTTCGGCGTTCTGCAGGACCTCTTCGACCTCGGCGGTACCGCCGAGGAGGTTGAGAATGTGCGGAGTGCGCAGACGGTAGCGGTCGGCGTCCAAGCCCAGAACCCCGAGGTTGACGCACTCATCGAGCAGGCTGCGGAAGCCGTCGCTGCTGCAGTCTTCGAAACCGGCCTCCCACCAGTAGCAGCACTGCTCCCACAGCTCACCGACGCCGAGCGCGGCGTCGGCGCCCGCGGTCAAGGCGTGCAAGGCCACTGTGTAGGCGATCACCTTGTAGCGCTTGTCGAGGTTGAGGGTCCACTCGAAGCGGTCCCGGAACCCGCGCGCCAGGGTCTTGTCCCGCCAAACCTCTGCCACGTCCTCGGGGGTGATCTCGTAGGGGAACTCACGGGTGGCGCGCGGGTTGCGCCGCAGTCTCTTCAGCAGTTCCTCGGCGAAGAGCTGGACGAGCGCGGGAGCGTTGTTGGCCTCGGCGATGACGCGGGCCGCCAGGGTCTCGGGGAAACGGAAACCGAGCGTGGCCAGGGGGCGCACCAGCAGGTCGAAGGCGTCCTGCGGCTCCAGTGGCCCCACCGCGATAGGCGTGCCCAGATGGGCGAGCGGCTGGTTGGTCAGGCTCTGGAAGCGGGCCGTCTGGTGCAGACCGGCGAAGACGACCTTCACCCGGCGCTCAGTCTCGTCCCTCAAGTTGCGCAACGCGATAACGTTCTCGAACTTGGCGCCCTTGGCGTCCTCATTGAGGAAGTGGTCGGCCTCGTCCAGCAGGATGAGCAACTGCCGCTGCGGGTCCTGCCGAACCCATTCCAAGATGGCCTCGCACACCTGCTCGCCGCGGACCAACCCGTGGGGGACCACACCCTGCTGGGCGAGTTTGTCAGCGAGCTTGGACCACAGCGACTCCAGCGGCGCGACCTTGCCGACGGTCTGGATGTTCTCCAAGATGACCACACGGTTCGGGTCGGTCGCCCGGATGTGCCGCTCGGCCTTGCGCAGCAGCGCCGACTTGCCGAGCTGCCGGCCGCCGTAGACGAACCAGGAGCCGGTCCGGTCGGTGACCTCGCGGAGCTGGTCGGCGCGGCCATAGAACATCTCGTCGGGCACGTCGCCGACTGGAGCATAGGGATTGGTGGCGGTGAAGGGGGCCATCAGCGCCACCGCGACCGACCAGTCAGCCTCTGGCATGCAGGCCAGGTAGCTGATCGCAGCGTCGTCGAGCACCCCGGCCACCGGGGCGGGCCGCCGGCGGGCGGCCGCGGCCAGCTGCTGCCGCTCCTCGGGGGAGAGCACACCGAAGTACCACACCAGGACGGTCTGGTCCTCGGGTTGTCCCTTGAGCATCTCGATGAGCTGCTGGGGGCCCGGGCGGCGCCACACCAGCAGCAGCCGCAGCCGATTGCCGGACGGGCTCATCCGCGAGCCGAAGGCCGGCAGCAGCGCCTCGCCCACCACCTGCTCCAGCTCAAGGTCGATCCACACGCGGTGCGGGTCGCCCGGAGCCCCGGTGACGTCGCGCTGCACGCCTTCCAACCCGATCATCCGCAGCACGGCCGTGATCGCGGTCCTGAGGTTACGGGCGGTCTTGGAGCCCAGTCCGCATGCCCTCCACTGCCGGAGTCCTTCTCTGGACTCCTCGCGGCGGGCGTTGCGCAGTGCAGGGACGTCGATACCGGCTTCCTCCAGCAGCGCGGCCAGATCCGGGTCCGCGACGTGCGTGCCGGCGCGCAGCGCGTCCATCAGCGCGGTGAGGAACTCGACGTTCTCCTGCTTGCGGGCCCTGTTCCCACCGCGGACCGCACTGTCGGCGAACGCGCTGGGGAAGGCGGGATAAAAGCGCCGCAGATGGTGGTCGATGTCCTCGGAGACCTCGTGCAGTTGCCGGCCCGCCTCGACCTGGGCCATGAACTCCCGGGCCGTGGTCAGATCACCCTGGTCGATGCGCTCGGCGATGCGGTCGCGAACGGCGGCGACCCTGGAGTCCTGTGCGGCCCGCGCCCGCAGCCGGGCTTGCTCCCGCTCGATGGCTTCCCTGCTCCATTCCGCGAGCAGATCGTGCAACCGGTCGAGGGCACGATCGATCCGGTCAAAGTCGCGCCGGTCGCCCAGCAGCGGGCTCAGCTTCTCCTCCACCCGCCGGATCTGGTCCTCGGTGAGCACTCCGTCCCGCACCCAACGGGCCACCAGGTCGCGGATCTCCTCGACCCGCTCGTCTCGGGCCTTGCGGGCGTGCGCGATGAGCTCCTCGCGCCGGGCGCGCAGTTCGGCCGCCGTGGTCGGATCGCGTCGTTCCAGCACCGTGACGATGCCGAGAGTGCCCTCGTGGTCACCGCGCTCGGCCCGCTTCTCGAATGCGGTCCGCCAAGCCTGGTCGCCGGCGAAGGCGACGGGCGCCAGCTGCTCGACCGTGGGCTGCTCGCGAGGCTCGAAGGACACCGGGTCCAAGGAGAGTGCGGAGGCCAGCAATAGGTCTCGGTTGGCCACGTGAGCGATCGGCGGCTCGCTCTCCGGCAGGGGCGTGCCCTCGAGCAGGTCGAACGTCCCTGCCAGAAGGTCGTGGGCGGCCCGGGCTGCAGCGGACCTCACCTCATCGGCCGAGACCGCCATCGCCTCCAGCGCGGTGAGGATCTCAGTCCGTTTCGCCCCGATGGTCTCCTGCAATTGGCCCAGCGGCCCAAGCAGCCAGTCTTGGGCGTCGCCGGCCTCCCGTTCCCGGCTCTCCTTCACCGCTCTGGCCCATCGGCCCGCCGTGTCCAAGGCGTTCCCGATCTTGGTGACGAGCTGGGTGCGGGCCCCCGCGATGATCTTCTTGGAGCGGCGCCGAGCTGCGATGCGACGGACCTTTTCGTCGATCATCCGGTCGATCTCGCCAGCCGCGCGCAACCGGGTGACCTGGGCGGCGACCTCGTCCGCGCGGGCCGGGTCGTCCTGCGCGGCCAGAGCCAGCAGACCGCCCACGGGGTCGTCCCGCTGGAGCAGTGCCTTCCACACCTCGGTGGCCAGCTGGTACTTGATCTTGCGGTGCGGTTCTTCCTCCAGCAGCCGGGCCGCCTCCCGTGCGCTCTGCGCACGGACCATCGCCGCCTCGGCCGTGCCGCGTGCTCGGCCGATGACGCCCGAGCCCAAGTAGGCGCCGCTGCGAGCGGCGCGGGTGAACGCCTCTCCGCACTCGACCAGGTCGGGGAAACCGGAGACGACGATCTTCAGTTCCTCCAGCAGTCTGGTGGACTCGGGGGTGGGGTGCACCAGACCGGCCCTGATCGTGGCGGCCCAGGTCAGGATGCCACCGGCGGGATCTTCGGCGAGGGCCTTGGCGCTCAGGTTCCGGGCCACCGCCGTGAATTCGGCCGACAGCGGGCCCGCGAAGACCGCCATCTCCGCCGCGATCGCCGCGCAGCGGCGAGCCGCGGCCTCGGCCTCCGGCCGGCCCGCGGCCCTGCGCAGCCATCCGGCCAGCCCGAACCGCCCGGCGCGCAGCGCGGTGGCCTCGGTCTCGGCCAGGGACGGGCCGGTGGCGGTGGGCTTTCCCGCGGCGGACTCGGAGGCTCGTCCCGCTGCCTCGCTGTCACCGGTTCCGGTCGATGCAGCGGCCGGCCGCTGCTCCGTCCTCACGGACTCGACCTCGACGGGGGCATCGTCCTTCACGGGCGCATGTCCGTCCGTATCCGCGTTCGCCGTGGAGGCGTCGGCGTCCGGCGAGCTCTCCGGGAAGGCCTCGGCGATCAGCTCGTCCAGTTCAGCCAGGTCATCGGCGGACTGGTCCGCTTCACGCGAGGGTGTGGCATCCTCGGCGGCCTCGGCATCGGCTGCTTCGCCATCCGCCGGTCCGCCGGAATCCGGGTCATCCTGACCAGCGGCTTCGCCACCGTCCTCGTCTTCCGATCCCCCATCCGCCGCGTCGTCCGTTCCCGAGCGGGAGGCCTCGGGAGGCGGCGAGGCGATCGTCAACCGCTGCATCAGCGCGAAGTCCACCAGCACGCGGCACTCTTCGGGCAACTGCGCGCGTGCCTGTTCGGCGAGCTTCGGCGCCCGCGGAAGACCGTCCGGCTGTGCCATCACCTCGATCAGCTCGGCCAGAGCCGCCAGGCCGTCACCGGTGCCCGCACGCGCCATCCGGCGCACCCGGTCGAGGGCGTCGGCCACGAAGTCCGGGCCCTGCAGACCCGCCAGTCTTCGGATCCGGGCAGCGTCCGCCTCGGCTTTGCGCGCGGTCTCCAGCGCGGCGGACAGCGCCGCCAGGTCGGTGGCTCTCTGCGTGCCGGGAGCCACGACCTCAACCTGCTCCCGCACGGTGTCGAAGCACTCGGCCGCCTCACCGATCAGTACGATGTCGTCGTCCTGTGGGCGGCGCCCGGCCCGAAACTCCGCCGCGACCCGGTCGGCTGCATCCGCCGCCGCGGACAAACGCTCGCGCAGCTCCTCGAGCATCGCCGCGATGGTCGGCAGCGCGGGCGGCTGATCGGTCGGCGCGGCGACCTCGCCGGTCATGTCGGAGGGCATGTCCGCTTCATTCTCCTGGTCGGTGGCCGATAGGGCGCTGAGTTGCTGCTCTGCCAGCTTTCGCAGCTCAGGAAGGCCGATGGGATGCTTGGGAAGACCGGGATGCCGTTCACAGAGGGTTCTCCATGCGGCGGTGGCCGCAGCGGCGCCGTCGCCCAGATCCGCCCTCCCGGCCGCCACGAGACCGAGCGCCACAGGGGCGAGCGGACGGTCCAGTTCGATGACGCGAGCCAGGCACCAATACACGATCGACAGGGGGCAGGGAACGGCTAGGCACAGGCACAGGTGGCCGGCCCGGCGGAGGACCTCAGCGGCCCGAGCGGAGTCCAGCAGCGCCCCGCAGTCCTCGGCGGTCAATTCGTCCGGATTGCCGAAACCATGGATGAAGCCACTGCTGAGAATCTCCCGGAGCGCTGTGCGGCGGCGTCCCTCCCCCGTCCGCAAAGTGCGCAGCACCGCCTCGGCGGACCATCGGGTGACCTTTTTGGCACCCTGGAGACCTACGTGGCTCAATACCGCGCGGCGGACTTTGGACGGACAGGTCTGCAGCAGTTCCTGCACGTCGTCCACGGTGACCGCGGCCAACGTGGCCTCTTCCAGTCCCACGAGCCCAAGGTCGCCGCCCTGCTCGGCGAGTGAGCCCAGCGGCGCCGGTCCCTCATGTGCCGCGCAATGCTCGCACTGCCGACGCATCACCACCTCCGCTCCGGGCGCCCGTCCCGCCCGGGGAATCCCCGTCTGCGCTCAGCACCTTAACCAAAAGGTCGGACATTGGCGTTCATTTTCGGGAATCTGGTTGATCAAGTACACGATGCCGTCCAGGTCCTCCTATACACACCACGGCCGACTTCGATCGGCAGACCGTACGGCCGGGCGCCGGCTACGATGAACCGCTCGCCGTGGGTGAGTTCGGTACGCGGTGGGGGGAGATGAGGTGAGGGAGCGAGAAGGCGGGCGGCGGCGTGGGCAGGGGCAGCTG
>ERZ777003.1802-NODE-1802-length-29024-cov-6.200870_pt1 | contig 29024 bp, 29 predicted proteins | sample MGYA00374956_ERZ777003 | MGnify/ENA primary metagenome ERZ777003 (study PRJEB29302, sample SAMN06268252) | bioreactor metagenome | isolation source: Joint BioEnergy Institute, California, USA | place: USA:Joint BioEnergy Institute, California, USA | collected... | reverse complement strand
GGTCGCCCCCGCCCCGCCCCGCGCCGGAGACGCCCGACTTGGCGTCGATCACGACGGACTCGATCAGCCCCTTCTCGGCGAGCGGCGCCAGCCCGAGCACCGTCGCGGTCGGGTAGCAGCCGGGGTTCGCGACGAGGTCGGCCTCCGCGATCTGCTCGCGCGCGAGCTCTGTCAGACCGTAGACGGCGTTCTCGAGCAACTCGGGCTCGCCGTGCGGCCCGTACCAGCGCTCGTAGATCGCGGCGTCCACCAGCCGGAAGTCGGCGGAGAGGTCGACGACCTCGAGCCCGAGCCCGCGCATCTCGGCCACGACGGGCGCAGCCGCCGCGTGCGGGTAGGCCACGATCGCGGCGTCGACCTCGTCCTCGATCTCGTCCAGGTCGAGCTCGGTCAGCTCGATCTCGCAGCGGTAGCGCGGGTAGAGCTCGCAGAGCTTCTTGCCGACATCCGAGCGCGACGTGGCGTAGGCGAGCTCGAGGCGCGGGTGCCGGTGGACGAGCTCGGCGGCGAGCGCCCCGGCGTAGCCGGACGCTCCCGCGACGATCACCCGCTTGTCAGCCACGCAGCGACCCTCCGATCCCCTCGAGCGACTCCTTGATCCGCTCGCGCACCGCGGCCACCTCGTCGTCGGTGAGCGTGCGGTCCGTGGCCCGGAACTCGAGCCGCAGCGCGAGGCTCTTGCGGCCTTCGCCGAGCTGCTCGCCCCGGTAGAGGTCGAAGAGCTCGACCGAGCGCAGGAGCTTGCCGCCGCCGTCCCGGATCGCCTGCGCGACCGCCGCCGCCTCGACCTCCTCGCCGACGACGACCGCGATGTCCTGGTGGACGGCCGGGTAGGTGATCACGTCCTCGTACTGCTCCGCGCCGATCGGGGAGGCCGCGATCAGCGGGGCGATGTCGACCTCGAAGGCGCTCGCGGCCTCGAGGCCCCACTCGCGGCAGACGAGCGGGTGCACCTCGCCGATCCACCCCGCCGGCTCGCCGCCGACGAGCACGCGCGCGGCGCGGCCCGGGTGCAGGAACGGCTCGCTCGCCGCCTCGACCTCGACCGCGCAGCCGAGCTGGGCGGCGAGCGCCTCGAGCGCGCCCTTCAGCACGTAGAAGTCCGGCTCGGCGTCCTCGCCGCGCCAACCGCCGGGCATCGGCCCGGACGCGAGCGCCGCGAGCCGCCACGGCTCGTACGCGGGCGGCTTGCGATCGCCGGGGAAGGTGCCGCCCAACGTGCCGTCGCTCGGCGTGCCCTCACGGAGATATGCCCGGCCCGACTCCGCCAGCGCCACGCGCGGGGCGCCGTGGGCGAGGTTGTAGCGCGCGGCATCGAGAAGCCCGGCGAGCAGCGTCGTGCGCAGCACCGAGTGATCGCCCGAGAGCGGGTTCGTGATCCCGATGAGCCGGGAGCGCGGGTCGTCCTGCGGGATCCGCAGGCGCTCGGCGAAGCCCGGGTCGACGAGGCTGAGCGAGACGATCAGGTCGTAGCCCAGGTCGCGCAGGGCGTCCTCGGCCCGGCGGCGCAGGCGCTGGTCGCGCGTGAGCCCGCCACCCTGGACGATCTTGGGCAGCGTCGAGGGCAGGTGCTTCGCGTAGCCGTGGATGCGCCCGACCTCCTCGACGAGGTCGGCCTCGCGCGTGACGTCGTAGTGGCGGTGGAACGGCACGACCGCCTCGAGGTCGTCGCCGTCCTCGGTCACCTCGAACTCGAGCCGGCGCAGGTACTCGGCCCGGTCGGCCGCCGGGATCTCGATCCCGAGCACCTTCTTCACCCGCTCGCCCCGCAGGCGGATGCGGTGCGCTTCGGGGATCTCCCCGGTCACGTCGATCGTCCCGGGCACGAGCTTCGCGCCGCAGAGCTCGACCATCAGCTTCGAGGCCACCCGCTGCGCGCGCAGCGCCATCTCCGGGTGGAGCTGCTTCTCGAAGCGGTTCGAGGCGTCGGAGCGCAGGCCGAGCTTGCGCGAGGTCCGCAGGATGTTCACGCCGTCCCAGGTCGCGACCTCGAGCAGGACCCGGGTCGTGGTGTCGGAGACCTCGGAGACCTGGCCGCCCATGATCCCGGCGACGCCCGTCGGCCCCTCGCGGTCGCAGACGAGCACCGCGTCGGTGTCGAAGGTGCGCTCGACGCCGTCGAGCGTGGTCATCTTCTCGCCCTCGCGCGCCGTCCGCACGATGATCTCGCCACCGGGCACCTTGTCCAGGTCGAACGCGTGCAGCGGCTGCGCGGTCAGCAGCATCACGTAGTTCGTGATGTCGACGACGTTGTTGATCGGCCGCATCCCGGCCGCCCGCAGCCGCGCCTTCAGCAAGGGCGGGGACGGGGCGATCGTGACGTCGGTGAAGACGCGCGCGCTGAACCGCGGGCACAGCTCCGGCACCTCGACGGTGACCGAGGCGTAGTCCTCGACCTTCCCCTCGCCCGTGGCCTCCGCGTCACCCTCCCACGGCGCGGGCGCGAGCTCTGCACCGGTGACCGCGTGGAGCTCCCGCGCGACGCCGTAGATGCCGAAGCAGTCGACGCGGTTCGAGGTCGGCTCGAGCTCGATCACGGGCTCGGCGACGGCGAAGACCTCACTGAGCGGCGTACCCGGTGCGGCGCCGTCCGCCAATACGAGGATCCCGTCGTGGTCCTCGCCGATCTCCAGCTCGCGCTCGGAGAGGATCATCCCGTTCGACTCGACCCCGCGGAGCTTCGCCTTGCCGAGCTTCGTCCCGTCGGGCATCACCGCGCCGGGGAGCGCGACCGCGACCGTCTGGCCGGCGGCGACGTTGGGCGCGCCGCAGACGATCGTGCGGCCGCCGTCGCCCGTGTCGACCTCGCAGACCCGCAGGCGGTCTGCGTTCGGGTGCTGCTCGGCGGAGAGCACCTTGCCGACGACGAACCCGTCGTCGGCGGGCGCTCCCTGGTGGGAGATCCGCTCGAGCTCGATCGAGTGCATCGACAGCGTCGAGCCGATCTCCTCGGGCGAGAGCCCGGGATCGCAGTACGCGCGCAGCCAGGAGTAAGGGACCTTCATCGGAACTGCCTCACCACGCGGACGTCGTTTTCGAAGAACTTGCGCAGGTCCGGGATCGCGTGCTTGAGCATCGCGATCCGCTCGATCCCCATGCCGAAGGCGAAGCCCTGGACCTTGTCCGGGTCGTAGCCGTGCTCGCGCACGAACCCGAACACGTTCGGGTCGACCATGCCCGAGCCCAGGATCTCGATCCAGCCGACGCCCTTGCACAGCGGGTCGCGCGTGCCGTCGGGCAACACACCGGAGCCGCCGCAGCGGAAGCACGAGACGTCGACCTCGGTGCTCGGCTCGGTGAACGGGAAGAAGCCGGGGCGGAAGCGCGTCTCGCGCTCCGGGCCGAAGATCGCGCGGGCGAACGCGTCGAGCGTGCCCTTGAGGTCGGCCAGCGTGATGTCCTCGCCGACCGCGAGGCCCTCGATCTGGTGGAAGACCGGGCTGTGGGTGGCGTCGAACGGGTCGGAGCGGTAGCAGCGCCCCGGGACCACGATCATGATCGGCGGCTCCTGCACCTCCATCGAGCGCACCTGCATCGGCGAAGTGTGCGTGCGCAGGACCACGTCTTCCGGACCGGGCGCCAAGCCATCGATCTTCACGTCGGGCGCCAGGGTCGCCGGATCGACGTAGAAGGTATCCTGCTCCATCCGCGCCGGGTGTCCGGGCGGGTGGTTGAGCGCGGTGAAGTTGTAGTAGTCGAGCTCGACCTCGGGGCCCTCCAGCACGCGGAAGCCGAGGCCCGCAAACACGTCCTCGATCTCGCGCTGCGTGCGGATCAGGAGGTTCTGGGCCGCCGCCGGGAGCTGGGGCGCGCCGGGCAGGGTGACGTCGATCGCGCCCTCGGCCAGCTCGCGCTCGAGCTCCGCCGCCTCGAGCTCGGCGGCCAGCGCGTCGAGCGCCGCCTCGAGCTCCTTGCGCGCCGCGTTCGCGCCGGAGCCGACCGGGCCGCGCTCGGCCGGGTCCAGGTCCGCGATCCCCCGCAGGATCCCGGTGAGCTCGGACTTGCGCCCGAGGTAGCGCACCCGGATCTCCTCGAGGGCGGCAGCGTCAGAGGCGCCTGCGATCGCGGCGCTCGCTTCCTGACGCAGCTTCTCGATCCGTTCAAGCATCTGTGCCTCCGCCTTCGGGGGCGGTCGAAGATATCCGCCCGAGGGCAATCGCCGCTGCGGCGGCGACGTTCAGGGACTCCGCGCCCGCCCGCAGCGGGATCGTCCAGCGGTGCTCGCACTGCTCGACGACCCCCTCCGGCAGGCCCTCCCGCTCGGCGCCGAGGCACAGGGTCGCGACCGCGCCGGCGTCCCACTCGGCATCGCCGCCGTGGGCGACCAGGGCGGCCCGCGGCGCCGGGGTCGCCTCCACCCCGCCCCGCACGACGGGCTCGGTGAAGATCGCGCCCATGCTCGCCCGCACCGCCTTCGGCGAGAACGGGTCGGCGCAGCCGGGGCCGAGCACGACCGAGCCGCCGACGAGCGCATACGCGGTGCGCAGCACCGTGCCGACGTTCCCCGGGTCGCCGACCCCGTGCAGGTAGGTCGCCGGCGCCGCCGGCTCCTCGGCCCAGCGCTGGCGGTAGACGCCGATCACCCGCGTGCCCGAGCCGAGCGAGCTCACCGAGTCGAGCAGCTCGGGCTCGACGTCCTCGCCCGCCCGCAGGACGAACTCCGGCTCGACGCCCGCGGCGGCGGCCGCCTCGACCAGGTCCTCGCCCTCCGCGGCGAACAGCCCCTCGCGGTCGCGGTGCTTTCGCTCCGCCAGCTTGCGGATGAGCTTCAGCTTCTCGTTGTCCTTGCTCGTGATCACTCGTTCTGCCAACAAAAAGGGCGCCTCGTGGGGCGCCCGGTGAAGTCTGGTTCGGCGGTCTGCCTACGCTGCGGCCGCCGCGGCCTCCCGGGCTTGCTCCGCAAAACGTCGAAACGCCTCAGGGTCACGCACGGCGATGTCCGCCAGCATCTTGCGGTTCACCTCGACGCCGGCCTCCTTGAGGCCGTGCATCAGCTCGGAGTAGCTCAGGCCCTCACGGCGCGCAGCCGCGTTGATCCGGACGATCCACAGGCGCCGCATGTCCCGCTTGCGCCGCCGGCGATCCCGGTAGGCGTAGTTGCCCGAGCGCATGACCTGCTCGTTCGCGAGCCGGTAGCTCGAGTGCTTGCGCCCGTAATAGCCCTTCGCCTGCTTGAGGATCTTCTTCTTGCGCCGCTTGCGAGCGACGGCGTTCGTCGCGCGCGGCATCTACTTCTTCCCCCCGAGCAGGTTGCGCACGGTCTTCGCGTCGTGCTGCGAGATCTCGACGGGCTTGGCCATGCGGCGCTTGCGCTTCGGCGACTTCTTCTCGAGGATGTGGCTCGAGTAGGCCCGCCGCCCGCGCAGCTTGCCCTTCGCGGTCTTGCGGAACCGCTTCTTCGCGCCGGAATGGGTCTTCATCTTGGGCATGAGCGGCGAACTATTCAAGCAGAAGATCGCATCGACCCCGGCCATCGCCCTTGCATCGGGGAGTTTCCGTCAGCCTGAGGCCGACCGGGGCTCCCGGATCGGCGTCGGCTAAGCGGCGTCTTCGGCCGACTCGGGCGCCGGCTCCGGGGCGGCGCCGTCGCCGTTTCCGCCGCCGCGGGCCTCGCGGGCCTTCGCGAGGGCGGAGTTGGAGGGCGCGAGCAGCATGTGCATGTTGCGGCCCTCCTGCTGGGGGTTCTGCTCGATCACGACGATGTCGCCGAGGTCCTCGACGAGGCGCTCGAGCAGCGAGCGGCCGCGCTCCGGGTGGGCCTGCTCGCGGCCGCGGAACATGATCGTGACCTTGACCTTGTTGCCCTGCTTGAGGAAGCGCTCGACGTGGCCCTTCTTCGTGCCGTAGTCGTGGTCCGCGATCTTCGGGCGCAGCTTGATCTCGCGCACGTTCACCTGCTGCTGGTGCTTGCGCGCGGCCTTCGCCTTCTGCTCCTGCTCGTACTTGTACTTCGAGTAGTCGAGAAGGCGGGCTACGGGCGGGCGCGAGTTCGGGGCCACCTCGACCAGGTCGAGGTCGCGCTCCTGCGCCATCCGCAGGGCATCGTCGGTCTTGACGACGCCGATCTGGCTGCCGTCCTCGTCCACCAGGCGCACCTCGGCGACTCGGATCCGCTCGTTGATCCGAGTGGGGTCGCGCTCAGGAGGCTGCCGGTCGAACCTACGGGGAACCGGCACTAGGTGAAGATCACGCGGAGCGTCAAGCTGCCTGCGGTCGGGACGGGATTGCGGACGAGAAGCTGGGCACGGGACGCCGCAACGCGATCAGCGGCGAGTGGTGATTCGGATGCCCTGCATGTGCGCAGCAGTATAGAGCGCATCAGGCGAACAGGGCGGAAATCTCCTCGACCGGCTTCGCGCCGAGGTCTCCCTCGTCGTGCGTGCGGACCGACGCCGTGCCGGCATCCTGCTCGCGCTCGCCGACGACGAGCATCACCGGAATCCGCGCGAGCTCGGCGTCGCGGATCTTGCGGCCGACCGATTCCGAGCGCGAGTCGACCCGCACGCGCACCCCTGCATCGCCGAGCTGCGCGGCGACTCCCTCCGCGTACTCGTTGAAGGCGTCGGAGACCGGCAGGACGATCGCCTGGGTCGGGGCGAGCCACTTCGGGAAGCGCCCGCCGTAGTGCTCGATCAGGATCCCGGCGAAGCGCTCCATCGAGCCCAACAGGGCCCGGTGGATCATCACCGGACGGTGCTCCTCGTTGTCGGCCCCCTGGTAGGTGAGGTCGAAGCGCTCCGGCATCTGGAAGTCGACCTGGCAGGTGCCGCACTGCCACGAGCGGCCGAGGGCGTCGGTGATGTGGAAGTCGATCTTCGGCCCGTAGAAGGTCCCCTCCCCCGGGCTCACGTCGTACTCGCGTCCCTGGCGGTCGAGCGCGTCGCGCAGCGCCTGCGTTGCCCGCTCCCACTCCTCGTCGGTCCCGATCGACTTCTCCGGCCGGGTCGAGAGCTCGACTCGGACGTCGTCGAAGCCGAAGCGGGCGTAGAGCTCGTCGATCGCCTCGCAGATCGAGTCGACCTCGTCGGGTAGCTGCTCCATCGTGCAGAAGACGTGCGCGTCGTCCTGGGTGAAGGCGCGCACCCGCAAGAGCCCGTGGAGGACGCCCTCGCGCTCGTAACGGGAGCAGTCGCCGAACTCCGCGAGGCGCAGCGGCAGGTCGCGGTAGGAATGGCGCCCGGAGCCGAAGACGAGGCACGCGCCGGGGCAGTTCATCGGCTTGAGCGCGAAGCGCCGCTGCTCCGTTCCACCCTCGCGCTCCGGCACGTCGACGAAGTACATGTTCTCGCGGTAGTTGTCCCAGTGGCCGGAACGGTGCCACAGGTCCTCATCCATCACCCGCGGGGTCCGGATCTCCTTGTAGCCACGCTTTCGCAGCTGCTTGCGGACCTCGGTCTGGATCAGGTCGAGCAGCACCGTGCCCTGCGGCAGCCAGAACGGCATCCCCGGGCTCTCCTCGCGCAACATGAAGAGCTCGAGCTGCGGGCCGAGGCGGCGATGGTCGTGCTCGCGGGCCTTCTCGAGCGCCTCGAGGTGCGCGTCGAGGTCGGCCTGGGAGTGAAAGGCCGTGCCGTAGATGCGGGTGAGCATCTGGCGGTTCTCGTCGCCGCGCCAGTAGGCGCCCGCGATCGAGTTCAGCTTGAACGCCTTGATCCGGCCCGTCGACGGCGCGTGCGGGCCGCGACAGAGGTCCACGAAGGGGCCGTTCTGGTAGAGCGACACCGTCTCGACCCCCTCGTCGCGGATCAGGTCCTCGATCAGCTCGACCTTGTAGGGCTGGTCCTCGGCCCGGAAGCGCTCGATCGCCTCCTTGGCCGGCAGCTCGGAGCGCTCGAACGGCTCGTCGGCCTCGATGTGCTCGCGCATCTTCGCCTCGATGCGCTCGAGGTCCGCCTCGCTCGGCCCCTCGCCCTCCGGAAACTCGAAGTCGTAGTAGAAGCCGTCGGCGATCGGCGGGCCGATCGAGACCTTCGTCCCGGGCCACAGGTCGAGCACGGCCTCGGCCATCACGTGCGCGGCGTCGTGGCGGATCAGCCAGAGCGCGTCCTCGGCGTCCTGGCCCTTGCTCTTCGCCGTAACGATCGAGATCTCGGCGCCGTCGGGCAGCGGCCGGGCGAGGTCGCGCAGCTCGCCGTCGACCTTGATCCCGAGCGCGTCCTTGGCGAGACGCGGCCCGATCGCGGCCGCCGCGTCCGCACCCGTGGCGCCCTCCTCGAGCTCGAGGGGCGATCCGTCGGGGAGCTTCACCGTGATCGTGGCCATGGGGCGCGCATCGTAGCCGCGGGCGCTCGCCGCATCATGAGCGGCGGTACGGTGTTCCCGGGGGCAACCAGACCGACCAGGAGGTTCAGGAGGCAATGCACCGCAAGTTGATGCTTGGCGTGCTCGGGCTCGTCCTCGCAGCGCTGGCGCTCCCCGCCGGCTCGCAAGCCGCGCAGAACACCGTCGAGGTGACCGCGAAGCTGTCCGGCAAGAACGAGGTGCCCGGCCCGGGCGACAAGAACGGCAAGGGCAAGATCACGATCACGCTCAACGCCGCGAAGGAGAAGCTCTGCTTCACGATGCGGATCCGCAAGCTCGACGGCGCGACCGCGGGCCACATCCACAAGGGCGATGCCGAGACGGCGGGGCCGGTGAAGGTCACCCTGTTCGACTCGATGATCGAGGGCACCGGCGCCTACGAGGGCTGCGTGAAGGGCGTCTCCGGGAAGCTCATCAACAAGATCGCCAAGAAGCCCGAGCGCTTCTACGTGAACATCCACAACGACGAGTTCCCCGACGGGGCGATCCGCGGCCAGCTCGAGGGCACGCAGCCGAACGACCAGTTCTCCGCGAGGCTGCGCGGGAAGTTCGAGGTCCCCGGCCCCGGCGACCCGAACGGCAAGGGCGAGGCCTTCGTCTCCGTGGACCTGAAGAAGAGCAAGCTCTGCTGGCAGGTCTCGTGGGTGAAGATCGGCACGCCCACCATGGCCCACATCCACAAGGGCGCGAAGGGCGAGGCCGGCCCGCCGGTGCTGAACCTCTTCGACGGGACGCCGCCCAGCGACATCGCGGAGGGCTGCATCCGCAACGTCAAGGAGAGGCTCCTCGCCAGGATCGCGAAGAGGCCGGAGCGCTTCTACGTGAACGTCCACACCGAGGAGTTCCCCGAGGGCGCGATCCGCGGCCAGCTCGGCCCGGCGCTCTGAGGATCGTTCGCGCGGCCGCGGCGCCAGCCGTCGCGGCCGCGTTTGCGCCCCCTGGCGCCTAGTCGTCGCCGGCGGGGTCGGCGCGGCCCGTGTCGCTCACCAGCGGGCACGGGCCCTTCCCCGCGTTCTGCGCGCGGAAGACGGGCCCGCTCACCGGGACGACCGCGCCGTCGTCGTCGAAGCCGACCGAGAGCTCGGCGGAGATCCCAGCCGGCGGGGTTGAGCCCTCGGGCCCGACGCAGATGCGGTTGCCGCGCAGCTCCCAGGTGAGGTAGTCGCTGCCGTGCTGCTCGTCGAGCAGCTCCGCGGGCGCGGTGACGTAGACCGAGCCGTCGCCGAGATCGCCCGAGCGCGCGAGCTCGCGCAGCTCGGGGGTGTAGCCGCCGGGGCCCACCGGGCCGTTCACCAGGGCCAGCGCGCTCGAGCCGCCGGCCGCGGCGAGGAAGGCCAGCAGGACGATCGGCGGGCCGTGCATCGCGAGCGCGCGAACCCCGATCAGCGTGATCAGCGGCGCGCCGATCACGAGTGCCTTCGATTCCTGGTAGCCGGTGCCGATCAACAGCGTGTAGAGCCACAGCGCAAGCGCGACGGCGAACGCGGCCGGGGCGACGAGCTCGCTGCGCTTCCACCACCACCAAAGGCCGTAGCCGAGCACGGCCAGGCCGAATGCCGCGCCGACGTAGAAGACGATCGCGGGCGCGGCGCCGGCGCCCGGCTCGACGCGGAAGTCGCCCGACGGCCAGATCCCCAGCGACTCGAACGGCGAGAGCCTGTTGAAGAGGTTGCCGAGACCCGGGCCGTCCGGATCGAATGTCTCGAAGTGCGAGAACTCGATCATCCGCCCGATCTCCGGCAGGGCCCCCGCGGCGAAGACGCCCAGGCCCACGCCCAGGGTGGGCGCGGTCCAGCGCAGCGCGCGGCTCGCGGCGCCCGGCGCGCCCGCGCGGGAGATGCGGATCAGCTCGACCGCTCCCCACACGAGCAGCGCCCCGCCGATCCAGAGCAGCCCCGGGAAGCTGTAGGAGTAGACGGCGCCGATCCCGAGGACGGCGAGCGGGACCCCGGCGAGGAGACGCCTGCGGCCGGGCTCGAGCTCGCCCCAGTTGCGCGAGATCTCGGTGAGCCCGATGACGAAGGCGACGACGAAGAGCGCCTCGAGCGACTCCTTGAAGGCGCCCTGGATGTGGTTCGACGCGAGCATGTAGGCGAACCCGACGAGCAGGGCGACCGCCATCCGCGTCCACAGGCCGACCTCGCGCAGGGCGGCGAGCGCTGCCACCGACAGGATCACGGGCGCCGCGATCGTGACCGCGCTGAACGCGGAGACGATCCCCGGGCCGAGGTGGGTGAGCGCGATCGAGAGCGAGTGCGGGCCGAGCGGATAGCCCTCGACCAAGAGCCGGTCCGTGCCGCCGAACTGGAGCCGGTCGGAGGCGATCAGGTGCTGGGACATGTCCGGGTTGAGCCCGGTGCCCAGGATCCCGAAATGACCGCCGGCCGCAAACGGGATCGAGGCCGCGATCACGGCCCCGAGCCCCACGGCGACCGAGGTCAGCAGGTCATCGCGTGTGATCGAGAAGCCGACGCGGAAGAGAACGCCGAGCGCGACCGCGTCGACGACGCCGATCGCGATCATCGCGCTCACGCCCTCGCCACCGATGCGCACGGTCGCCCAGGCGAGCCCGAGCAGGCCGGCGATACCGACGGCCGGCGCCAGCGGGGTCCATTCGCGCCGGCCGCACGCCGCGAACACGGCCTGGCCGATGACCGTCGCGCTGGCGAGCACGACCAAAAGCGATGCGTAGGTGGCGAGCATGACGGCGCATTGTGGCTATCGCGGCGGCGCCGGGGCTCGCGGGTCGCGCTAGGTGAGCAGGATGATCAGCAGAATGATGATCAGAAGCGTGCCAATCCCGATGTACATCTCGTCCTCCTTTCCGAGCCTGTATCGGCTCGCGGACGATTACCCCGGGTGACCCGCCGCTAACTGCCCCTGGACGGTTAGGCCCCTACAGCTCGCGTTCGTAATAGAGCATCTTCGGCCCGTCGGGTCCGCCCTCGCGGTTGGTGAACCCCGCGCTTTCGTAGAGCGCCATGGCCTCCTTGTCCCCCTCGCTCGTGCCGAGGTCGATGTGGGTTGCACCGAGCTCGCGGGCGAGGTCCATCGTCGCCTCGAGCAGCGCGCGGCCAAGTCCCTCGCCGCGGCGCGGCGGCGCGACGTAGAGCTCCTGCAGGTACGCGTCCGGCTCGCCCGTCCAGATCTGCGGGTGGATCATCATCAGCGCGATCCCGTCCGGGCCGTCACCGCCGAGCAGGACGTAGATCTCCTCGGCCTCCATCATCCGCGCCGCCCGCTCGGCGAGCACATCCACCGGCGGCGTGGGCTCGTCGAACTCCGTGTTGAACGCGTACAGAAGCCGCGCGACGTCCGCCGCGTCCTCGGGCGTCGCCCGGCGCACGCGAGGGTCGGCGAAGCTCATGCCGACATAGTGACGGTCGCGGGGGCCGGCGGCTGGGCCGGCGGGTTGCGACAGGTGAGGATGGGCACTGCTGGGCTCGAACCAGCGACCTCCGCCTTGTCGAGGCGGCGCTCTCCCAACTGAGCTAAGCGCCCGAAGTGGCGCGGAGTGTAGCGCTGAGGCGCGGGTTGCTTCAACGTCGCGCGGCGACCCTGCACTTGGCCTTTCCGGCGCTTTCGCCACCGACATTTTGGACCCCTTGGACACGGGTGAAATTGCCCGCAAATCGAATACTTCCGCGAGGGCCGGGAAGTGGAACCACACGCGAAATCCGGTGTTAAGGTCTGCCGAGACCGCGCCGATATCGCTTATGAGACTTAAGGACCGACGAGCCAGCGGCGGGAACGCTGGCGGTACGTCCTTTCGGAACAAAGGGCCCCACACCAGGGGCCCTTTTCCGTGGCCCGCTCAGCCCGCGTCCCCGAACGCCTTGCGGACCTTGTCCGGCTCGCGGAAGAGCGTGTGGAAGCTCGGGCGCTCGAGCTTGTAGCCGAGGCGGTCGAGCAGGCCCGAGGTCTCGAGCTTCACGAAGTCGTGCGGCTTCGGCCGCTGCGAGGTGCCGCCGAGCGAGCACGGCCGCGACGCGATCGCCACCGGGTCGGGAAGGTCGGGCCGGTCGAAATCCGGGCGCTCGAAGTCGAAGCTCCGGCCGATGTTCGAGGCGTAGCGGTGGCGCTTCGTCAGGTGTCCGAGCCCGAAGCGGTAGGAGATGAACTTGAGGATCGACTCGTGGGTCAGAGTCATGTGGCTCACCCGCCCGCGCTTCGGGTTCCGCGCGTAGGGCGAGATCGCGACCGCCGGGATCCGGAACCCGGTGAGGCCCCAGTCCTCGTCGAGGTTGCGGCGGTTGGCGCGGTCGTCGGGCACCCGGCGCGGGCGCACGTGGTCGAAGAATCCACCCCACTCGTCGTAGTTGATGAAGAGCGCGCCGCGCTCGTACTGGGGCCCCGAGATGAACGAGTGGACGATGTCCGACATGTAGGCCTGGCCGCGGCGGATGTCCGCGTGCGGGTGGTCGTCGGCCGAGATCCCGTCCCAGGCGCCGAGGAACGGCGGATCGACGAAGCAGATGTTCGGCAGGTTGCCGAGGGCCGCGTCCAGGTGGAACTGGATCATCGGCCGCACCCAGTTCAGGCCGCGCAGCCCGTAGAGCGCGGGCACCGGCAGGTCGACCACGTAGTAGCCGACGGTGAGCCCGCGGGCGAGCGCGCGGTCGAAGATCGTCTCCCAGCGAAAGCCCAGCTCCGGCTCGTCGAGGATCGGCAGCGCGTTCCCCTTGTGGCCCCCTCCCTGCGCGGCGATCTGGTAGTGGCGGTTGGGGAACGTCGGCCCCATCACCGAACAGAAGAAGCGGTCGTAGAGCGTGTACGCGTCGGCCACGTGCGGGAGGAACCCGAGGTCGTCCTTGAGGTAGTAGCCGAGCGCGAACTCGTCGCTTCCGGTGCCGTCCTTGTTGCCCTGGAAGAACCCGTCCATCTTGCCGCGGCTGAACTGGTGGCGGCCGCCCTTCCAGCCGTGGTCGGGGTCGCGGAAGTCGCATCCCATGAAGTCGGGCGTCAGGTGGTGGGTGCGGTGCATCTTCCCCTCGAGGTCGGGGTAGCGCAGGCCGCGGTTGCGCCCGTCGGCGTCCGGATGCCAGCCGAAGTAGTGGTCGAAGGAGCGGTTCTCCATCATCAGCACGACGAACGTGTCGATCGGGATGTCGCGCGGCTTCGGCAGCGGGTTGCGCTTCACCGCGACCTTCGCCGCCTCGGCGATGAGCGTCTCGGTCGGCAGCGCGCTCGCCATCCCGGCGAGGCCCGCGAGCGCCGCGGTGCGGGCGAGGAACTCGCGCCGGCGCAGGTACTCGTCAGGCGCCTCGGCCGCGAGCCGCTCGCGCGCCTCGGGGTCAGCCAGCTCCCCTCGCAAGAACTTCGACGAGTGATCCGGAGGCCTCGGGATCACGGCTCGATTATCCGCTCGCAGTCAATGACACCGTCCTCCTCGGCGTCGACCACCGCGACGTCGTAGCCCGCGCCGCAGTTGATCTCGTCCGGCTCGCCGTCGCGGGCGTAGATCTTGTCGTTGCCCGGGCTCGCCAGCTCGACGCCGTCGCGCATGTTGAAGCTGTCGCGGCCGGGGCCACCCCGCAGCACGTCGTTGCCCCTCCCCCCGATGAGGACGTCGTCGCCGCGCCCTCCGCGCAGCACGTCGGGGCCCCCGCGGCCGCGCAGGATGTCGTTGCCCTTCGTGCCCACGAGCCGGTCCGGCCCGCGCCCGCCCTCACGGACCGCGGCGAGCGCGGTCGCCGCGAAGAGGGCCGCGAGCATCAACGCGACGGCGAGCCCCCGGTACACGGCTACTTCGCCTCCACCACCAGCGTGAGCCCCTCCACCGCCCTCACGACGACGCGCGCCCCGGCGTCGACCGCGCCGTCCTCGCAGCGCGCGTTCCAGATCTCGCCGCGCAGCCGCACCCGCCCACGCGGATCGCACCGTGAGATCGCCTCACCCACCTCGCCGATCATCCCCTCTGCGCCGGTCGTAATCCGGTAGCGGCGCAGGAAGCGGATCCAGAAGTACACCTCCCCCACCTCGACGAAGGCGGCGAGGACGAGGAAGATGAGGCGCCACGGGTCGTCGAGGATGAAGAGCCCCGCGATCGCAAGCGCGAGCAGCATGGGGGGGAATCTATGCGGCCCGGCGCGAGGCCGGGCCGCGGGCTAGCTCGCGGTCGCCTCGCCGGCCTGCGGCGGACGCTGCCGGGAGCCGCCCTCCGAGCGCATGCGCCCGAAGAGCACCGCGCCGGTGCCGCCCGCGAGGCCGACCGCCAGCGCGCCGAGCGCCCACCCCGTGCCGACCATGTCGACGTTGAAGGCGTAGTCGAGCGACCACTCGCCCGGGCCCACGCCGGCGAGCGCGAGCGCGGCGATCGCGTTCACGAGCGGCAGCTCGGCGCCGCCCTCCTGATTCCAGATCGGCTTGCCGGCGTGCGCCGTGAACGCCGCCGTCGTCATCACCGCGATCACGAGCGCGGCGCCAACCGGGGTGAACAGGCCGAGCGCCAGGAGCCCGCCGCCGACCGTCTCCGCGAGCCCGGCGGCGATCGCGTTCGGGCGCCCGGGCCGCAGGCCGAGCGACTCCATGAAGCCGGCCGTGCCGTCGATCCCGTGGCCGCCGAATGCCCCGGCGAGCTTCTGCAGGCCGTGGCCTACGAGCAAGAGCCCGACAACGACATGGAGAGCGAAAAGTCCGAGATCCATATCGTCCTCCTCATTGCGTGAGTCCGGTTTATCCGCGCTTGGAAAACGCGGTACGCGGTATGCCGGTAATCCATTATGCGACCCCGGTCAGCTAAGAACCAGGGGATGAGCGAGCCGCAGATGAGGGAGCTCGAGGCGATCCTCGTCGGCTTCGACGAGCGCCCGATGGCCCGCGACGGGCTGGCGTTGGGAGCGCTCCTGGCGCGGACCTGCGGCGCCGCGCTCGTGGTCGTGCGCGTCGTCGGCAAGCACGACGACGACGGCGCCGAGGAGAAGCTCGAGCGGGAGGTCGCGGCCGCGCTGCCCGATCCCCCGGGCCAGGTGCAGACCGTCCTCAGCCGCGGCAAGCCCGCGTGGCAGGTCCTGCGGGACATCGCCCGGACCGACGAGCGGATCGGGGCGATCGCGCTCGGCTCCACCCACCGCGGCGGGCTCGGACGCGTGTTGCCCGGCGGCACGGCGGAGCACCTGCTCGGCGCCGCCCCCTGCGCCCTCGCGGTGGCCCCGCGCGGCTACGGCGGCAAGCCCGACGGCAGCCCGATCACCACCGAGCCCCTGCGGGTGCTCGAGGTGGGCTACGACGGCTCGCGCGGCGCCTCCGTCGCGCTCGACCTGGCCGCTGACATCGCGAGCGGCGCCGGCGCGACGCTGCGCGTGATCGCGGTCGGCCGCCCGGTCATGCCCGCAGCGGCCCCCGATCTCCCTCCGCCGCCGCCGCTACCCGGCGACGACCTGCAGAGCAAGCTCCACGAGGTCGTCGCCAGGCTCGACCCGGAGCTTCGGGCGCTGCCGATTTACGAGCACGGCGACCCGGCCTTCCGCCTGCTCGACCGCGCCGACGAGGGCGTCGACATGCTCGTCGTCGGGTCGAGCAGCGTCGGGCGCCTCGGCACGGTCGTCCTCGGCTCGACGTCGCGGACGCTGATCGAGTCCGCACCGTGCCCGGTGGTCGTCGCCCCGCGGCCGGACAGCGGCGACGCGGGCTAGGCGAGCACGCCGGGCCCGTACCGCGGTCGCGATGAACCTCGAGGGGCAAAGTCCGAGATGGTCGACGACGTCGTCACCAACCCGGCAGTCGCCGCCCGAATGGGTGCCCTCGACCCCCGTCACTTCCTGAGCGCCGGCCTCGGCGCGACGCCGGCGGACGCGAACGGCGTGCCGTTCTCGGCGGGCATGATCGACGTCTCTGTGAACCTCGTTCGCCGACCTGCGCGCAAACGTCGCGGCGGAGGCCGTCGGGAGGACGCTCGCGTCGCGCCTGCTCGAGCTCACCGACGACCCCGGGATGAAGGACATGCTCCGGTACCTGATCGCCCGCGACACGAGGAGCTGCCGGTGGAGCAGGCGACCAACGCCCCGGGCGACATCGAGAACGACGGCTACGAGGAGCACGCCTACACGTTCCTGAACCACCTCGCCGACCGCGAGATCGACCCGGGCGCCCGGTTCGCCACGGGCTCGTCGCTCGACGGCAGGGGCGAGTTCTCGGTCCAAAAGCCACCGCCGCCGGCAGGCTTCGGTGCCGAGTTGCAGCCAGCACCGCCCTCCGCCCACGACGGCGAGACGGCCACTGACCCGAGCCTGAACGGCGGAGGCTTGGTCGACACGCTGCGCCAGGCCTTCAGCGAGATCACTCCGGGCTGAGCGAGCGCGCGGGGCCGGGGCGCCGGCCCCGCGCCCATCCCCGCGTCCCGCTCAGCCGTTGACGAGCTCGGCGAAGGCCTGCAGGCAGAAGGGCCAGCCGCCCTCGGCCGCGACCGCGGCGCGCAGGTGCTCCCAGCCGTCTCCGTGGCGGTCGAGATGGCGATGCTCCAGATCGACCCGGGTGCGGCCCGGCGCCTCCTTCGTGAAGCGGACCTCGACCTCGCTCACCTTCGACTCGTCGACCTCGAGCTGCCAGATGGGGCTGATCGCCCACGCGAACACAACCCGCTCCGGCGGCTCGTAGGCGAGGACCTTGCCCCAGCTGCACTCGCTCCCGTCGGTGCCGCGGTCGATGATCCGCCCGCCGACGCGCGGTTCGAAGGTGCGCTCCTCGATCTCGACGGGCAGCAGGTTGTACGCGCGTGGAAACCAATCGCCGAAGCGCTCGGTGAACACCTCGAACGCCCGCTCGCGCGGAACCTCCACGGTGATCGACTCGGTCACCGAAGTGGCCGCTGCCTCTGCCTTCATTGGGACTCCTCCCGTTCGTTCTCAATAACTGCCCTATACGCCTGGAGCGCACCCCCCCAGAACCGCTCGACGTACGCGCGGAGCTCCCTGAGCCCGGCGGGATCGATCGAGTAGATCCGGCGGGTTCCCACCGCCCGCGGCGTCACGAGCCTCGCGCCCCGCAACACGCGCAGGTGCTGCGAGACCGCCGGCCTGCTCACCGGCAGCTCCCGCGCGAGCTCGCTCACGGCCATCGGCCGCTCCGCGAGGCGCTCGAAGATCGCGCGCCGCATCGGCTCTCCCAGGGCATCCAGGGGTTCAACTTGGTAAGTCGCCACTAACCGTAAGTTACCACTTACGCCCTCCCGCTCGCGGCCGCGCACCCGCTGATAGGTTCCGCGCGCTCGTGCCGGGACGGATGATCACCTTGGGGGCGCTGGCCGCCCTGGCCCTCCTGCCCGCGAGCGCGGGCGCGGCCAAGGTCGAGTCGTTCGAGCTGCCCACCCCGCTCGTCGACACCTCCACCCCCGGCGGCAAGCTCTCGGGCGGGCGCACGGTGCCGAAGGTGAACGTGCTGCTCCCCGACGGCTACCGCAAGAACTCGAAGCGCCGCTGGCCGGTGCTGTGGCTTCTCCACGGCGCGAACGGCGGCGCCAACACCTGGCTCGGGCGCCACAACAACATCGAGCGGCTCGCCGCGGGGCTGCCGGCGATCGTCGTCATGCCCGACGGCGGCATGTTCGGCATGTACACGGACTGGCTGAACGGCGGCAAGCGCGGCGACCCGGCCTGGGCGACCTTCCACCTCCAGCAGGTGCGCGAGGAGATCGAGCGCCGCTACCCGATCCGCAAGAAGCGTCGCTGGCACGCGATCGGCGGGATCTCGATGGGCGGCCAGGGAACGCTGCGCTACGCGGCGCTCCTGCCCGGCTACTTCGGCACGGCCGTCGCGCTCTCCGCCGCGACGCCGGACATCCAGTCGCCGGTCACCCAGCTCGGCGTCGCGATCCTCCCGCTCGCGAGCGGCACCGCGGTCAACTACCGCGCGATCTGGGGCCCGGCGAACGGCCCCTACGCCGAGGGCAACAGCCCGATGGCGCTCGCGCCCAACTTCGAGCACTCGCGCGTCTACCTGAGCTCCGGCAACGGGGTGAACTGCCCCGGCGATCCGCCGACCGGCACCTACGCCGTCGACATCATCACCGAGGCCGGCCTGCACTCGATCCAGGCTCCGTTCGCCGCGAAGATCCGGGCCGAGGGCGCCGAGGTCACCGACGTGTCCACCTGCGGCGTCCACACCTTCGGCGTCTGGGATCGTGCCTTTCCCGCCGCGCGCGAGTGGGGCTTCTTCCGAAAGGTCCCGGCAAACCCGCGCTCGTGGACCTACCGCACGATCGCGCAGACGGGCGAGATGTGGGGCCTTCGCTTCCACTTCGCCCGCCCGCCGGGCCAGGTGGCCGAGTTCGCCCGCAGGGGGCGCGTGCTGAGCGGCACCGGCACAGGCACCGTCCGGATCCGCGGGCCGAAGCGCTGCAACTTCACCACCTCGCTTCCTTTCGGGCGCCGCGTGGCGCGCGCTTGCTGGCGCTAGAGCTGCGCTCTGGACAACCGCCGCTCGCGTTACTAGCGTTTTTGCCTCGGGCGCTCGGGCGGGCGCGGAGCTGAGGACGACAGGAGGGCATTTGGAGATGAGCGAGGTAGCTGCGGGCCTGCGGCTTGCCCCTGCGACCGTGAGGGCGGGCGTGCTCGCGGCCATCGCCGCAGCGCTGGGCGGGCTTGCGCTTGCGTTCGTGGACACCGGCGCTCCGACCCCGTCCGCAAGCGGCGGGGCAGCCGCGTTCGGCGAGCTCCCGCTCGCCTTCGAGCCGGCACCCGACGGGGCGGGCGCGGATTTCGTCGCGCGCGGACCGGGCTATGCGGCCGCGCTCACGCGGGACGGCGCGGCGCTCGCGCTCACCAACTCCCGGCGCGCGGGACTCGGGATCAAGATCGGGCTCGCGGGTGCCAGCGCCGGCGCGCCCCGGGCGCTCTCGAAGCTCCCGGGCGAGGTCAACTACCTCGTCGGCGACCGCTCGCGCTGGCGCACCGGCGTTCCGACCTACGAGCGCGTCCTCTACCCCTCGGCGTGGCCGGGGATCGATGTCCTGTGGCACGGCGACGGGTCGCGGCTCGAGTACGACTTCCGCCTCGCCCCCGGCGCCGACCCGGATCGGATCGCGCTCCGGCTCCGCGGCGCCGACTCCGTGCGCGTTGCGGGTAACGGCGATCTCGTGCTGCGCGCGGGCGAGGAGCGACTCCGCCAGCGGGCGCCGGTCGCCTTCCAGGAGATCGACGGCGAGCACCGGGCGGTCGCGGCGCGCTACGTCGCCCGCGGCGACCGCGTCACCTTCGCCCTCGGCAACTACGACCGCTCCCGCCCGCTCGTCATCGACCCGATCGTGCTCACCTACTCCACCTTCCTCGGCGGAAGCGGCATCGATGCCGGCACAGCGATTGCGGTGGACGACTCCGGCGCCGCCTACGTGGTCGGTGGGACCGCCTCCTCCGACTTCCCCACCCAGGATGCTCTCGTGCCGACGTCGCAGGGCGACCGGGACGCATTCCTCGCCAAGCTCGCCCCGGACGGGAAGAGCGTGCTCTACTCGACGTACTGGGGCGGCAGCGGCGGCGACGAGGCCGCAAGCGTGGCCCTCGGGACCGATGGGACCGTTTACGTGGCCGGGATTACGGGGTCCACCGACCTCCCGGTCAGCCCAGGCGCCTTCCAACCAGCCTTTGGCGGGGGCGCAAACGACGGCTTCGTCTCGCGGTTCGCGCCGGACGGCCAGGGGATCGAGTACTCCACCTACCTCGGGGGCGGCACGAATGACTCCGTTCAAGACATCGCGATCGACGCGGACGGCAACGCCTACCTCACCGGGTACACCTCCGCCGCCGACTTCCCGGTCACCCCGGGTGCCGTGCAGCCGGTTGTCTCGGGCGAGCGCGACGCCTTCGCCACGAAGCTTTCACCCGATGGCACCAGCCTGATCTACTCGACCTACATCGGGGGCGGCGCGCAGGACATCGGGCATGCGATCGGCGTGGACGATGCGGGCGCAGCGATCGTCGTCGGCGAAACCCGTTCGGCCGACTTCCCCACGCCAAGCGCCATGGATTCCTCGCTGGGCGGATCTCAAGACGGGTTCGTTACCCGGCTCGCGCCGAGCGGCACGGCATACGAGTACTCGACCTACCTCGGCGGCACGGACGACGATGCCGTCTACGGAGTCGCGCTCGACCCAACGGGCGCGACCTACGTCGGCGGGTGGACCGACTCGTCCGACTTCCCGGTCACGAGCCGCGCCGCGGCCGAGACGTTCGGCGGCGTCTCCGACGCCTTCGCCGCGAAGCTGACCGCCGACGGGCAGTCGATCGTTTACGCGTCATACCTCGGCGGCGACGACGTGGACCTCGCCCTGGAGATTGCCGTCGATGACAGCGGCGCGCTCTACCTCGCCGGCCTTACGGCCTCACCCGACTTCCCGGTCACGCATGGTCCCGTAAAGCCGCCAGACGGCTTCGGCGACGGCTTCGTCACGAGGCTCGATCCGTCGGGATCGACCTTCACCCACTCCACCCCCCTCGGGGGCTCCACGGTCGATGAAGCGGATGGGCTCGCCGTCGGCGCCGAAGGCGCCGCGTACGTCACCGGGTTCACCACCTCGGATGACTTCCCGATCACGCCGGGAGCATTCGATGCGACACGGGACGACATCGACGCGTTCGTCGTCACGATCAGCGTGGCACCAAACCCGACGACGGCCGAGGTCTCGTGCGCCCCGGATCCGGTGGCCTCCGGCGCGGAGGCGACGTGCACGGTCACCGTCACCGATACAGCCGAGAGACCCATGAATCCGGTTGGCACGGTCGAGCTCGCGACCGCGGCCGCGGGCACGTTCACCGGTTCGGGCAGCTGCGAGCTCACCCCCGACGCAACGCCGGCCACCAGCTCGTGCTCGCTCGGCTACAGCTCGGCCGTCTCCGGCGCCCAGCGGATCGACGCCGCCTATCGGGGGAGCCTCGATCACCTGCCGAGCACGGGTCAGGCGACCCTCTCGGTCGCGCCCGTGAGCACCTGCGGGGGCGTTCCGGTGACGATCGAGGCCGGCCCCGGCGGGACGCTGCGCGGCACCCCGGGCGACGACGTGATCCGCGGCACCGCGGGCCCGGATCGGATCCTGGCCGGCGCCGGCAACGACATCGTCTGCGGCGGGGGCGGGCGCGACACGCTGAAGGGCGGCCCCGGCGCCGACCGGCTCAAGGGGAACGAGGGACGCGACCGCCTTCGCGGCAACGGCGGCCCGGACGTGCTGATCGGCGGCCCCGGGCGCGACGATCTCCACGGCGGCGGCGGCAAGGACCGCTGCGGGCGCGCGAACCGGGACAAGCGCCGCACCTGCGAGCGCTGACGAAAGGCATATCCGCCACCATCAACGGGTGAGCTCGACCGACACCCGGCGCGAGGAGAGGACGGACATCGTCGAGGCCCTCGGCGGTCCGCAGGGCATGGCGGACTCGAGCCTGCCCGCGCTCGCGTTCGTCATCACCTACACGCTGGGCGGCAACGACATCGGCCTCTCGGCCTGGGTGGCCGTCGGCGTCGGCGCGCTGATGGCGGGCGTGCGGATCGCCCGCCGCGAGACCCTGCAGTTCGCGCTCGCGGGCTTCGTCGGCGTCGCGATCGCGGCGTTCATCGCCGACCGCACCGGCCGCGCGGAGGACTTCTTCCTCCCCGGCCTCTTCATGAACCTCGCCTACGGGCTCGCCTACCTGATCTCGATCGCGGTCCGCTGGCCGCTTCTCGGCGTGCTGCTCGGGCCGGTCACCGGCGAGGGCATGGAGTGGCGCAAGGATCCCGAGCGCCTGCGCCTCTACACCCGCGCGAGCTGGATCTGGGTCGGCGTCTTCGCCCTGCGCTTCGCCGTCCAGCTCCCGCTCTACCTCGCGGGCGCCGTGCTCGCGCTCGGGATCGCGAAGACCGCGATGGGCCTGCCGATCTTCCTCATCGCGATCTGGCTCTCCTATCTCGTGCTGCGCGAGCCGGAGGAGTGAGCGGCGCCGATCCGGTCATCGCTGACGGCGACGAGCTGGTTTCGCGACCGGATCCCGAGCTTCGCGAACACCTTGCCCAAGTGGTACTGGACGGTGCGCGGACTGATGAAGAGCTGCGCGCCGATCTCGGGGTTCGAGAGGCCGTCTCGCGCGAGGCGTGCGATCTGGGCCTCCTGGGCGGTGAGCTCGTCGCGTGTCTCCGCGGTACGCCTTCGGGCGGTCTCGCCGGTCGCCCGCAACTCCCTCCGCGCACGGTCCGCAAAGGCCTCGGCCCCCATGGATTCGAACGCCTGCAGGGCCGCGCGCAACTGGTCTCGGGCCTCCACTCGGCGGTTCTCGCGGCGCAGCCACTCGCCGAAGACGAGCTGCGCCCGGGCGCGGTGGACGACGATCCCGCTGCGGGCGAGGTGATCGATCGCCTCGCGGTAGAGGCCCTCCGCGTCACCGCCGTCTCGCAGCAGCGCTTCCGACCCGGCCCGGACGCCGAGCGCCCAGTCCGTGCCCGCAGCGCGCGCACGCGCGTCGAGCTCGAGCATCGCGGCGGCGGCGGGCTCGAGGGCGCCGCCGCGCACACCGGCCTCGATCAACTCGACGAGGCCCCACCCGTAGAACCCGAGGTCCTCGTACTCGCACGCGCGCTCCGCCGCAGCGAACGCCTCCGCGTATCGCCCGAGTCCGTTGAAGAGAACCGCTGTCGCGTACTCGGCAAGGCCCACGGCCCTTCCCTCGCCTCGCGACCGGGCGCTGCGCAAGCCCGCCTCGATCACCGGCAGCGCCTTGGCCTCGTCCCCACGCCACGCCACCAGCAGCAGCGACGTGTACGGCAGCGGTGGGCTTCCGGACGCCGCTGCGATCTCGTCCGCCTCCTCGATCAGAGCGGCGGCTTCCTCGAACTCCCCCGCGTGCACCCGGAACCCGGCGAGGTACGTGAGCGCGATCGGCAGGACCGCGAGCGCACCGAAATCACGCGCCACGTTGACGGCGCGCTCGGCCAACACCCGCCATGACTCCTCGTCCCACAACTCCGGCGCGAGCGGCTCCGGCGTCACCGGACACGCCATCCACAGCCACTTGGGATCGTCGGTCTCGCCGCGCGCCTCCTCGGTGAACGCCCTCAAGGCCCGGTCGAGCGCCGGGGTCGCGTCATTCGGGTCCCCGAAGCGCTCGGCCAAACCGTCGAGCAGCAGGTCGATCGAACGGGCCGCCGGCATCGCAGGCGGTGCCAGCCGCGCGGCCTCGGCAAGCTCGGCGGTCCCGCGCCCGCGACCCTCGCGCCCCGCGAAGATCTCGGCGCCGAACGCCTCGACGTAGGTCTCTCGCGCCGCCGCCGCGTCCTCGCGAGCGAACAGCCTTGCCGCCTCTAGGAGCAGCGGAGGCACATCGTTGCCGCGGGATTTCCCGAACGCAATCTGCCCCCGAAGCCGGCCGAGCCTGGCACGGTCGAGATCGCTGAGCGGTGTGCGCTGTGCTCCGGCAAGGAGCTCCTGCGCGGCGTCGGGCGCCCCGGCCTCGAGCTTCGCCCTGGCGGCAGCGACGAGCCGTGTGCCCCGGCGCCCCGGATCCGGGGTGAGCTCGGCTGCGCGCTCCATGAAGCCGGCCATTGCCGCCAGCCCGCCCCGCCCACGTGCTCGCTCGGCGGAGCGCTCGAGCTCCGCTGCGACCTCCTCATCCGGGGCACCCGCCGCCTGCGCGCGGTGCCATGCGTGGCGATCGGGCTCGTCCTCCGGATCCAGCGACTCGGCGAGCGCCCGGTGAGCAGCCCGGCGGTCCGGCACCGAAGCGGCGCGGTAGACCGCCGAGCGCACGAGCGGGTGGCGAAACCGCACCATCGCGCCGATCTCGACCAGGCCCGCCGTCCGGGCCGGCTCGATCGCATCGGGATCCAATCCCAGGCGACCGGTCGCCGCCTGTAGAAGCACCGGGTCTCCTAGTGGTTCGGCGGCCGCCGTGAGCAGGAGGCGGTTTGTGTCGGCGGGCAGGGAGTCGAGGCGTCGCAGGAAGCTCTGCTCGATGAGACCGGTCAGGGACGCGCCATCGGCAACTCCGAAACCCCCGGCGAGCTCCGCAGGGGAAACGCCGTGAGGCAGGGCGATCAGCGCTAGTGGGTTGCCGCGGGTCTCGGCCACGACCCGCTCGCGAACGCGCTCGTCGACGACGCCGAGGATGCTCGACGCCAACAGGGCGCGCGAGTCCTCGGGCCCGAGGCCCGCAAGGCCGAGCTCGGGCAGCGCCCGGAAGGTGTCCTCCGGCTCGCGGGTGACGAAGAGCATCGCGACCGATTCGGCCATGAGCCTGCGCGCGACGAATGCCGTCGTAAGGGCCGATTCCTCGTCGAGCCAGTGCGCGTCGTCGATCAGGCAGAGCACCGGTCTCTCGGCCGCCGCCTCGGATAAGAGGCTGAGCGAGGCGAGGCCGACGATGAACCGGTCCGCGGGCGCGCCGCTGCGGATGCCGAAGGCCACGCGGAGCGCGTCCCGCTGAGGCTCGGGGAGCCCGCCGATGCCGTCGAGGAGCGAGCCGCAGAGCTGGTGGAGGCCTGCGAACGGCAACTCCATCTCGGATTCCACGCCCGCGGCGCGGAGCACCCGGAAATCACTTGCGTCCTCGGTTGCGTACTCGAGCAGCGCCGTCTTGCCGATGCCCGGTTCGCCGTGGATCACCAGGGCCCCGCTGCGCCCGGCGCGCGCAGCGTCGAGCAGTCGGTCGATCACCGCGCATTCCGCACCGCGTCCCCGAAGCGGGGCTCTCAGCCGGCCCATGGCGCACCTCAGACCGTACAGGGGCCCGATTGGCGTGTCGACGACTGGCCAGTCCGGCTGGCGTGTCGGCGGATGCGATCGGACCGGATCAGCAGGACGCTCGCAAGGTCCACACCCAAGCGAAAGGACCTCTCATGTCCCACACCATCATCCTCGTCCACGGCGCCTTCGCCGACTCCTCGAGCTGGGACGGCGTGGTCGGCCCGCTCGAGGCAGAAGGCCACCGCGTCATCGCAGTGGCCAACCCCCTGCGCGGGCTGGCCTCGGATGCCGAGGCGGTCAACGACGTCGTGCGCTCGGTCGACGGACCGGTGACGCTCGTCGGCCACTCCTACGGCGGCATGGTGATCTCCAACGTCGATTACGACGCCGGCGACATCACCGGGCTCGTCTACGTCGCCGCGTTCGCCCCGGAAACGGGCGAGAGCGCCTTCGACCTCGCCGCCAAGTTCCCCGGCAGCACGCTCGGCGATGCGGTTCGCCCGACGCCGCGAAGCGACGGGACCACCGACCTGACGATCGCCCAAGACCTGTTCCACGACCAGTTCGCCGCGGACGTCCCGGCGAAGCGCACCACGCGCATGGCCGTGGCCCAGCGTCCGGTCACGCTCGAGGCGCTCCAGGACCAGTCCGGCGAGCCGCTGTGGAAGCGGGTGCCGTCCTGGTTCATCTTCGCCGAGGAGGACCGGAACATCCCCTGCGAGCTCGAGCACTACATGGCGAAGCGGGCAGAGGCCGAGCGCACGGTCCTGATCCCGGGCGCCTCGCACGCGCTCGCCGTCTCCCAGCCGGAGGCGGTCGTCCACCCGATCCTCGAGGCGGCTGCCACCGCCATGCGGGTCGCGGCCTGATCGGCGCGGGCCATGGCCGCCCACCAGCAAACCGACCGGAGCGCCCAGGCCGAGCGGCGCAAGCAGTTCGGCTGGCAGGCAACGGCGAGCGGGCCGGGCACCTACGTCAACGAGGAGGAACCAATGCACGAGATCAAGGTCACGACCCTCAGTCCTGAAGAGGAGTACGCGGGCGTCGCGGAGCTCTGGGCCGGCGGTCGTCTCCTGGCCTACACGCTCCTCGATGACGGTGACCTGATGCTGCGCATCGATCCCCGCCACGACGGCGCGCCCGTCGTGGTTGGGGTGCACAGCCTCGCCCGGGCCCTCGCCGAAGTCGACCGCTCCCTCGCCCTCTAGACAAACACCCACGCGAAAGGAATCACCATGAAGATCGTTGTCATCGGCGGCACGGGCCTGATCGGCTCGAAGGTCGTCGCAGCGCTCGCCGAGGAAGGCCACGACCCCGTGGCCGCCTCTCCCGACACCGGCGTCAACACCCTCACGGGAGATGGGCTGGCGGAGGCTCTCGCTGGAGCCGAAGCCCTGATCGACGTCTCGAACTCCCCGTCGTTCGAGGACCGGGAGGTGTTGGACTTCTTCATGACGTCCACCACCAACCTCCTGGCGGCAGCCGAGGAGGCCCGCGTTCGCCATTACGTGGCGCTGTCGGTCGTCGGCGCAGACCGTATGCCGGAGAGCGGCTACTTGCGCGCGAAGGTCGCGCAGGAGACGCTGATCGACGAGGCGACCCTCCCGTACACGATCGTCCGCGCGACGCAGTTCTACGAGTTCGTGGACCGGATCGCGGACGAGGCGATGCACGGCGACGTCGTGCGCCTGCCGAACGTGGCGTTCCAGCCGATTGCGGCGGACGACGTCGCGGCGGCCGTGACCGAGGTCGCCCAGAGGGCGCCCGTCGACGGCATCGTCGAGATCGCCGGGCCGGAGCAGTTCCGCTTCGACCAGTTCATCCGGCACGGGCTGCTTGCCAAGGGCCGGCCGCGCACGGTCGTCGCCGACCCGAAGGCGCGCTATTTCGGCACCGAGCTCCACGAGCGCTCCCTGGTGCCGGACAACGCGATCCACCTGGGCGGGATCCGGTTCAACGACTGGGTCTCCCAGCCGGCGACCGCGTAGCTCCGTGCCCCCGCACCCCCGTCCCCGCCGCGAGGCGGGGGCGGGGCCTCACCGCAAGGCCTTGACCTGGTCCGCGTATGCGGGAAGTCCCCTGCTACCGTCCATTTAGCCGCGCAACGACGCACGGCGTAAATCAGTGCCCGCGCCGCAGTCGCTGCTTCACCGCATCCTCCGCGTCCGCTCGCACCGCACCCGTGGAGGAATTCACATGCCAGAAGGAACCGTGAAGTGGTTCAACGACGAGAAGGGCTTCGGCTTCATCAGCCCCGATGACGGCTCCGCCGATCTCTTCGTTCACCACAGCGCCGCGCCCCAGGGCCAGCCGCTGACAGAGGGTCAGAAGGTCAGCTTCGACTCCGAGCCCAGCGACAAGGGCCCGCGCGCCGCAAACGTCCGCCTCATCTGAGGCACCCCGGCGCTAGCCGGAACCGCTCGAGACGCGGACGCTCGTGACCTGAGACGGGTTCACGCCCACGGGCGTGCCCGCCTCGGCGTCGGTCAGCCAGGCAAGCCTGGACTGCCCCGAGCGCGCCGCGTCCTCGAGCGTCTTCTCGATCTCGTCTCGCGTGCCCTCGGCGAGCACGCGCTCGCCCCCCACGAGGCGGACCTCGACCGTGCTCACAGCAGGTCGGGTAGGCGGCGGCGGAGCTTGCCGCTCTCGACGAGCGCGGAGCGCACCGGGATCACGTGCGCGCGGTTGCAGTGCGCGCGGCGCGCGATCTCCGAGTCCGTGGCGCCCGGCGTGCGCAAGAGCTCGAACTCGACCAGGGCCCGGCGCCGCTGCTGGGCGCGCGTACCCTGGCCCTCGACGGCCGGCCGGTTCGCGACCGCCTCGCACTGGCAGCGCAGGCAGTGCCAGCCGTCGTTGTCGCTGACCCAGTGGGTCGGCTGCGTCGGGGAGTCACCGTCGGCGACGGAGTCGCCCACGGCGGCGAGGTCGAAACGGACCAGCACGCCGCAGTCGGCGCATTCCCATGCATTTTCAGTCGTCACGTACCTGCCCCTACCCCGTCCACGACCCACCAAGCAACGGATGCAACGAGGCCACCGGCCCGCGCCCGCGCGGCGGTTGCGCTCGAACACAAGCGATTATCCGCCCCTGCGTCGGACGGCCCGGGCGCCGACCCCGGCGCGGCTCGCGCGCACCGCGCGCAGCTCCACCACCTCGCTCGGAAGCTCGTCGATCGCCGGGCGCGGGCTCGGCAGCGGCATCGGGTTGAGCGAGACCTCGCGGACGACCCCGTCGTCGGCGATCTCGACCCGCCACGCCCCGGCGTCGGTCGTCCCGCTCACGGCGCTCGCGACGCGGCCGCCGCGGATCAACAGGCCGGCGCCGTCGTCGACGCCGTAGCCCGGGCTTCGCCCCGCCTCCACCTCCGCGTGCAGGGCGGTGCGCCTGTCCGCGTCGCGGTGGTAGTGGACGCTCAGGACGCCCGGCACGAGGCCGAGGCCCTCCACCCTCGCCGCCCGCCCGGAGCCGCGGCTGATCCCGTGCTCGAACCAGCACATCGCCCCGGCGCTCTGGCCGCAGAGGATCGTCCCCCGGTGCCACGCCTCGATCAGGAGCTCGTCGATCCCGTGCGCGCGCCAGACGGCGAGCAGGTTGACCATGCTGCCCCCGCCCACGTAGATCAGGTCCTGGGAGAGCAGGTGCTCGCGCAGGCGCACGCTCTCGTGCTCAAGCCGGAAGAGCGAGACGTGCGAGACCTCGCTCGCCCGCGGGCCGACGGCGGCGCGGAAGTCGCGGATCTGGTCGGCCGCATCGCCGCTCGCCGTCGGCAGCAGGCACACCCGCGGCTCCGGCGGCGCGAGCGCGAGCATGTACTCGAGCAGCGCCTCGTTGCCGCGCTTGCGGGTGAACTCGTGTCCCCCGAGGGCAACGATCAGCCGCGCGTTCCCCCGCGCCGGCGGCTGCGTGCTCACGCGATCGAGGCCAGCTTCGAGGGCTCGATCAGCGGGACGACGTCCTCGTCGCCGAGGTAGCGGGTCGCGAGCTGGGTCGTGACGGTGCGCCCGTGCGCGTGCTCCACCCGGTAGGCGCGCGACTCGCGCCGCGACGCGACCACCTGCACGAGCTGGTCGCCGACGAAGTGCAGGGC
>ERZ777003.1793-NODE-1793-length-29135-cov-6.695633_pt1 | contig 29135 bp, 24 predicted proteins | sample MGYA00374956_ERZ777003 | MGnify/ENA primary metagenome ERZ777003 (study PRJEB29302, sample SAMN06268252) | bioreactor metagenome | isolation source: Joint BioEnergy Institute, California, USA | place: USA:Joint BioEnergy Institute, California, USA | collected... | reverse complement strand
AGGTAGTCCTCGGTTACGCCCAGGTCCCGCTGCCACTCGGCCCAGTTCCACATGCCGCCGGTAATCTGGACGCTGGCCTCGCCGTCCACCACCAGGCTGCGATGCACCGTCGGCCACGCCCACGAAGTCATGCCGACCGGGGTCAGCCTTTCTTCCTGGGTCAGAGTCCGGAACAGGTTCAGCGTTTGCAGCACGGCCTGCCGGTCAAGGATGAGCTTGCCGGTGTCCGGGTCCACGTACTCACCGCCGAACGCGACGATGAACTGGAAGAAGTCGGGGCCGGCCGTCGGCCGGTGGATGATGGGCCACTCGGAGATCCCGGCGTCCCGCAGCTGCTTGCCCAGCTCCACCAGATCCTGAAGCGTGAACTCCTTGTCCCGCACCCGCCGCGGCAGATCCGCGATGGCTTCGTCGCTCCAGCCGAGGGCCTTGAGATGATCCTTGCGGTAAAACACCATGCGGACCTCGATGTCCTGCGGCACGCCCCACCGCTGCCCGGCGAAGGTGACCGAATCCCAAAGATGCGGGAAGAAATCTTCAAAGGTGCCGTCCCAGTACCGTTCGATGTACTGGTCCATCGGGATGATCCAGCCGGCGCTCGCCCAAGTGGGGATGTCCAGGTGGCTTGAGTTGATGATGTCCGGAATCGCATTGGGGTCGCCGCTTTCAAAGGCCAAGATGGCCCGGCGGCGGTACGAATCCCACGTCTCGGTCCAGAAGTCGGCCTCCACCTGGACCCGGACATTGGCGCCCGCGGCTTCCAAGTACTTGTTCAGCCGCTCAGCCGCCAAGACCAGGTTCTCCGCGCGATAGAAAGCCGGCGTGTCGGGGCCGATGGTCCACGCCCGCAGGGTGACGACCTCTTGGGCGTAGGCCGCCGGAGCGGCACCGGCCAGTACCAACGCGAACAGGGCAATCACGAGGCACCACGCAGAAACGCGCAAGGCTCCCACAGTCTAGACACCCTCCTCGTCCATGTTGTCGCCGTCAGACTACCCGCAGCGCGAAGACGGTTGCGACACAGACCGGAGACACCCTCACCTCCTCGCCGCCTCACCTAGTTGGAAGCGCTTTCTTTTTCTTGACGTTTCTACCCTGCGCTCAGAATTCCTTTCGCAACCATAGTAGTATTTACAGTGAATTTACATATTGGCGCGGCGGTAATCCTTTGTTGCGCCGGCGGCCGGCGGCTACGCGGCAGGCGGACGGCTAATGCAGCCGCCGCCACTCCTCCACCCACAGCCGCATGCGCTGGGTGAGGGCGGCGTAGTCGTGGGTCTTGGCCACATCCTGCATGAGGGGGCTGGCAGCACCCACCATGCTGGCACCGGCGGCCACCCAGTCCTTGACCGTGGCGAGCTGCACGCCGCCGGATGGGCACCACAGTGACACCGATGTCAAGCAGGCGGTTTAGCGTTTGCATCTTCATGCCGGCTTGGCCTCCTTCTGCTGGCCACGGGGTCTCATCCTCCGCAACCTCCTGGCGCTAGAGCGCCCCCGCTCCCCGGAGCGCCCGGGCGATGTCCTCCCGGGCAGCCGCATCGAGCCGTGGCTGCGGCGCCAGCGGCTCGCCCACGTCAAATCCTTGCAGCTCCAGGGCCGTCTTGACCGCGCCGGCCAGCGAGTACTTCTGAAACACCTCGTTGACAGGCCATAGGCGCCGCTGCAGCGCCATGGCCTCCTCCCAGCGGCCGGCCCGGCACAGCTCGTACAGCTCCACGCTCTGACGGGGTATGATGCACGCCGGCCCCGCCATCCACCCCACCCCGCCCAGCATCATGACGAAAACCGGGATGTGGGCCGAGGCGGCGAACAGCCGGATGCGATGGCCGAGCCGGTTCGAGATGCTCAAAAGGCGCCCCGTGTTTCCGGTGGCGTCCTTGATGTAGCGGATGTTGTCGACGCCGGCTAGCTGCTCGAGAACCCCGACGCTCAAGTCGACGCCCGTAAACCGGGGGTTGTTGTACAGGATCACCGGGCAGTCAAGGGCATCGGCCACGTCCCGGAAGTATCCGGCCACATCGGTTTCCTTGAGGGGAAAGTAGCTGGAGAGGATGAGCACGATGCCGTCGGCGCCCAGCTCCCTGTAGGCGAGGCTTTCCTCGATGGCCGCCGCCGTCGACGCGCTTTCGACCCCGGGGACGACGGGCACGCGCCCGGCAGCCTCCTCCGCCACGATGCGCACGATCTCGCGCCGCTGCTCCCGGCTCAGGTACGCGACTTCCCCCGTGCTGCCGAGGGGCGTCAGGCCATGCACGCCTTGGTCGATCAGGTGGCGCACGAGCCGGCGCAGGGTCGACTCTTTCACCGACCCGTCCGCGTCGATGGGAGACACGAGGTACGGAAACACGCCCGAGAACCCGGCATCACTCACGAAAGACCCCTCCTGCACGGCCCGGTTCAACGAGGCCGCCGTCTTCGCGTTCGATCGGTTCCGCTCCCGTGGGGTCGTCCCCTGCCCGCGAAGGAGCCCTCTGCCGGGCGCAGGCGACGGTGCAGGTCCAAGCCCGGGGATGACTCCCGGCGGGTTGACAGTCCCAGACGGTTGGTCTAGGCTCGAGGTGGCGGCCCCGGAGGGCTGGGCCATACTCCCCCGCGAAGGGCTTGATCCCTATCACTGTCAACTCGCAAGGTCAATCCGCCAAGCTGGTCATCGACGTCTGGGCCGATGTCATCTGCCCGTGGTGCTACATCGGCGAGCACAGGCTTGAAAAGGCGCTCGCGCAGTTTCCCCATGCCGATGAGGTGGAGCTGCGCATGCACTCGTTTCTGCTGGACCCGTCGCTGACCGATGAAGTGAAGCCGACGGCCGAGTACCTGGCCGCCAAGTACAACGTCCCGGTGGAACAAGCCCGGGCCATGGACGCCCGTGCCGCCCAGGAGGCGGCCCGCGACGGGCTTCCCTACTCCTCCGACCGGCCGCTGCGCAGCACCATCGACATGCTGCGTTTGGTGCATCTTGGCAACGAATACGGGTGGAGCGTCGGCTGGCGCTACATGCGGGCTATGCAGGCGGAGCTTTTCGGCGGCAACCCCGACGCGTTCGATCACAGCACGCTCGTGCGCCTCGGTGAGGGGCTCGGCATTCCCGCCGACGACATCCGGGACGTGCTGTCGACGGACCGGTTCACCGGCGCCGTCTTGCGGGACCACCAGTTCGCCGTCCAGCTGGGCGCGCGGGGCGTGCCCTTCACGGTGCTCGCCAACCGGTTTGCGATTCCCGGCGCCGTCCCGACGGAGCATTACGCCCAAGTCCTCACCCACGTATGGGAGCAGCTCCGCGGCTGAGGCGCCCAATCCGCACCGCGTGCCCGTTCCCGAGGCAGCCTGGTTCGGTGGCAGCGGGGTTCGGTTTGCGATGCGCTCACCCGGCGGCTATTGGGTGTGCCTTCTCCCGCCAGTAGCCGATTTTGACCCGGTGCCAGCCGGCCAGGAGCCGGTCGGCCTCCGGGTCACCCGTGTCCACAAGCAGCGGCCGATCGCCGAGCTGCGCCAGCTTCCCGGGCGTGGCCAGCACGATCAGGTTCTCCTTGCCGATCCGCTTGACGACAGTGCCGCTGAGCTGCTGGTTGCCGCGGCCAAGAAGATATCCTTGACCGCCCACGGGCGTCACCACCAGCTTGCAAGGGTATCGTTCGGTGCAGGCGAGCAAGTCCCGCTCCGTGAGGTCGCGGCCCATCAGCCGGCCATCCATGACCGCGTCCACCCCCAGCAGCGTACAAGGCAGGCCAAGGGCCTCCATGACGGCTCGGGTCGTCGTTCCGGGTCCGATGATGTAACAAACGCCGGGCTCCATATTCTCCACGACGTCCCGGGCGATCCCCCGCTGCGCCTCCGCTTCGCTCCCGGGCGTAGGCGATTTGGGGCTTTGCAGCAAGGTTTCATCCAGCGGCACCTTCAAAAAACCGTACAGCACAGGCCGGAGAACGTCCCGCCGCACCGCGTCCTCGTCGATGTCCATCACTTCCCGTTCGCCGGTAGGCACATCGCCGTCCGCAAGAAACCTGCGGGCCAGCTGGCCGGCCTGCCCGGGCGAGTTCGCGTAGACCGGCGAATGGATCTTGACTCCGGCCGGAATGCCCAGCACGACCAACGCCTGATCGACGGCGGAGACGATGTCCCGGGCGGTACCGTCGCCTCCGGCAAAGAGCAGCAGTTCCACGCCACAAGCGGCGATGGCCCGGGCGGCCGCCTGGGTGTCCCGGCCGCTCGTCGCCGCGACGGCGTTCCCCTTTCGCACATCTTCCGGCGGCGCCTTTTCCAGCGGTCGGTATGCGACTTCCGTGGCAAAGCCAAGCTGCCGGGCGACCCGCTCCCCCATCTCCCCTGCACAGGTCACAATGAGCACGTCGTCCCGGATGGGCAGAAGCTTTTCCAGCGCCCGCCGCGCTTTCGTCTCGGCCTCCGGGACGGCGCCAAGCTCCAAGGCCTTTTGCAGCGCCTCCGGGCCGTCCGTCCCTTTCAGCCCGACCCGGCCACCCATACCGGCAATCGGGTTGATGATGAGTCCGAGGCGTTTCATCGCCCCGTCACCACCTCGCGACCCCGCCGGGTACGCCCCCCCGCCCTGGGTTGCATGCACCCGTGACAGCAGCTTGTTGCGGGTGTATCCTTAAGATACCATTCCCGGCAAAACGCGGGTGCGACGCGACGAGGCCCGCCGAGCCACATCCCGCGCGGCCGCCCGGTGCGGCCCCGCCCAAAGGAGCGCGATGGCGATGAATCACGAAGCAAAGGCGGGGCCACACCGGCCAGCCGAGGCCATGAGCGCGGACGAACTGGCCGCGACGGCGGGAGGAACCGTGGAAGAATACGTCTGCCCGCACTGCCACACGAGCTTTGGCCAAAACAAGCCCGAGTGGTGGTTCCACAAGCGGGGATGCGGGAACCTGTCGAGTTCCGACCGCCTGCAGTGGATGACCGGCGGCGGGTGAGCGGTGCACGCAGCCAGTCCTTCGGTGAGAATCTGCAGGTGCTTCACGACGGCGGTGCGGGACACCGGCATCCGTTCGGCGAGGCCGGCGATGGACAACTCCTCGTTCCGAAGCATCTCCCGCATGCTCCGGCGTAAACTCCGTTCGGCCTTCGTCCACGGCCTTTAGCTCAAACGTCAGCTGCCAGTCTTTCCCCCGGCCGCCCACACCTGGTCGATGGGCGCATTGCCCGGTATCGATACCATCGCTCAGGGAAGACGGGTGCTGGCGCGGCACAGGAAACCTAGACCCCCGTCGACGTCGCCGCGGCACCAGTGGTCAAACGGGTACGGGGCATCTTGGCCGCGTGCCATCGAGCCGCGCGCGGGATCAAGTAGGACCAAGGCCGGCTGCAATTGGACGAGCGCCCCGGAGCGGCGGTCAATCCGCACCGTTTCGCCGCTCGCGAGCCGCAAAAGATAGTCGCCGCCGGGGTCGATGGCGGCGCCGGCCGCCTGGCCCATGCACAAAAGCAACGTGACAATCTGGGACACGCTCAAGTATCGTTCCGCATCCCGCCGGTGGGGGCAGCTCCTGCGGTGGCAGTGCGGCGGCCAGCGCCCACCGACCGCCGCTATGGCCGCCTCATCGACCGCCCACAGGGGATCGGCGCCTGCAAGGATGCGCTCTTGGACCTCGATGGGCCGTGCGCCCGTTGCGCCGGCCTCGACCCACACCGCGCCCGCGTCCGGCCGAGCATGGATCCGTGCCAACACGGCGGGTTCTCCGCGCTTGCAGCCGTCCGCGGTCTTTACCATGAAATGATAGTCATTCCCGTTGCCGTCGGCCGCCACATCGATGCCGTAGGACCGGTAAAACGCCTGGATGATATGATTGACAAGCAGCCACGCGAGGACCACCGGGCCTGGCGGCTGCCCGCCCCGCCGCGGGCGAGGCGAACCGCCCCCGCGCCGCAGCCAGCACCGGACCGCCAGGTTGGTACGCACGAGCGCCTGTCCATAGTCCGCGCTCCATTTGCCCAGCTGCAAGTAGCGCTCAAAGGTCACGACGCGCCGCCGTGCCACGCGCACCGCCCCCTTGCCCCCGCTCACGGCCCGAGGCCCAGGTGGTAACTACGGCTGGCCGGCCTCAGCCACGAGCCGGTTGACCAGGCAACCGAGGCCCTCAATCTCACAGGCGACGACGTCTCCGGGCTTAAGCCACGGCGGCGGCGTCATGCCCATGGCAACCCCTTCGGGGGTTCCGGTCAGGATTACGTCGCCCGGCTTTAAGGTCATGATGCGGGAAATGTCGCTGATGATCTGCGCGACGGAGAACACCATGTCGGCCGTGGTGGAATCTTGCCGCACCTCGCCGTTGACCGTGCACCGCAGGCGGAGGCTCTGCGGGTCACTCACCTCGTCGGCCGTGACGAGCCACGGCCCCAAGGGCAGAAAGCCGTCGATGGCCTTGCCGTACATCCACTGGCTCGTCCGCATCTGCCAGTCCCGGGCGGACAGGTCGTTGGCGATGGTGTACCCAAACACAGCGTCCAGCGCCGCGTCCTCGGCCGCGCGGTGGACCGGTTTCCCGATGACGACGGCCAATTCGACCTCGTAGTCGAACTGCTCGGCGCCGGCAGGCAAGACGATTTCGTGCCGGTGGCCCGCCAGGCTGTTGGCGTACTTGGCGAAATACACCGGCGCCCCCGGCACGGGCAAGCCGGATTCCTCCGCGTGGCGGCGGTAGTTGAGGCCGACGCAGATGATCTTCTCCGGCCGGGAGACGACCGGGAGAAACACCAGCTCATCTTCGCCCAAGAGCGGCACCAGTCCGGATCTCAAGGCCGTACGGCTGATGGCTTCCACCGAACGGGCGCCCGCTTCCCCGGCCGCGATGAGCTCTTCCATCGTGCGCGGCGCCAAAAGGTCCATGGCCTTCGCGGCCGCATGCAAGTCCAGAACGCCCGCGCCGGTGCGCACGCCAACGCGGGGCTCCCCGTTCCTCACGAACGATACGTACTGCACAGCCCGAGCCCGCCCCTCACTCTGAGTCACCGGCCGGCAGGAAATCCCAGCTGAGCGCCGAATCGACGCGCCCAAAGCGGACGCCTCACGGCTGCTTGTGGCCCGGCGGCAAGCCGTTCAACGTGTCTGCCGGCCCTTGCGTTTGGTTCTCTGCCGGTGTATTCCCTCTCCTTCTCCGCACCGAAGGCGGTCGATGTACGGATGGCTAACGAGCATGGGAGACAGGCGGTCATCGACACTACGATGGGGCTTGAGGGGACCAAGTCCGTCGTCAGCCTCGTCCTGGCCCTGACATTGGGATTTGGCCTATGGCGGCCGCTTAGGGGTTGGGTCCTCTCCGTCACAGGACTCGACGGGCTCGTTCTGCGGTCCGAGCTTGCCCTGGCCGTCCACGACAGCTGGTGGACGAGCCTCGTCTCGTTGGCCTTGGCCGGTCTGGTCGCCGCGGTTCTTAAGCGCCTCTACGGGTCCGCGCCGGCGACGGCGTTCCTCACGGCCGTACTCGCCTTTCCGCTGTTTGTTTTCGCGGTCGTGCTCAGCTGGTGCGTGCGCATGACGGGCGGCCTCTTCGCGATGGCGGCCGGGCTCGGAGGCTTCTCGGACGCCCTCATCCGCCGTCCCTGGGGTCTTGTGTTCCTCGTCATCTTGGGCGGCGCGGCGTCTTGGGCGGCGCTTAAGCTCGAAGGCGCGCCCTTTGTCGTCCGCACCTTGTGCGCGGTCGTGCTGCCCGGGGTCGCGGCCTTGACCGTGCTATGGATGTACTTTTGGACGTTCAATCCCCTGGCCGCCCTCGACGGCGTCAAAGGGCTGTGGGACCAGGCCCTCGGCCTTGTGGCCGCCGCAAAAAAGGCCCGGATCGCCAAGGCGTTGGCCGCCGGTGACCATGCGGCGGTCGAGCACGAGTATGCTTCGACCCGGCGCATCGTGGACACCCTCGAGACGATGGCCGACCGGCTCACCCAACCGCACGTCGTGACGCCGGTGACGGTCCACCTCTTCGTCGGGCTGCTTGTCCTGGTCACGTTGTGCGTTTCCGGCCTGTTTGCCGTTTCCTACGTGGGGCTTTACCGGCTCGCGCCGGGCGAAGTGTATGTCTCGCCGGGCCACGAAACCGGCGCTGATTTCCTTTACTTCAGCGTCCGCACGCTCCTCTTTGCCGACGACCGGTTCCTTTACGCCGCGGGCGCCACGGCGCGGCTTGTTTCCTTCGTGTAACTCGCCTGCGGGATGGGCCTGTTCGTCATTCTCATCCTCACGTTTTCCACCGTGTCGCTGCACCGGGCCGCGACGACCCGCGAAGCGCTCCGCGAGCACCTTGCGCGAAGCTTGGAGGGTTTCCGTGCGGATCCCGTCATCCGGGGCGCGTTAGACGGCCACGCGGCGACCGCCGGGGTGACCGCCGAATCAACTCCGAAGGCCACGTTGGGCCGATGAGAATCAGCCGCTGGCGAGCCCTTCGGCCGGCGGCAGCCCGGTCACGTTCGATTCAAAGGCCCGGGCAATTTTCAGCACGCGGGCGTCAGCCCCATAGGGCCCGGCCAGCTGCAGCCCGATCGGAGCACCGTCCCCACCGGTCCCCGCGGGCAGGCTGACGGCGGGCAGGCCGGTGAGGTTTAAGGGGCTCGTGTTGCGCAGCAGGGCCGCGGTGGTAGCCATCACCACGTCCTGGATCTTCACCGTCGCGGTTCCCACAGTTGGCGGAACGATGGGAAGCACCGGCGTTGCCATCACGTCCACCCGTTGAAACGCGTCGGCAAACTCCCGGGCCAAGACTGTGCGCAGCTGCTGGGCCTTGACCCGGGCATACCCGGGCAACAGCAAGTTCGCGATGAGGCGGACGCGCACGTCTCGACCGAGCTTGTCGCCGTGTTGCACGACGGTGTGATAATGGATGGCGATGGCCTCGACCCCGGAGGTCAGAAGATAGATCGCGGGCGCCAGGTCCAGGGTGGGCAGCGATACGGGGACGAGCCGGGCGCCCGCGTCTTGCGCGCGCTGGAGCGCCGCCTCATACGCGTCCAAGACTTCCGGCTCGGCCAGCGGGTAAAAGTTGCGGGGGACGCCGATGCGCACACCCTTAAGGGATTTGTCCGGCTGCGCGGCGTACGCGCCCGTCCGGCCGGCCAGCACGTCCATCAAGGCGGCTGCTTCGGCCACCGTCTTGGTCAGCGGCCCCACATGGTCCAGCGAATAACCGAGGGGAAACACACCCTCCAGCGGCAAAAGCCCAAAGGACGGCTTGAAGCCGACGATGCCGCAGCATGCGGCGGGGATGCGGATCGAACCGCCGGTGTCGGTCCCGATGGAGAACGTAGCCATGCCAAAGCCTACGGACGCGGCGCTGCCGCTGCTCGAGCCGCCCGGCAGGCGCCCGGGAGCCGCGGGGTTGGCGGCGACGCCGAAGTGGGGGTTGACTCCCGTCGTGCCAAAGGCCAGTTCATGAAGGTTGGCGGCGCCGATGACGACGGCGCCGGCCCGGCGGAGCCGCTCGACGATGACCGCGTCCTCGTCCGCGCGCGCCCACGTGATCGCCCGCGTCCCGCCGGTCATCGCGTAGCCCTTGATCCTCATCAGGTCCTTGACGCTGACCGTCGTGCCCCAGAGGGGCAGCTCCGCGGGAATCTCGGCACCGGAGCCCACGCCGTGGCTGCGCCCCGCCCGCCGCTCGAGCATGCGCGCCTCCTCTCGGGCTTGGTCGGCGAACACGGCGATGAAAACGCCGTTGTCCGGAAGGGACTCGATCCGGGAAAGGGCGGCCTCCACGGCTTCCGAAGGCGTTGCAAATCGTCGCGGGAACGACGAGCCGGCGCCGGGGTTGGAACCGGGCATGGAAACGTCCACTGGGCCGCCCTCCCGTCCCTGAGCGCCGGTGAAAGCCCACTCGCTGGTTTCCAAAAGTCCCCACGGAGGGCGAAGGGCAGGCGCGACAGCGGAGGTGATGGGGGCCTCCATGAGCGCCCGGACAAAGCCGCCGTTGGCCTCCACCTGGGCCCGCACCATTTCGAGCTCGTCGTCGGGCAGCGAGATGCCGTGCCTACTAAGAGCGGCGACGATCTGATCCATCTCGGTCGGGATCGACATGCGCGGGTTGCCTCCCTCGGGAAGACTCACGGGTACCCCGCCGTAGTCATTCGCGCCGGCGGCTCACGCGCCCGCCGGCGCGCCCAGCGGGGCGCCGGTCACGATCGGCCAGCGCTGGGCCAAAAGCTCGACGAAATGTGTGTCGGGGCGACCCGGTACCAGCTGTACAAAGGTGATCTCCACCGGCGAAGCGTAGATGAGCGGGTTCTCCTCGTCCCCCGGGTAGAGAACAAACACCTCGTCCACGGGCCGGCGGCTGCCATCGTCCACCAGGTACACCGCGTCACGGTACGCCCGCAGCTGTTCAATCGTCCCCTGCCACCGCGCCGGGTTGCGCTCCACCGCAGAGGGTACCATCGTCCGCAGCTTGCGGTACTTGGCCTCGCCGATCAGGGAGTACTGGTACACCCCGTTTTCGTAGTAGTCCAGGCGAATGTCGGGCCAGTTGTGCCTGCCCAAGGCGTACAGACGCGCTCCCGCGGCGACGGCCTCGTCGCGGAAAGTGGGGAGCTTGTCGGCGTAAAAGACGTCGATGCGCTCTCCGCCCCGCTCCAGCGTGACCCGGGTGCCCTCCGGGATCGTGGGGATGTAGACCCGGTCGGGGAACTTCCAGGGCTGCTCAAACACCCACCCGCCCGTCGGCGTGAACCCAAGCTGCTTGAGGGCCTCGATGACCCGGACAAAGACCCAGTACTCCCACAAGAGATCCGTCTTTTTCCACTGGTACGCGAATGACGCGCCCGTGTGTGGGTCAAAGTGGCTCTTGAGGTCCGACCAAAACCGGTACAGCGCCCGGTAGCGCCCGTCCCGCTGCATGGCCGGCGTAAGCGGCAACGGGCCGGCTACGTCGGCCACTTGCCGAAAGACAGGCTCGGTCAGCACCGCCCGCAGGCGCGACTGCAGGCGCCGGATGGCGGCCAGCTGGCGCTCCTTTTCCCGCTCGACCTGCCGCCTCACCTTGTCGTCGGGGTGCATCAGGCGCTCGAGCGCGGCGACGATGTCGTCGATGGTGGCCATAAGGTCGCTGACGATGCGGCGAATCCACCGGTTTTCCGGCAAGTCGTAGTGCACTTCGCTGTCGGGGGCAAGGACAAACCGGGCACGCCCGGAGGCGCTCGCCCCGTTGCGGGCGTAGCCGGCGGCGGAATGGCGCCAGCGGTAAGACCGCTCGTCGCGGTGGTGCGTCGTCTCGGCCCGCACCACCCGGTGCACCTTGCGCACCTCATGCTTGGGCTTGCGCACGATGTCCTGCAAGGCGGCGCTGATCTTGGGGAAATGCCGCTCGAGCAGCTGGTACTGGTAAAACCGGGGCGGCAGCTGCGCGTCCAGCACCGTCCGGCCCATGCCCTGGTTTCTCCGTACAATGTCCAGGGTGAGCCCGACCACCCAGCGCTCGAGTTCCTCCCGCATGAGCCGCAGCTGGTCGCGGCTCAAGTCCTTCGGACGCACCTCGACTACCGTGTAATAGGACCGTCCTTGCCAGCGGACTTCGATCCGGTAGTTGCCGGGAATCCACGGATACCCGCTGCCGCGCCGGTCGCCCTCGTCATCGCCGGGCTGAATCCACACCGTCCGGCCGCAGGGCAAGTACACCCGCCCGTCCTCCTCCGCGAGCCCTTCGTCCACCAGCACGTCGAAGCCGTCCATGTACAGCCGGGCGTCCTCGGGGGGCGGGCCGCCCTGGGCGACGAACTCCAGGGCGCACGGCCGGTATTCCTGGATGTACGTCTCGTCGATCTCCGCCTGCGCGGGATCGGTGCTGAACCGCCGCAGCGTGCGGGTGTACGAGCTCATGCGCCCGCCAAAGTGGAGTCGGACGGCGAAGGGCAGGCCCCGGAAGGCGGAGGGCTCCTGCGGGGAACTAAGAGGCGAAGCCATAGAGCTTGAGCTCCCTCGCCTTGTGGAGAATTACCGCCCGGCTGCGGGCAAAACCGCTCACGTCCTGGTACTTGTCCATCAGCTCCAGCAGCCGGCTGCCGCTCACCGCGCCCGCGTCGTCCATGACGCCTACGAGCTCCTCCAGCTGTTCCCGCGGCCCGCGGAGCTTGGTAAACACCTTTTGCACCATCTGCCAGTCAAAGGCCACCGGGCGCGGGATGGCAGGCTCCCCGTCGTTTCCAAAGGGGATGTTCTTGAGGTACAGGTCAATGTGGCGCAAAGTGCGGTAGCCGATGCCCCGCTGGCGGTCGACCTTTTGCAGCTCGCCCCGGACTTTTTCAAGGTACTCCAGCTCCGCGTCGGTCAGCTCCAAGTCGTCGGAACCCGCCCTCCAGGCATTGTAGGCGGCAAAGGTTACTTCCCGGCGCTCCAACGGCGGGAGGGGCCTGCGCAAGTACTCCGGAAGCCGGGTGAAATCGAGCACCCTCGGCTCGATGACTTGCGCCCGGTCGAGCACCTTGTCGCTAAAGGCATAGGTCGATTCGTCCACGTTGACCGTGCCGGCGAACATGACGTTGGGGCCAATCCTGACCCGGGGCGGAATCCGGGCCGCATTGAGCACCGTCGCTTCCTGGTCCGGGCTGTAGAGCGTGATGACCCGCCGGTCCACGTCCAGCTCCAGTACGGAGAGAAAGTGGGCGAAGTAATGCTCCACCCGGGCGAGGTTCATCTCGTCAAAGCAAACAAGGAACAACTTGTCGGGGTTGCGCTCGGCGTCGACCAGAAGCTCCACGAGCCCCGTGTCAGCCGGGCGGTAAACGTTGTGGGTGAGGTCGAGAAACCCCAAAAGGTCGCTGCCGTCGGTCCAGGTCGGCCGCACGGGAATGATCCGGAACTGCCCCTCCGCAAGCCCCAAAGCCTCGGCATACACCTGCACAAGCTGCGATTTCCCGGTGCCGGACATGCCGGCGAGCAGCACCAGACTCCCCGTCTTAAGGGCCGTGTGGAAGTTGAGCAGGTCCTCCTCATGGTACAGAAGCCGCCGGGCTTGGGCGATGTGCATAAGCCGCTCCAGAAACCGCCGTTCCTCAAGCTCCTCGGGTGTGCGCGGCCGCGGCCCGCCGGCAGATGACGCGCGCGCCGGCCGCGGGGCCTCGGAAACCGGTTCGGCGAGTGGCGTCCCCTCTTGCTCCAGCCGGCGCAAAAACGCCTGGGAGAACGTATCGGCTTCGATGAAAAGAATCTTGCCAAACGGCAGCACGAGGCTGGTAAACTCGTCTAGATCAAACCGCAGCTTGCGCACGCCGTCGCCCGTCAGCTTCCAACCCCCGGGCAGCAAGGCCATGGACCGGAACGGCCCGTACAAGTGGTCCTTGACCCACACCGCCGCCGGGGCGGGCACCGGCATGTCGCCCGGAAAGGCGTCGCCGTAAGGGCCGAGCAAGCCCCGCATGAGCTCGGTTTCAAAGTCGGCGGGATCGGTGTCCGGGAGGTACAGGATCGGCACAAGGCTTGAATCCTCGTCAATGGCCGCTGGCAACGGCACGACCGCGACCGGTGCGGCCAAGTGACGGGCCGGGCCGCTCGCGCCCACGTGCACCGTCGGCTTAAAGAGGATGGCTTTGCCGGACAAAAACTCCCGCACGGCTCGGACCCGCTCAGCGTCGTCGGCGACGGGGTCGTCGACAAAACCGGGCAGCTTGTCTCCCCACCACGTGTAATACTGCACGTCGGCCAAGCCTTTGGGCGGATCGGCGATGGGCCGGACGGAAAACTGCACGATGCCGCGGCTGTTGATGAAGACGGGGGCGCCTTCCCGGTCCCACTCTTGGACGAGTACGCCCGGAAGCAGGCAGTTCCACTCGCGCCGGATCATCGCACCCACTCCCCAACGATGAGCTCCGGCCGCAGCTGGCTCAGGCTGGACACCTCGATGACCCGGGCGCCCAGCTGTTGGTACATCCAAAGACGGGTGCGGTGCGGGCACGCGGAGAGCAAGATGACCCGGTCGTATCCGGCGCAGCGCGCCGCGAAGGCGTCGTCAGGATGCTCGGGCGCGGCGGCCGACTCAAAGCGGAGGAGCCGGCCCTGCACGTTGACAAGCTGTGCCTCAAACTCATCGCCGACGACGAGAAACCGCATGTCGGCGTCATCCTCCGGGTAGCCGGCGGCGACCGCCTCCTCGGGCAGCGCCTCGACCCGGCCCGCGAGGGCTTGATAAAGCTGGAAAAGGCTCTCGGCTTCCAGCCGCCGTCGCTGGTAGGCGGCCACCTTTTGCGCCAATTGGTCGATGGTCGCGGCGTCCTGAGCCCGCTCCCGTTCAGCCTGCGCCAGCCGTTCCTGCAACGCCGCGGCGCTCAGCAGCTGTTCATCATACTGCTGCTTGAGGCGCTCCAGTTCCCCGGCCAGCGCGTCCCGCTCCCGGGCACCTTCGCGGCGGGCTTCGTCGGCCCGCTGCTTCCACTCCGCCACCTCCCGCCGCAGCTTTTCGACCTCGGCCTCGAGCTTTTCCCGCTCCCGCCCCGCCTTGCGCAATTCGCCGTCCAGCTCGCTGATGCGCTTCTTCACGGCGCCCAGCTCCTCCATGAGCCGCTCCCGCTGCTCATGGTGGCGCGCCTCGAGCTCAACCAGGTACTTGAGCCGGTCCTCCCACGCCTCAGCCAGTTCGGGCCGGGCGATGGCAAAGGCAATCCGGACGATGGCGCTCGGATACTTTTGCACAAGCTCATAAACTTCGGCGTCCAGCTGCTCCCAGGGCGCCTCCTCAAGATGCTCGAGCAGCCCGGCGTACGCGTTCCGGAACCAGTGCAAAAACAATTTACCGTCGCGCTTGGAGGGAGCAGCCTGCAACTGGTTGCGAATGGCAGTGGCGGGCGTTGTCTTGGCACCCTTGCGGAAACCGCGCACTTGCAGCCCCATGCTCTCGAAGATTTCCCGCCGCTGGTCCTCCGACAAGCTGTCCACGTACTGCTTCCAAACGTCCTGCCACAACGTGCCGCGTCCCCCGTTTCTCAAAACAATACTCTTTCCATTATAGCCGCAGATACCCAATCCCGGGAAAGCGAGAGTAAACCCGGGCGAGGTGTGCATGAAGGAACCGGAGGGGGGCCGCTGCGGGAGGTCAATGCCAGCGGGACTTGTCCGCGCGACGATGTCGAGATGGGCGTGAGGACGGCTGCCACCGGGTCACCCCGCTACGACGCGCCCGGCGTGTGGAACGTAGCGCTCCATTTGGTCCCGCGGGTCAAACTCCCGCCGCGCGATGAGGCTCTCGGCCAGGCACAACGCCATGGACGTGTCGTCGGTCCACTGACCGGGTTCCAGGCGCCAAGGGCCTCCGCCCACCATGTCCGTGACGGGTTCGAACGTTCCCGGCGGCTTAAACTCCACCGCTGCGCCCAGCGCGTCCCCGACGGCCAGACCCACCAGCGCCCCCCGCGCCTTGTCCTGGAGCGTATTGAGCTGTGTTGCCTGCAACGCAGCCACGGCGTTCCCCTCCCTTTCCACCGCTCGCCGGCACCTATCGCGGACCCGGCGGTGCCGTGGGGCATCACCTGTTCGTCGCCGGCTGCTCCGCTCCCTCCGTTGGGCAACATCGCGTTGCCGGGCAGGAGGGCGGGCTGCCCCGCGGTGCGCCCGTGCTTTGCGGGCCGCGCCTGCGAGCCGGCGGCGGACCTGGACACTGCTTCGCAATTGCGATAAAATGGCATTAGAGTGCTCCATTTCCGCTGGCCGCCCGTTTCCGCTCGCCCACTTCCAAAACGGGAGGTCCAGCGATGTACACGCCAAAGCCCGAAGATCGCTTTACGTTCGGCCTGTGGACGGTCGGCAACCGGGGGCGGGATCCCTTTGGTCTTGAGACGCGCCCGCCGCTCGATCCGGTAGACACCGTTCACATGCTGGCGGAGATCGGCGCCTGGGGCGTCAATCTCCACGACAACGACCTGGTACCCATTGACGCCACGCCGGCCGAGCGGGACGCCATCGTCGCCCGCTTCAAAAAGGCGCTGGCCGATACCGGCCTGCAGTTTGTCATGGGTACGGTCAACCTTTTCACGGACCCCGTCTTCAAGGACGGCGCGTTCACCAGCAACGTACCGGAAGTTCGCCGCTACGCCCTGCGCAAGACCATTGAAGCCATCAATCTCGCCCACGAGCTGGGCGGCAAAATCTTCGTGCTCTGGGGCGGCCGGGAAGGCGCGGAGGTCAACGCGGCGCGCAATCCCGCGGAGGCCATTAAGCGCTTCCGGGAAGCCGTCAACTACCTGTGCGCGTACGTGCTGGAGCAAGGATTCGACATGAGGTTCGCGCTGGAGGCCAAGCCCAACGAGCCCCGGGGCGACCTCTATTTCCCTTCCACCGGCGCGTATCTTGCCCTCATTCCGACCCTGGACCACCCGGAGATGGTCGGCGTCAACCCCGAGTTCGCCCACGAAGTGATGGCGGGCCTGCCGTTTCACCACATCGTGGCCCAGGCGCTGGAAATGGGCAAGCTCTTTCACATCGACCTCAACGACCAGAAGATCGGCCGCTTCGACCAGGACCTGCGTTTCGGCTCGGAAAACTACAAGGAATCCTTCTTCCTGGTCAAGGTCCTGGAGGACGGCGGCTACGACGGGCCGCGGCACTTCGACGCCCACGCCTACCGCACCGAGGACATCAACGGGGTGCGGGAATTCGCCAAGGGCTGCATGCGCAGCTACCTCATCCTCAAGGAAAAGGTCCGCCAGTTCAACGAGGATCCGGAGATCCAGCAGCTTCTGCGGGAGATCCGCCCAGACGACCATGAGCCGCTCACCTACGACCGCGTCCGGCCGGACCAGCTGCTGCCCTCGGGTTTCGACCGCCGGGCGTGGGGCGCGAAGGGCTACGCCTACGAGCGGCTGGACCAGCTTCTCTTTGACTTGCTCATGGGTGTGCGATAAGGCCGGGCGCCGCCTGCCGCGCCCGGCTTGCTGCCACAAGGCTGGGGGTTGGACCATTTGACATACTTGCTCGGGATTGATGTGGGCACATCGGGGACCAAGACGCTTTTGGCCCGCGTCGACGGAGAAGTCGCAGCCACTGCCACCGTGGACTACCCGCTGCACGCCTTGAAACCGGGCTGGGCGGAGCAGGACGCGGAGGACTGGTGGAACGCGGCGTCGGCGGGTATTCGACGCGTGTTGCAGACCTCGGGGGCAAAGCCTGAGGAAATTGCCGGCATCGGCGTCACGGGCCAGATGCACAGCTCGGTCTTGCTGGACGCGGCCGGCCACGTGGTGCGCCCGCCCATCCTCTGGTGCGACGTGCGCACCGCCGCTGAATGCCGGCAGATTGAGACGGACTTGGGCGGACGGGCGCGCCTCATCGAGCTGACGGGAAACCCGGCGCTGGAGGGCTTCACCGCGCCCAAGCTCATCTGGCTCCGCAATCACGAACGGGAAAGCTACAACCGCATCAAGACGGTCTTGCTTCCCAAAGACTACATCCGCTGGCGCCTGACGGGCGAGCTCGCCACCGACGTCTCAGACGCCGCCGGCACGCTGCTCTACGACGTGCGCCGCCGGGAGTGGTCCACGCCCGTGCTGGAGGGCCTGGGCCTCGATCCGGCGTGGCTGCCCCGGGTAGCCGAGTCCGCGGAGGTTGTCGGCACGGTGACGGAAGCGGCCGCCAACGCCACGGGCCTCAAGGCCGGCACGCCGGTGGTGGCGGGCGGCGCCGACAACACTTGCGGCGCCATCGGCGCGGGCGTGGTGCGGCCGGGCCAGGCGCTGGTCAGCATCGGCTCCTCGGGCGTCGTCTTTGTGCCCACCGCCACGCCCCAACTGCACCCGGAGGGCATCGTCCACACCTTTGTCCACTCGGTTCCGGGCACCTGGTACGTCATGGGCGTCACCCTGGCGGCCGGTCTCTCCTTGCGCTGGGTGCGGGACGAGCTGGGGCAACTCGAGCAGCTGGCCGGCAGCCTTTCCCGCACCAGCGCCTACGACTTGCTGGCCGCCCAGGCGCAGCTGGCGCCGCCCGGGTCCGAGGGACTGTACTTCCTCCCCTACCTCAGCGGGGAGCGCACGCCCCATGCCGACGCGAGCGCCCGAGGCGTCTGGTTTGGCCTGGCCGCCAGCCACAAGCGGGCTCACCTCATCCGCTCGGTGTTCGAAGGCATCACCTACTCGCTGCGGGATGCCCTGGACGCTATTCGCGCCATGGGCGTCGCCGCCGAGGAAGTGCGCCTGGTGGGCGGCGGGGCCAAGAGCGCGTTTTGGCACCAGCTGACCGCCGACATCCTGAACGTAGGCGTTGCCCGGATGGCGATGGACGAGGGGCCCGGTTTCGGCGCACTGCTGCTCGCGGGCGTCGGCAGCGGCGTCTACCGCGACATTCATGACGCCACCCGGCAGACGGTGCGGGTGAAGGACGCGGTGCAACCCGATCCTGCAGCGGCGCGAGAGTACGAAGAACGTTTTCGTTTTTACCAGTCGCTGTACCCGGCGCTGAAGCAGTCCTTCGCCGGCGTCAGCAGGCTGCAGGCGTAGACCGGTCGACGGCGGCGCTCGGACCCCAGGGTGGCCGAGCGCCGCCTGACGGGTCGGCCGGGTCCTATCAACTTATCGGCTCGACGGAAATGGCGGTGGCAAATCGCTCCCGGGCACCCGGCGCGAGCTCCCTCAGGCCGGTCCGTCCGGGCGGCAGGTCCAGGTTGGGTGCGTTAGTGATCCAGGTGTACGGCTCCGGGCACACAAAGCCGCTCCTCCCGTCGGCGGTGTAGACGACCCAGTGCCGGAAATTCGCGTCGGCCTGGTAGCGCACCGCCAGGCGTTCCGTACCGGCGGCGTAAGTCAGCGTCGCGACGCTGGGCCTGGCCTCATCCCCGACGTAAAACGCGTCGTCCAGGGCTACGCCCGCGAGGGACATGCCCCTCGCCAGATCCTCCCGGAAAGGGAAGTCCTCCAGTTCCCCGGTGGGCACCATTCGCTCGTCGAGCCGCCAGCGCTTGGCCACGTCCAGGGCAAAGCGGGCGCTCCTTTCCGGAAACGCGAAGGTTGTGTGAAAGCCCAGGCCAAAAGGAAACGGTTCGTCGCCGGCGTTGTGCACTTCGGCTTCCTTGCGCAGCGTCGCGCCGTCCAGCACGAAGCGCAACGTGATCACAAAATGGTGCGGGAACTGGCGGAAGATGTCCTCCCGGTCAGGGCCGGCTGCCGCGTCAAAGCGGGTCTCCACGCAGACCCGCCCGGCGGCGTCGGTTTCGGCCTGCACCAGTTCCCACCGGCGGGTGTGGACAAATCCGTGGATGTGGTTGCCCCGCGCGGGCTCGTTGATGTCCAAGCGGTACTCCCGTCCCCTGTACGTAAACCGGCCGCCGGCGATGCGGTTTGGCGGAAAGAGGACGGGGATGCCGTACAGCACCGGCCGGCGCCGGAAGGTCTCCGCGGAATCAGGCACCCGGAGCAACTCGGTTTGCGTAGGCTCGTGGACGAGGGAAACCACGTTGGACCCCCACCCGGGAACGACGACGAAGGCCAGCTGGCCGTTGGCGGCCCGGATGGCCCTCTGTCCGAGAAATGTGATCTCCTGCACCCTGGATGTCACCGGCGCCACCTACCTCTGCATGACCGCCAGCCGGGCGGTCCGATCGTCCTCTTCCAACCACAAAATCCCGGTAACGCCCCGGGGATAGTACTTGCTCGCGATGATTTTACCCGCCAAAATCTGGTCGCTCCAGCTCCACACCGACAGCTCCGGGTGAGTCAGCCACGCCACGTGGGCCTTGTCGGCCCGGGCTTCGGCCTCTCCCCACGGCCGGCCAAGGATGCGGCGGGCCACGAACTGGCACAGGTAAATCTTGCTCAGCCACGAGTTGTCGCTGGTGGACGAGATCTTCCACCCACCGTCGGGAAACAAGCACACGCCTTCGGTCAGCACCGCATCGAGATGCCGCGCCAGAGCCCGCACATATTCGCCGTAAGGCCCGTCTTCCCGCACCGCGTCGGCCCGGCCGGAAAAGTACGGGAACACGAGCCCCTCCACGGCCGGGATGATCTTGGACCGGCTGCCGGGCACATCGCCCTGGCCGATGATGGCCGGGATAGTCCCGTCGGCCTGCGCGTAGCCCACCATGGTGGCGGCCGCCCGCCGGGCCTGCTCCGCCGCCGCCTTTGCCAGGTCGTCCCGGCCCCGGTCGGCAAAGATTTTCTCGAGGGCCACGTACGCCGCCCACAGCTTGCCGCCCACGTACAGGTTTCCCCGGGCCTGGCCGAGGGACGGATCCAGGCTGTCGTAGGTGGTGGTCTCCGAACCGCCGGCGGCCCGGGCCGAGTCGAGCCCCATCAGCCCCGTCCGCTGCCCGGGGTCGGGATGGTCCCGGTTTCGCATGCTCTCGAAACACTGCACGAGCACGTCAAACCGCTGCTCCAGCCAGTCCCGGTCGCCGGCCTGCTCCACGTAGAGGGCGGCCGTCAGCACCCAGTTGGCGAGTTGCTCCTGGGTCATGTACGAAAAGCAGCCGTGCAAGCCCTTGAGCTCGTAGGACGACTGGCCGGGCGGCTTGACCACGTTGGCGATGCCCATGTCGTGGGTGAAGCTGATTCCGCCGGGATAGTCCACGGCGTCGCCGGGAAACCGGACCGTGTCCGTGTAGCTGAACCGCTTCAGGTACATCTCCAGCACGTTGCGGACCGTCCACGGGTTCATGCGCAGCTCGAAGAAGGACTGATCGATCGTAAGGTCCAGGGTGTTCATCATCCGGTATTCGCCCTCGTTGACGACCCAAAAGGGCTCGCCGCCCGCGTCCAAAAGCTGCGTCGAGCCGTAGTAGCTGCGAATGGCGTGGGTCAGCATAAACCGCTGGGCGTCCGAAAGATGCGCCGCTTCCTCCAGCAGCCGGTTTCCCTCCAGGCACGCCCGCTTTAGGTCGTCAAACCGCTCCAGGGCGTAGGCCGCCACCGCCTCCACGCTGTCAAACCAGCGAGTGTAAAGGTAGGACGCGTCCATGCCGGCGGTGACGACGCCGCCCCGGTAAAAGCCGACGGCAAATCGAAAGGTGCGCTGCTCCCCGGGCGGGACGTCCACGACCAGCCCGGCTACGGAACCGAGGCCAAAGTGCCGGTTTTCGGGGCTCGGCGACGTGATGACGGTTTCGATGTGAAACCGGACCGCGGCCATGACGCCCGGGTCCTGCGAGGCGATGGCCGTCAATCTCCCTTGGCCGATGCCCACGATGCCCCGGGCCTCGTCGACCCACGTGCGCATGGAACTGTAAGGGTCGCTTCCCTCGTAGCCGAAAAAGGCCCGCCGGGGGCGCCCACCCCGCCGGTTGTCCACCGTCAGCTCGGCCAGCACCGCCGGCACCAGCACTTCCTTAAGCTCATCGTCGCCGGCGGCGGCCGGGTCGGGAATCGGCCGCACGGGCGAGTAGATGGTGAAGCTGAAGTCGCCCGCATGCCACGTGTCCGTCGTCAGGCGGAAATCCCGCTGGATGCGCTCTTTCTCGATGGCTACGACCCGGGCCGGCCGCCGGGAGAGAACCCCTGTGCGCTCCACGTCAAAGCGGGCGGCCTCGTCCAGCTCCGGCAGGGCAAAGAAGGGCAGCGCCTCAAAGAGTCCGGGCTCGTCCACCGACTCCGCGCCGATGTACACGCTCTTGCGGGGCGACTGCCCCAACTCCAGGTCGAGCCCGCCGCCCGGTCCCGGAAACCCCAGCGTAAAGCTGGCGAACGCCCCAATCGGCGAATGGTGCGCGTTGAAAAACATGTTGTCCGGCACCGTGCGACGCGGCGCCGCACCCGCGTGGTTGGCCACGAACACATTCACCCTTTCGTTGGGCGTTACCCTTTGATCGCGCCCGCGGTCATGCCCTCGATGATGCGGTCGCTGAGCAGCAGGTAGGCGATGAACAAGGGCAGGAAACTCAGCATGAGGGTCGCGCCGATGGCGCCCCAGTTGGTGGTGTACTGGCCGACAAAGTTTTGGATGCCCACGGTGAGCGTCTTGTACTTGTCGGAGCTGATGAAGGTGTTGACGAAAACGAACTCGTTCCAGTTGTAGATGGTGTTGATGATGGCCGTGGTGGACAAGACCGGCGTCGTCGTGGGCAGCGTCACCCGCAGGAAGATCTGGTGGATGGAGGCGCCGTCCATCACCGCGGCTTCCTCCAGCTCCCGGGGCAGCGATTGATAAAATCCCAGGCAGATCATGACGGTCACGGGCAGGTTAAACGCGGTGTAGGTCAGGATGAGCGCGAGGGGGTGATCAATGAGTCCAAGGGCCATGTAGGTGCGAAAGAGCGGGATGAGCGCCGAGTGCACGGGGATCATGAGGCCCAGCAGGATCAGCCCCAGCACCCAATTGCTCAGCCGCCAGCGCATGCGGGTCAGGGCAAAGGTCGCCATGCTGCCGATGATGACCGTCAGCAGCACCGCCAGTCCGGTCACCAGCACGCTGTTCCAAAAGTACTGACCCACCTTGCCCGTGGTCCACGCGGCAACGTAATTTTCCCACTTGGGCGGCGCCGGCAAGGCAAAGGGCGATTTGCCGAAGATCTCCGTGTTGTCCTTAAGGGAAAACAATAGCAGCCAGACCAGAGGGTACACCTGGAACACGGCGACCACGCTCAAAAACACGTACATGGCGCCGCGCGCGACCCGGCGCAACGGCCTCCACGGCGCCGGCCGGAGACTGCGAACCGCCGCAGCGCTATGGCCTCTCACCAGCTCATGCGGTGGATTTGCTTTCGTGGTGCTCATGCGCCCTTCACCTCATGCCCGGCCGCCGCTAGGAGCTGCTCTTGCCCCCAACCGCGGTTACCCGCTCTCCCCCAGGCCACGCCCGTCCGGCCGCATCTAGGCCTCCGCGCCGGCATCCGCGCGGGTCAGCCGGCGAATGACAAACGCCGCTGCCAGGGCGATGACCAGCAGCGCAAAGCCGATGGCGCTGCCGTATCCGAAGTTGAACTCCCGGAACGCCTTGCGGTACATGTAGGACGCCATCACTTCGCTGGCCTGATTGGGCCCTCCGCCCGTCATGACGTAGATGAGGTCGAAGTACTTAAGGGACCCCACCACCGCCAGCACGACGGTGGCCTTGATGACGTTCATGATGAGGGGGATCTTGACGAACAGCCCGATCTGCCACGTCGACGCGCCGTCGATGCGGGCGGCCTCGATCAGCTCGTTCGGAACGCCCTTGAGGGCGGCCACGTAGATGAGAATGTAAAACCCGGCGTACTGCCACAAAATCGGCACGAAAATCGAGTATAAGACCAGGTTAGGATCCGCGAGCCACAGGACGGGACGATCTACTAGGCCGACGGCCATCAGGAAGTTGTTCAACAGGCCCAGCCGCGGATGGTACACCCGCGACCAGAGCTGGGCGATGGCCACCGTCGAGAGCAAGAGCGGCAGCACGTACACCTTCCGGAAAAAATCGGCGCCTTTGATCCTCTCGGTCAGCACCAGCGCCGTCACCAGGTACCCGCCCAGGGCCAGCGTGGAAAAGACGGCCAGCAGCACCGAGTTTTTGACGGATCGCCAAAAGACGCCGTCCGCCAGCAGGCTGCGGTAGTTGTCAAGGCCGATGAAGCGCATCTGGCCGATGCCGTCCCAATCCATGAAACCGTAATAGCCGGTAAAGGCGATGGGAACGTAGATGAGACCGAGGACGAGCACCAGCGCCGGCGCGATGTAGAGCAGGATCGCCCACGGATTGGCAAACACCTTGTTCACAACGGCTCAGCCCTTTCGGCGCCGGGAGGCTCGCCCGTGGAGATCCCGCGGGGCATGCCCGGCGAAGACACAGGGGAAGGCCCCGCACGTTGACCACACCATGGGCTCCTGTGCGTGAGGCCTTCCCCCGCTCTGCTTACCGACCGCCGCGAATGGCCTGGTCGTGGGCTTGTGCGAACTGTTCCGGCGTCACCTCCAGGCCAAACAGGGCCTGGATCTGGTTCAGGTGCACCTGGGCCGCCGCCGGGGTCAGCTGCACGTCGGCGTACAGCGTGATGCTGGTGGCCGCCGCCAGCTCATCCAGCACATCCAGGTACATCTGGGGCAGCTGTACCTTGGATGTGTCCACGATGGTGCCGGGGATGACGCCCGCTTCGGCCACCGCCCGCTGGCCCCATTGCTGGACGAAGTACTTGACGAAGGCCTCCGCCTTGTCTTTCACCGCCGAGTTGGCGTTGATAAAGAGCGCCACTCCCGGCCCGCCGACCCAGCCGGTGTCGGGCCCCGCGCCGCCCTCCACCACCGGGAAGCGGAAGAACCCGATGCTGTCCCGGAACTCCTGCGAAACGGTTTCGTCGGTAGTAAACTGCGGCAACTCCCACGAGCCGATGAGCCACATAGCCGCCTGCTCGGTCAAAAACTCCGCCTTGGCCTCCTGGTTGGCCAGCGCGTTGTACCCGAGGCTAAAAGCGTCCATGCGCACCAGCCGCTGAATTTCCTCCGCCGCCCGGATGAGCCCCGGGTGCGTGAAGGGGATGCGGCCGTTGATGGCGTCGTTGACCACTTCGGGACCGGCGATGCGGTCGGCCAGGTACATGTACCAGAGGGAACCGGTCCAGCGCTCGCCGTTGCCGAGGGCGATGGGCGTGACGCCGTTGCGGGCCAACGTCTCCACCACGTGCAGGAACTCCTGGTACGTCCTGGGCACTTCCAAGCCGTACCGGGCGAAAATGCGCTTATTGTAGAAGATGGGTGCCACATTGAGCTCCAATGGCAGGCCGTAAGTGACGCCGTCGACGGCGAAGGCCTGCAGCGTGCCGCTGACAAAGGAGTCCCGCAGGCCGTCCTGGTCCAGGAGCCCGTCCAGCGGTGCGAACTGGCCCGCCTGCACGAAGGGCGTCATGTAGCCGGCCGCCCACGTGAAACCGACGTCGGGCAGCTGGTTGGACGCCGCCAGCACCGTAATCTTGTCCTTGTACTGCTCGTTGGGCAGCGCCTCCACCTCGACGAAGGCGTCGGGGTGCTCCGACATGAACTGCGCGATGATCTCGTTGACGATGAGGTTGTGCTGACGTGCCTCGCCCGAGGGCCACAGGTGCATAAACTTCACCGTGCCCACCTGGGCGAGGGCAGCGTCGGTCGTGCCGGCGATCCCGACGGGAAACACCATGGCTGCCATCAGCAGCAGCAGATACGCCTTCTTGAGCATCTCCAGACCTCCCGTCCCCAAGATTTGTGCTCCATTTCCGCCGACTCCGCCCACTCCGTCAGCTAAAAGTATAGTCATGAGGCAATAGGCCTCAAGGTCGCTCTCATTAGGTACAATCCCGTGATTTTTGGATAATAGATGCCGCATGCCGTGGGCGCGGTAGCGCCCGGGCGTCATCCCGACCCGGCTGCGGAACAGCTCGGTGAAGTATTTCGCGGTGCCGTAGCCGGCCATGCGGGCCACTTCCTTTACGGAAAGAGACGTCCCGAGGAGCAGCTGCTTGGCCAGGGCCAGGCGCTTGCGGGTCACGAACTCGCTGAAGGTAAGACCGGTTTCCTGCTTAAAGAGGACGCTGAAGTAGCTGGCGTTGAGGTGCACCACGTCAGCCACGTGCTGGAGGGAAACTTCGCCGGGGAAGTTTTCCTCGATGTACTGGACCGCCTTTTTGATCGGATCCGACAGCTGCCGCCAGTTGACGTGGGGCCCGCCGGCGCCGTCGGTCACGAGGGCTCCGGGCCTGTGGATGGCCCCGGCGGCCGCGGTGCGCACGCTGGCGGCCAAGGTCCGGTCCTGACCCGGAAGACGAGCCCGCCCCCGCCACACCGTTCCGCCCGGGCCACCTTCCGGGTCGTCTCCGAGGGTTTCCTCCAGGGCATGCAGGAGCGGCGCGGTATCCGACAGCTTCATGAGGAAGTTGACGACCCCCACCCCCGAATGGGCCCCCGCCGTGAGCCGTTCCCGCTCCGACAGCATCAGGATAAACGGATTGCTCCCGTGCCGCCGCACCAACTCCACCAGGCGCAAGCCCGCCTTCTCGGACACCGACGTCCACACGAGACATTCCCCCTCTCCTGGTGGACTCTGAGAGCGCGCGACGCCGGGGCCGGTTGGCCCTGCCACAGCCCTCCGCCCCTGTCCCATCGCTTGACGTTGTAGACTATATTCCCTCCTCCCGCATTACTCCTTCGTTGTCATTCTCTTGGCAACATAAATGGGGAAATGGCGCGCCACCGCCGATCCCACCGAGGGGAGCGGGAGGCGCCGCCCGTCGTCCCCCGCGTTCGAGACGGCCGGCGTCGCGCGGGGGTCTACGCCCGGGGCGTTTCTCCTCGGTTCATGGGGTGGCTCGGCAGATCGCTGGCGATGGTGCAATGGGGCACCCAGCGCCCGGGCAGGTAGTATGGGTTGGCCCGGAGACCCGACTCCTGGAGCCTGTGATGGAGGGCCTCATGAAGCGTGACGAGTTCTCGGGAGACGGTCGGTGCGAGAAACAAGACGCCCTCGTTGCCGGGGAAGCCGGCCACCGCGGCAAGCCCCAACTCCAGCGGCGCCGCGCTCTGCGCCACCTCCACCACCACGTCGTTGAGGGTCTCAAGAATGACATCCGTGAACACCGCGAGGCTGATGTGGGGCCGTGAGCCGATGGCCGGCAGCAGCGAGGTGAAGTCTCGCTCCTTATAGACATCCCACAGCCGCCCTATCCGTTCTTCGGTGTCGCGGTCGAAGTACAGTTCCACTGCATAGCCCACGCGCAACACCCCCTGCCCATGGGCGCCGTGGCGCAAGCTCTGGGCCGGTCTTCCCCGGCTCCGGCCACTTCAACGTCTTGGGGCCGATGTGCCGCTCCGGGCGCCCGCAGGCCGCGCCGCCGCGGAAGACCTCCGTTGAAGGCCGCCGTTGGTCTTCGGCTGGTCACCACACATAGTCCAGACTCAGCTGTAGGCTGTGGGAGCTGTAGCGAGCCGCCCACGTCATGTCCAGCCCGCCGCGGACCAACAAATTCTCGCCCACTTCTCCCTGGAAACCGAAGACCACCGTGAAGATATCCCGGCCGGTCTCGGCGCCCCGCACCGTGTACCAGCCGCCGCCGAGCCCCGGTTGCCGCACCGTCAGGGGCGGCGCGCCATCTCCCATCTCCCGCTCGTAGCCCAGCCGCAGCTCCGTCCGCACCCGGCGGCCGTCCCGCTCCCGCTCCTCCACCAGCCGCAGGCCCAAGACGGCCCGCTGCGACCGGTACGTGCCGCTCTGCACCTGCAGGCCGTGCTCGCCCGTCTCCGTAAACTCCGGCTGCTGCGTCGTCACGAGCCGGAACCCAAGGCTCGGCTCCACCTGCGCCCAGCCCAGCTCCACGCTCCCCTGCACCGCCGCCTCCATCGTCCACGTGTTCGCGTCGTACCGCGCTTCCGTATCGGAGGTCAAGCCGCCCAAGGCCACCTGGCGCCGGCTGTCCACCCGGTGCCAGCCGTAGGACGCGGTCCCGGCCAGCCGCCCAGGTAAAATCCGCCGTACACCGCCGCCTGGGTCCCCCGCAGCCGGCCCTCCGCATCGCCCCGGTCCAGCACCCGCACATGGCCTGGGCCGTGGGCCAGGGCCACGCCCAAAGCCCCCTCGCCCACGGGCAGCTCTAGCCCGGCCTGCAGCACCGTCTGCCGGGCATACCAGCCGGGGCCGTTGCCGTCGGATTTGGCCTCCGCCTGGCCCTGGCCGGCATGGACCCAGACGCCGTAGCCCCTGCCCTGACCGTTGGCGGCGCTGCCGTCCAGGCCGGCGCCCGCACCTGTGCCCGGGCCGGTCTTGTACCATCGGGAGAGGGCACGATCCTGCAGGCTCTGCGACAGCGCCCGGGCCGCGCCGTCCACCGCCATGGGCAGCGCCGTCAGGGCATCGCCCGACAGCTGGTCCGCCGCCGCCCGCTGCGCAGGGCTGCCCGGTTCCTGCTCCGCCACATAGCCCATCAACGGCCCGCCGCCGGACACCGCACCATCGCTGAGGTAGCCCAGCACCGCCCGCTGGTTGGCGCTGTACGGCGCGCCCGGAGCCAGGAACTCCCGTCCGGCCACGGTCACCACGATCCGGTCGCCGACGACGGCCGGCGCCTCCAACAAGAGCGCCCCGACCCGGCTGGGCGCGGTGGCAAAAAGGTCCACCACGCCGCCGCCGGCCTGCACGAGGGTGAAGCTTTCCCCGTCTTTGGGCAGCGTGGCCAGGCCGAGCCGGAGTTCGGTTTCCGAAGCGTCCACCGCGTCCTCGGTGGTCAACGGGATGGGACCGTCTTGATGCAGAGTGACGCCCAGGACCGGTCCCACGTGGTAGTGCACCATGTGCACGGACCCGCCGTGGATGAAGGTCCCGCCCTCCCAGCTGTTGTCGCCCGTCAGGGTCAGGGTGCCCTCGCCCCGCTTGATAAGGGCGCCGGGTCCGTCGATGTCGTTGCTCCACGTGGAGTCGTAGCCCTGGGTGTCGACGTCAAAGTCCCGCACAAACCGGGCCGGGCCCCGGACGGCCTTGCCCACGTTGAGCAGGCCCCAGCCGTAGACGTCGTCGACGCCAGGTTCGCCGATGTCGGTGGCCGTGGTCAAAAGGGTCTGCTGCAGGTGATACGCGCTAAAGTAAGGGAACGCCTGCTTGACCAGGGCCGCCGCGCCCGCCACATGGGGCGTCGCCATCGACGTGCCGGCTAAGCGTAGGTAGTCGTTGTAGTGGGCCATGACGGAGTAGATCCCACCGGGGACTCCCTCGGGCGGGGGCGGCGGCCAAGGTATCTCGGTGGGAAGCGCGGAGTCTGGCCGCTCACTGTCGCCGCCTGGGGCCGCCAAGCACCATTCCTTGGCGTTGGGACCGCATTTGTTGGAGTAGGACGCCAACTCAAAGTGCCCGTTGCCATCCGGCAAAGTGACGGCTGCCACGGCCAGCCAGTTGTCCCTGGGCTCAGCTCCGGGAAGAGGTGGGGCAAGCCAGGCAGGAGCCCGACCTCTGGCAAAGACGCGTTTCCGGCGGCGATCACTGCCAACGTACCTGCGTCGACGAGCTGCGGGAGCATGTCAATGAACAGGGGAGCAAGCCTCTCTACCTCTTCCTTGGTCCAAGAAGAGACTGGTTTCTCCTCCAGCGACAGTTCCATGCTGACGTTGATGATGGGGACGCCGCTCTCCACGAGGAATCGCCATCCTGTGGCGAAGATAGGGTCAATGCCAGGGAGGATCGGATCCTGCAGATCGCTGACACTCACCGGCAGAGCAATGACGCGCACCGGCGTCAATTTGGCGTCGAACGCAACGCCGTGCATGCCTACTCCGTCCCGACGGGCGGCGATAATGCCGCCCACGTG
>ERZ777003.1790-NODE-1790-length-29187-cov-15.745297_pt1 | contig 29187 bp, 26 predicted proteins | sample MGYA00374956_ERZ777003 | MGnify/ENA primary metagenome ERZ777003 (study PRJEB29302, sample SAMN06268252) | bioreactor metagenome | isolation source: Joint BioEnergy Institute, California, USA | place: USA:Joint BioEnergy Institute, California, USA | collected... | reverse complement strand
CAAGCTGGAGAACCCGGAGCGGAGAACCAAGAACTCAAGCTGGAGAGCCCGGAGTGGAGAACCCGGAACCCAAGCCGGAGAACCCGGAGCCCAGGGCTGAGAACCCGGAGCCGAAAACCCAGAACCAGGACTGAGAACCCAGAGCCGAGAGGTGAGCGAGCAGCAGCGTCGGTTCTGGGTTCTTGATTCCAGTTCTTGGACCTTGGCTCTCCCAGGCTTGGTTCTTTGTTCTGGCTCTGGGTTTTCACAGTCCTGGCTCTGGCTCTGGCTCTGGTTCTTGGTTCTCACAGGCTTGGTTCTTGGTTCTCACAGACTTGGTTCTTGGTTCTCATAGACTTGGTTCTGGGTTCTGGGTTCTTAGTTCTGATAGCGGACAAACTCGGCTTCAAAAAGCCATTTCGACCACTTGTGCTACTCGAACCTTCGTGCTATAATCCGCCTTGGGCAGCCGAACAGCCCGCCGCGTTGACGCCTCCGGCCGGGCGCGGTATAGTTTAGAGACTGTAAGGAGAAGCACGAGTGAGTACGCAGAACGGAGGAGCGCACGCGATGGCCATCTCTCCGGAGAAGGAAAAGGCGCTCGCGGCGGCGATGAGCCAGATCGACCGCAAGTACGGCAAGGGATCGATCATGAAGATGGGCGAGGCCGGCTCCAAGCTGGCCATCGAGGTGATCCCCACCGGGTCGATCGCGCTCGACATCGCCCTCGGCGTCGGCGGCGTCCCACGCGGACGCGTCGTCGAGATCTACGGTCCGGAGTCTAGCGGTAAGACCACGCTGGCGCAGCACATCATCGCGCAGGCGCAGAAGATGGGCGGGGTGGCGGCCTTCATCGACGCGGAGCACGCCTTCGACCCGGTCTACGCCGAGCGCTGCGGCGTGGATATCAACAACCTGCTGGTCTCGCAGCCGGACTTCGGCGAGCAGGCGCTCGAGATCTGCGAGACGCTGGTGCGCTCCAATGCTGTAGACGTCGTGGTGATCGACTCGGTGGCCGCCCTGGTGCCGCGCGCCGAGATCGAGGGCGACATGGGAGACTCGCTGCCCGGCCTGCAGGCGCGGCTCATGAGCCAGGCGCTGCGCAAGCTCTCGGGCGCGATCAGCAAGTCGCGCACGGTGGTGATCTTCCTCAACCAGCTGCGCATGAAGATCGGCGTGATGTTCGGCTCGCCCGAGACCACCACCGGCGGGCAGGCGCTGAAGTTCTACGCCTCGGTCCGGATGGACATCCGGCGCATCGAGACGCTCAAGTCGGGGCAGGAGACGATCGGCAGCCGGGCGCGCGTCAAGGTCGTCAAGAACAAGGTCGCGCCGCCCTTCCGCCAGGCCGAGTTCGACATCATGGCCAACGAGGGCATCTCGCGCGCCGGCAACATCCTCGACGTGGCCACCGAGCTGGATATCATCCGCAAGAGCGGCGCGTGGTTCTACCTCGGCGAGGACCGGCTCGGGCAGGGCCGCGAGAACGCCAAGCAGTTCCTGAACGAGAACCCGGCGCTTGCGGACGAGATCGAGCGCCTGATCCGCGCCCAGATCATGAGCGGCAGCGCCGCGCCAGTGGCGGTGGTCGAGGAGGACGAGGGCGAGGACGGGCTGTTCGAGGAGTAGCGTTCAGGGGTTAAGGGTTAGGGTTCGGGCCGCGCAGTCCGAGGGCACGGGCACCACCCGCGCCGAGGCCGAGCGCCCTGCAGCTCCTAGCCCTTAACCCTTGTTTCTTGCCATGCCCGCCGGTACGATCACGGCCCTGCGCATCCAGGAGCGCGACTCCCAGCGCGTGAACGTCTTCATCGACGGCGCGTACGCGATCGGCATCAGCCTGTCTACGCTGGCCCGCGAGCGGCTGTTCGTCGGCCAGCAGCTGAGCGAGGCGGACTTCGCGCGCCTCGAGCAGACCGAGAGCGTCGACAAGGCGCTGCACGCCGCCCTGCGCTTCCTCGAGTCGCGCCCGCGCTCGGAGGCCGAGATCCGCGAGCGCCTGCGCCGCAAAGGGTTCGCGCCCGAGACAATCGCCGCGGCGCTCGAGCGCCTGCAGCACCTCGGGCTGGTGGACGACGAATCCTTCGCGCGCGCCTGGGTCGAGAACCGCCAGACCTACCGGCCGCGCGGCAGGGGGGCGCTGCGCGACGAGCTGCGCCGCAAGGGTGTGGCGCCCGACATCATCTCCGCCACGCTCGAGGACGCCGAGCTGCTCGGCGACGAGCACGAGCAGGCGCTGGAGCTCGGGCGCAAGGCGCTGCGCAAGTACGCCAGCGCGCCGGACCGCGTGACCTTCGCGCGGCGGATGGGCGGCTACCTGCAGCGCAGGGGCTTCCCGCCCGATGCCGTTCGCCCGGTCATCGACCAGCTGTGGCGCGAGATCGGCGGGGAGAGGGAAGAGTAGAGGACGACCAATGGCAGATGTGCAGTACCTCGGCCACGCGTGCTTCCGGCTTCGCGGCCGCGATGGCATCGTGCTGACCGATCCCTTCGACCGCTCCGTGGGCCTCGACATCGGCCGGCCCACCGCGCATATCGTCACCGTGAGCCACCACCACCCCGACCACAACAACGTCGCCAGCGTGCGCCCGGCGCGCGATCAGGTGTTCGTGGTGGATGGCGCCGGGGAGTACGAGATCGGCGGCATCCTGATCACCGGCGTGCGCACCTTCCACGACAAGCAGAAGGGCGCGGAGCTGGGCAAGAACACGGTCTACGTCATCCACCTCGACGAGATCGTCTTCTGCCACCTGGGCGACCTGGGCCACGAGCTGACGTCGCAGCAGATCGACGAGATCGGCAGCGTCGACGTGCTCTTCGTGCCGGTGGGCGGGGGCGAGACGATCGGCCCGGCCGAGGCGGCGAGCGTGATCAGCCAGCTCGAGCCGCGGATCGTCGTGCCGATGCACTACGCGCTCAACGGCCAGATGAGCTTCACGAGCGAGCTTGCGCCGGTGGACAAGTTCACGCAAGAGCTCGGGCTCAAGGAGTTCGTCACCGAGACGAAGCTGAGCCTCAACAAGAGCAGCCTGCCGGGCGAGGGGGAGCAGACGCGCATCATCATCATGCAGCCGGACGCGTAGCCCGCGGGACGCTGTCATCAAACTGTTAAGATCGCCGTAACCGGAGACCGGCCGTATGGTATAATATGGTGCCGGGAGTATGGTACGCATGGCTAGAGTGCAACAGAGCGCAGCCGGCACACACTGGCCCGGCGCAGCACAGTACACGATATCGCTGGCCTCGGCCGAGCGAACACTCGGAGCCTCGTCTAGGGGAAGGTGACGTCACCTTCCCCTTCTCCTTTTTGTGAAAAAGGGCGGCGGCGCAGACGTTGATACACTACTGGATGCCTATGACATCGGGCTGTGCACGAGCAATCAGCACGTTCGGCATGCTGCGGGTCGGCTCAACCGGCGAGTTGAACGACCCGCACTCCTTTGCGGACACCGATAGTAGGCGGAGCGCCGCAGCGCCCGCGCTGGCGATGAGCAGGAGTAGGAGCAGGCATGGCTAAGTACATCTTCGTTACCGGTGGCGTGGCGTCCTCGGTCGGCAAGGGTATCACCGTCGCATCGATCGGGCGCCTGCTCAAGAGCCGGGGGCTGCGGGTATCGGTGCAGAAGCTCGACCCGTATATCAACATCGACCCCGGCACGATGTCGCCGTACCAGCACGGCGAGGTCTTCGTGACCGAGGACGGCGCCGAGACGGACCTGGACCTCGGCCACTACGAGCGCTTCATCGACGAGAACCTCTCGCGCCTCAGCAACGTCACCACCGGCCAGATCTACTCGGCGGTGATCCAGAAGGAGCGGCGGGGCGACTACCTGGGCGGGACGATCCAGGTGATCCCGCACATCACCAACGAGATCAAGGCGCGGATCACCGCCGTGGCGCGCCAGTCCAACGCCGACGTCGTGATCGTCGAGATCGGCGGCACCGTCGGCGACATCGAGGGGCTGCCGTTCCTCGAGGCCATCCGCCAGATGCGCAAGGATGTCGGGCGGGACAACGTCATCTACGTCCACGTGACGCTGCTGCCGCACATCGGCGCCACCGGCGAGGTGAAGACCAAGCCGACGCAGCACTCGGTGATGGAGCTGCGGCGCGTCGGCATCACCGCGGACGTGATCGTCTGCCGGTCGGACCACCCGATCTCGGACGAGATCCGCGAGAAGATCGCCCTGTTCGCCGACGTGGACCTCGAGGCGGTGGTGCCGCTGCAGACGGTGGAGACGATCTACGAGGTGCCGCTGGTGCTGGAGGAGGCCGGGCTGGGGTCGTACCTGGTCAACCGGCTCGGGCTGCCGACGCACGCCCCGGACCTGGCGGACTGGCGCCGCCTCGTCGAGCGCATCAAGGCGCCCAAGCGCCGCCTGCCGATCGCGATCGTCGGCAAGTACGTGGAGCTGCACGACGCGTACCTGAGCGTGGTCGAGGCGCTGCGCCACGCCGGCCTGCACCAGAACGTGGACGTCGATCTCAAGTGGGTGTCCTCGGAGCAGGTTGAGAGAGAGGGCACCGACGAGCTGCTCGCCGACGTCTACGGGATCGTCGTGCCGGGCGGGTTCGGCTACCGCGGGATCGAGGGCAAGGTGGCGGCGGCCGAGTACGCGCGCGCCAACGGCGTCCCGTACCTCGGGCTGTGCCTCGGCCTGCAGTGCGCGACGATCGCGTTCGCGCGGCACGTGATGGGCAGCAACTCGGGCGCGAACAGCACTGAGTTCGACCCGCACACGCCGCACCCGGTGATCGACTTCATGCCGGACCAGCTGGACGTCACGGAGAAGGGCGGCACGATGCGGCTCGGCGTGTACCCGTGCGTGCTGACGCCCGGCACCCGCGCGGCCGAGGCCTACGGCGTGGACACGGTCGTCGAGCGGCACCGCCACCGCTTCGAGTTCAACAACAAGTACCGGAAGCTGCTGGAGCAGGCCGGCCTGGTGATCAGCGGCCAGTCGCCGGACGGGCGGCTGGTGGAGATCATCGAGCTGCGCGACCACCCGTGGTTCGTCGGCACGCAGTTCCACCCCGAGCTGCTGTCGCGGCCGAACCGCCCGCACCCGCTGTTCACCGCGTTCGTGGCGGCCGCCGGGCGCACCCTCCGCGAGGGCGACCAGCGCCCGCTCCCGCTCGATGAGGTGGTTCCGACCAACGGCCGGGCGGATCTGCGCACGCAGGTGGGGGTGAGAGGGTAGCGTTTCGGATTTAGGGATTAGAAATCAGGGGCCGGGGCAGCTCTAGCGCTGCCTCGGCCCGCTTCGTCTTCTCGTATCAGCGCCGCTGTTACTCGAGGTAGTCGCGTAGATGCTGGCCGACCTCGGGGGCGCGCAGGCGGCGCAGCGCCTCGGCCTCGATCTGGCGGGCGCGCTCGCGGGTCATCCCCAGCACGCGCCCGACCTCCTCGAGCGTGCGACGCTGCCCATCGGCGAGCCCGTAGCGCAGGTCGATGATGCGGCGCTCGCGCTCGTTGAGGTGGTCGAGGGCCGCGGCCAGGTCCTGCCTCAGGAGCTGCTGCGAGGCGAAGTCGGCCGGCGTCGGCAGCTCGTCGTCCTGCAGGAAGTCGCCGAGCGTGTGCTCGCCCTCCTCGCCGACGGGCGTCTCGAGCGAGACCGGGCGGCGGGCGGCCTCGAGCACGCGCTCGATGCGCTCGATCGGCTGGCCGAGCGCGGTGGCGATCTCCTCGGCGGTCGGCTGGCGCTCCAGCACCTGCGCCAGGCGCTCGGCGGCGCGCTTCACCTGCCCGACCGACTCGCTCATATGGACCGGGAGGCGGATGGTGCGGCCCTGCTCGGCGATCGCGCGCGTGACCGCCTGGCGGATCCACCAGGTGGCGTAGGTCGAGAAGCGGTTGCCCTTGTGGTAGTCGAACTTCTCCACCGCGCGCATCAGGCCGATGTTGCCCTCCTGGATCAGATCCAGGAGCGAGAGGCCGCGGCCGACGTACTTCTTGGCGATGCTGACGACCAGGCGCAGGTTGGCCTGGATCAGGTGGCGCCGCGCGTCGTGGCCGGATGCCACATCCGCCTTCAGCCGGGCGCGCTCCTGCGACGTGAGATCCTCGGACGCCAGGCGCGCGGCGGCCTCGCGCCCGCGCTCCATACGCTCGGCGAGCTCGACTTCTTCGGCGGCGCTGAGGAGCGGGACGCGGCCGATCTCCTGAAGGTAGTGCTGAATTGAGTCGAGGGTCGAGTCCTGAGGGGCCGGATCCTCGAGGATCTCCCGCGTGAGATCCGAGCCCTCGGCAGACACCTCGATATCGAGCGGCTCGTCGCCGTCGGCGGGGCGCTCCTCGAACTCCCACGCTGGCTCGCCGTTCACACGTTTCATGGCGCGGCTCCCTGTTATAGAGACACGGCGCGGCTCCCCCAGCGGAGGAGCCGCGCCCTCGGTAGTTCTAAGACAAACGCGCTCAACTGTCGGGGTCGGGCGCTTTGCTGTTTGTCGGAGGGTGCGACATCATCGTGGGGCCTGCTACGTAGAAAACCCCACTGCGCATATTGTCACCCCGGGCTGGAGCCCAGCCCAGTTGGTACGACGCATCAGCAACTAGCGTACCAGCATTGCCGGTGCGCCAGTGCTGTAGCGGCATCACTACTTATATTATACGATCGGCGGGCGCTGTTGGATGTGAAAACCATTAGAGCCCGGTGAGCGTTAGCTCACGGGCAGGGGTAGGGGTATGGTCGGGGCGGAGGGATTCGAACCCACGACCCCAGCGTCCCAAACGCTGTGCGCTACCAGACTGCGCTACGCCCCGTTGTGTCGCGGATCAAGACGTCGCCGACAATGATACGGATGGATCGCCCCTTTGTCAAGGAAAGTTGCCAAGAAGGGCGCTCGCGTGTATACTACATCGGCAGCGTGTAAGCGCAGAAACTGCGGCGAGGGGGGGTGAAACAAGTCGCCCGAGCCGGGCGTGCTACGGCAGCAGCCGGAGGCGCGCCGGCCTCACGGGTAGCTAAGCTGATGAGAGTTGAGCGACGAGAAGGCGAGACCGTCGAGCAGCTGCTGCGGCGCTTCAACAAGGTCGTGGTAGCCGAGCGCATCACCAAGACCTACCGCGAGAAGATGCACTTCATCTCGAAGAGCGAGCAGCGGAAGGAGAAGCGGCGCCGAGCTGAGCGGAACCGCCGCAAGAAGGCATTGCAGCAGGCGGGCCACTAGGCCGCGCCAAATCTGTGACTGAGAAGGGCGCCGCGCCATAGTTGCCGGCGCCTTTCGGATCGGTTGGAGAGACTATCGTTATGTTTGACAAGCTTGCCAGCGTTGAAGCCCGTTACCAGGAGTTGCTGGAACTCATGGCGCAGCCCGATGTGGTTTCGGACCACCACCGGCTGCAGCAGCTCGCCCGCGAGCAGCGTGAGCTCGAGGAGGTTGTCGCAGCCTACCGCGCCTACCGCGAGAACCAGCGCCAGCTCGAGGACGCGCTCGCGCTGCTGGAGGACGGCGCGGACGCAGAGCTGCGGGCGCTGGCGCAGGAGGAGGTCGACCGGCTGCGCGAGGAGCAGCGCCAGCTCGAGGAGCGCATCAAAGTGCTGCTCCTGCCACGCGACCCGAACGACAGCAAGAATGTGATCATTGAGCTGCGCCAGGGTGAGGGCGGCGACGAGGCGGCGCTCTTCGCGGCCGATCTGTTCCGCATGTACTCGCGCTACGCCGAGCGCCGGGGCTGGAAGACCGAGGTCGTGAACGTCAACGAGAACGGCATCGGCGGCTTCAAGGAGATCATCTTCGAGATCCAGGGCGAGGGCGCGTACAGCCGCCTCAAGTACGAGGGCGGCGTCCACCGGGTGCAGCGCGTGCCGGCCACCGAGGCGCGCGGCCGCATCCACACCTCGACCGCCACCGTCGCGGTGCTGCCGGAGGTCGAGGAGACCGAGATCGAGATCAACCCGGCCGACTACCGGGTGGACGTGTACCGCTCGGGCGGCCACGGCGGCCAGGGGGTCAACACGACCGACTCGGCGGTGCGGATCACCTACAAGCCCGGCACCCCGGAGGAGATCGTCGTGACCTGCCAGGACAGCCGCTCGCAGCTGAAGAATAAGGCGTCGGCGCTGGCGGTGCTGCGCGCCCGGCTGTTCGCCCGCGAGGAGGAGAAGCGCCGCCGCGAGCTGGGCGAGTCGCGGCTGGCCCAAGTCGGCACGGGCGAGCGCGCCGAGAAGATTCGCACCTACAACTTCCCGCAGGACCGCGTCACCGACCACCGCATCGGGCAGAGCTTCTCGAACCTGCCCGGCCTGCTTGACGGCGACCTGGACCGCCTGATCGACGCGCTGATCGTCTACGACAACGCCGAGCGTCTCGAGGCGGTCGGGATGGGCTCCTAGCACGCCAGCCGGCGAGCGCGGCAGCCCCGCTGCTCCCGCGTGGGGCGGGAAGGGCCAGCCCGCTCGAGACAAAACGATACTGCAGCCGGGTTCTCTACTCTCTGGAGACGCCTGTGAGCACGGACCAGCCGCTGTCCCCCGAGCTCGACGCCTTCATCCGGCGCATGCCGAAGGTCGAGCTGCACCTGCACCTGGAGGGCACGATCACGCCGCGGACGCTGCTGGAGGTTGCCGAGCGCAACGGCGTCGAGATCCCGGCCCGCGACGAGCACGGCGTGGCCCAGCTGTTCAAGTACCGCAACTTCCACGAGTTCCTCACCGTGTTCATGGCGCTGGCGCGGGCGCTGGTGCACCGGCAGGACTTCGAGCAGGCGGCCTACGAGCTGGGCGCGCAGCTGGCGGCGCAGAACATCCGCTACGCCGAGGTGATGATCTCGCCGGTGCAGTACCTGCGGCGCGAGCTGGACCTCGACGAGGTGGTGCAGGGCGCCGCGGGAGGCTTCGCGCGGGCGCGCCAGGACTACGGTGTGCAGACGGCGCTGGCCTTCGACTTCGGCCGGCAGTTCGGGGTCGACCTGGCGTGGCGGGTGCTGGAGATCGCGGTGCGCAACATGCCGGCCGGCGTGGTCGCGTGGTCGATCGGCGGCGACGAGCCGCAGCAGCCGCCCGAGCCGTTCGCCGAGGTCTACGCCGCGGCGCGCCAGGCCGGGCTGCGCCTCATGGCCCACGCCGGCGAGGTCGTCGGGCCGCAGAGCGTCTGGGGCGCGGTGGAAGTGCTCGGCGCCGAGCGGGTGGGCCACGGCATCCGCAGCGTCGACGACCCGGCGCTGCTCGAGCACCTGCGCGAGCGGCGCGTGATGCTGGACGTCTGCCCGACCAGCAACCTGCGCACCGGCGCGGCGCCCCGCCTGGAAGATCACCCGCTCCGCCGCCTGTACGACGCCGGCGTGCGCATATCGATCAACACCGACGACCCGGTGTTCTTCGGCACCACCATGTGCGACGAGCTGCGGCTGGCGGCGCGGTCGTTCGGCATGGACGCGGACGATCTGACGGCGGTGATGCTCGACAGCGTGGATGGCAGCTTTCTGCCGGAGGATGAGAAGCGGGCGATGCGGCGCGAGTTCGAGGAGGAGATCCGGGCGCTGCGGAGCGAGCTGAACGTCTAGGCGCGGCACCTCCGCCCGCGGGCGGCGCCTGGCTAGCTGCCGACGGCCCGCGAGGCGACGGCTGCGGGCTGGTAGAGCTGCACCTGGCGCGCGTCCTCGGCGTCTGCGAGCAGCTGGCTCACCGTGTAGTAGAGGACCGGGTGCATCAGATCGGGGGCGAGCTCGGCGAGCGGCTTGAGCACGAACGCGCGGCGCGCGAGGAGCGGGTGCGGCAGCGTCAGCTCGCGCGTCTGCATCTGGATCGAGCCGTAGAACAGCAGGTCGAGGTCGATCAGGCGCGGCCCGTACTCCACGCCGATGCGGCGCCCCATGTCCCGCTCGATGCGCTGTAGCTCGTGCAGAAGATCGAGCGGCTTCAGAGCGCAGGTGCCCTGGACGACGGCGTTGATGAACGCGTCGTCGCGCACGTAGCCGAGCGGCGCGGCGACGTAGAGGTTGGAGACTTTTTCAACAGCGATGACCGCGCCAAGACGCCGGACAGCCTCGCGTAGATTCGCGACGCGATCGTCTAAGTTGCTGCCGAGGCCGATAAAGACGCGTTCCGCTTTCATCAGCAACCTCGCTCACGTACAGAGACAATGCACTGACATGAACGACGTAAGTAATCTATTATAACATAGTGGTCTAGAGAGGCCCGGGAATGGCATAGCCTCCCGACAATCACCCATCTCGGCGGCTCTGGGTCAGAGCCGCCGCGTATGTCCGAGAGAATAACGATGAGCGACGAGCCAACCGACAGGCGGCGGGCGCGGATCATCGAGCGCACGCGGCAGCTGATCCTGATGCGCGAGACCGGGCCGAAGAGCCGCGCCTGGCACGCGGCCAGGGTGCGCATGATCTGGAAGCTCCACGACCAGCTGCGGCGCCTTGAGGCGCAGCGCGCGGAGGAGACGCAGGAGAAAAACTCGGGATGACGCGCACGCCCCCTCTTCACGAGGCGGAACCGGCGGCTTGACAGGCCGCTGGCGCCGTGCTAGCATACAGGCGCCTTTAATTCAGTCCTGTGAGGCTGAGAAGGAGCAACCTGATGCGATATGACTTCTGCGACGCGTCGCGCGTCGTGCTACTCTTGGACTGTACCCCCACCTGCCCGCGCGGCAGGCGCGGGGTTTTTTGTTGCGCTGCGCGAGGCCCAGGCCGATGAGCGAGAAGCAGATCCTCTCCGCCGATGACATCCGCCGCGCCGTCACCCGGATCGCCCACGAGATCGCCGAGCGCAACGAGGGGGTGCAGCGGGTCGTGCTGGTGGGAATCCGCCGGCGCGGCGTGCCGCTGGCGCAGCGCATCGCCACCACCCTGGCGAATATCGAGGGCGTGCGCGTGCCGGTCGGGACGCTGGACATCACCCTCTACCGCGATGACCTCGGGCTGCGCGGGCCGGCGCCGGTGGTCCACTCGACCTCGATCCCGGTCGATATCACCGGCCGCACCGTGGTGCTGGTCGACGACGTGCTGTACACCGGGCGCACGGTGCGCGCCGGGCTCGATGCGCTGGCGGACCTCGGGCGGCCCGCGCGCATCCAGCTCGCGGTGCTGATCGACCGCGGCCACCGCGAGCTGCCCATCCGCGCCGACTTCGTCGGCAAGAACGTCCCCACCTCGAGCGACGAGCGGATCGAGACCCGGCTGAAGGAGGTGGACGGCGGAGAGGACGGGGTGTTCATCGTTCGCGCCGCTCCCGCCGAGCGTTGAGCGCTGGAGCGTTGGAACGTCGGGCGCGAGCAGACGCGCGACGTGAGAGAAGCAATAGAGGGCAGGCAATGGCGACCGCACTGACGCAGCCCCCCGGAGCAGAGACGCAGCAACCGCCCCGGCGGAGGCACGTGCTGGACCTAGACGACTTCAGCCGCGACGAGATCGCCGAGGTGCTCGAGACCACGGCGAGCATGAAAGAGGTGCTCGGGCGGGCGATCAAGCAGGTCCCGACGCTGCGCGGCAAGACCGTGGTGAACATGTTCTTCGAGGACAGCACCCGCACGCGCATCTCGTTCGAGCTGGCGGCGAAGGCGCTGTCGGCGAACGTCATCAACTTCACCGCGAAGGGCAGCAGCGTGGAGAAGGGCGAGTCGCTGATCGACACGGTGCGGACGCTGCAGGCGCTCGGGGCCGACATGCTGGTGGTGCGCCACAGCGAGGCCGGGGCGCCGCACCTGATCGCCCAACACTTCCGCGGCTCGGTGCTGAACGCCGGAGACGGCCGGCACGCCCACCCGAGCCAGGCGCTGCTCGACCTGTTCACCGTCCAGGAGCGGCTGGGCCGGATCGAGGGGCTGAAGGTCGTGATCGTCGGCGACATCCTCCACAGCCGCGTGGCGCGCTCGAACCTGTGGGGCTTCACCACGATGGGCGCGCACGTGACCCTGGTCGGGCCGCCGACCCTGATCGGGCCCGCGGCGCACTGGCAGGCGACGTGGCCGCAGGTGACCGTCACGAGCAAGCTCGACGAGGCGCTCGCGGACGCCGACGTGGTGATGGCACTGCGGCTGCAGAGGGAGCGCATGGAGGGCGGGCTGCTGCCGTCGCTGCGCGAGTACAACCGGCTGTACGCCATCACCGCCGAGCGGGTGAAGCTGGCGGCGCCGCACTGCCTGGTGATGCACCCCGGGCCGATGAACGAGGGCGTCGAGATCATGCCCGACGTCGCGGTCGGCGCTCAGTCGGTGATCGAGGAGCAGGTGACGAACGGCGTCGCGGTGCGGATGGCGCTGCTCTACCGCCTCGCCGGCGAGTAGAGCGCTGAGACCAAGGCGGGCGAGGCGAAGGCCTCCCCGCACACAGGAGCAGGCGTTCCTGACAGCCGAGAGGAGCTATGCGCTATCTCATCAAGAACGGCAGCATCATCGACCCGGCGCAGCGCGTCGCCACGATCGGGAACGTCCTGATCGAGGACGGGGTCGTCGTGCGCGTGGTGGACCACGCCGAGCTCTCGCTCGACCCGGACCCCCTGCCCGAGAACACGGAGGTGATCAACGCCCGCGGCGCGGTGATCGCGCCGGGCTTCGTGGACCTGCACTGCCACCTGGGCGAGCCGGGCGAGGAGCACAAGGAGACGATCGCGACCGGCACCCTGGCGGCGGCGCGCGGCGGCTTCACGACGGTGTGCGCGATGCCGGGGACGCGGCCGCCGATGGACTGCGCGGCGGTGGTGCGCCAGGTGCAGGAGATCGCGAGCCGCAGCGCGGCGGTGCGCGTCGAGCCGATCGGGGCGATCACCGTCGGGCGGGCGGGCCAGGTGCTCAGCGAGATGGGCGAGCTGGCCGAGGCCGGGTGCGTGGGCTTCAGCGACGACGGGCGCCCGGTGAGCGACTCGGCGCTGATGCGCCACGCGCTGGCCTACGCGGCCATGCTCGGCCTGCCGGTGATGAGCCACTGCGAGGACACGCGCCTGACGCGCGGCTGGGCGATGCACGAGGGGGCCGTCAGCATGCGGCTCGGGCTGCCGGGCTTCCCGGCGGCGGCCGAGGAGGCGCAGATCGCGCGCGACATCGCCCTCGCCGAGCTGACCGGCGCGCACCTGCACATCTGCCACGTCAGCACCGCGGGCGGCGTGGCGCTGATCCGCGCGGCCCGCGAGCGGGGCGTCAAGGTCACGGCCGAGGTGACGCCGCACCACCTCACGCTCAGCGACCGCTGGGTGCTGGGGGCGCTCGGCGCGCCGGACCACGCGCACGATGGGCCGCCGCAGCGCCGGGCGCCCCGCGAGCGCGGGCGGCGCAAGGAGACCGGGCTCGACCTGCCCACGTGGCTCGACCCGTCGAAGCTGCCGCCGTACGACACGAGCACGCGCGTCTGCCCGCCGCTGCGCACCGAGGAGGATATCGAGGCGCTGATCGAGGGGCTGCGCGACGGGACGATCGACGCGATCGCCAGCGGCCACACGCCGCAGAGCGCGGTGGAGAAGGAGTGCGAGTACCGCCTGGCGGCGCCCGGCGTCTCCAGCCTCGAGGTGGCCCTCGGCCTGGTGCTGACGCTCGTCCACCGCGGCAAGATGGACCTGGTGGACCTGGTGGCCAAGCTGACCGAGGGCCCGGCGGCGGTGCTCGGGCGGGCGCCGGCCACGCTGCGGCCCGGCTCGCCGGCCGACATCGTCGTCTTCGACCCCGACTACGCCTGGACGGTGGACACGAGCAAGTTCGCCTCGAAGGCGACCTGCACGCCGCTGCGCGGCCAGCAGCTCAAGGGGGCGGTGATGCTGACGATGTGCGGCGGGAAGATCGTGTTCCGGCGCGGCAACTTCGGCGTCGGCACCGGCGCGCTGCAGCAGGCCTCGAAGCTGGAGGGCATCCTCGGGGGCGAGTAGGCGCAGGGCCATCGCGAACGTTGTAGGGAGATGTGGAGGGCCGCAAGCCCTCCACGGATGTTTATCCCCGCAGCTCTGTGGCGACTGTGTTGCCGCAGAGCCGCGGCAGTGAACGACGATGCGGCTACGAACAGCGACGGTGAGCGACCAGCGGGCGACGACGCCGCGCCTGCGCTGGCTCACGCTGGCGGCGCCGGACCTCGCGCGGGAGGTGCGCGCCGGCCACTACCTGCTCGTGCGCTGCGACGGGCCGGGCGATACGCAGCGCCTGCTGCGGCGCCCGCTGTTCGTCGCCGCTGCGGAGCCGGCGCTGGGCCAGGTGGGGCTGCTGTTCGAGCCCGACGAACCCGGCCTGGCCTGGCTGGCCCGCCTGCACCCGGGCGATGAGCTCGACGTGCTCGGGCCGCTCGGCCGGCCGTTCGCGCTGGCGCCGCGCACCCGCAGCCTGCTGCTCGTCGGCGCGGGCCGCGGGCTCCCCGCGCTGCTCTGCCTCGCGCGGCAGGCGGCGTCCGGCGGGGCGGCCGTGGCGCTCGTCGCCGGCGCAGCTCACCGCGACTCGCTGCCGCCGCCGTTTCTGCTGCCCCAGGCCGTCGAGTACGAGACAACCGTCGGGCCGGTGACGGACCTGCTGGACGCGAGCCGCGGGCGCTCGGCCCCGTCCCCGCTCGCTGCCTCCCCGATCCTGTGGGCCGACCAGCTCTTCGCGGCGCTCGCGCCCTCCGACGTCGAGCCGCTGCGCGACGCGGTGCGCGCCGCGAAGCTGCGCTGGGAGCGCGGGTTCGCCAGCGTGCTGCTGGAGGGGCCGCTGGTGTGCGGCGTCGGCGCGTGCAACGCCTGCGTCGTGGAGCTGCGCAGAGGTGCGCGGCTGCTCTGCGCCGACGGCCCGACGTTCGACCTCAGGGATCTGGCCTAGCGAGCTAGACCCGGCGGCGGGCGGTGATGACCCCGGTGTTGAGCCCCACCGTGTTGAGGCCGCCGAAGAAGCGCGCGTGCTCGATCTTCACGCACGCGTCCATCACCACCTCCAGCCCGGCCTCCCGCGCCCGCCGCGCCGCCGCGTGGTTGATCACCCCCAGCTGCATCCAGACCACCTTGGCCCCGATGGCGATCGCATCCTCGACGATCGGCGGCACCGCGTCCGGGTCGCGGAAGATATCCACGATCTCGACCGGCTCCGGGATGTCGCGCAGCGAGGGGTAGCAGGTGCGCCCCAGGATCTCGCGCTCGCGCGGGTTGACCGGGATCACGTTGTAGCCCTCGGAGAGCATGTAGATCGCCGCGAAGTGGCTCGGCCGGTACGGGTTGGCGGATAGGCCGACCATCGCGATCGTCCGGTAGGTCTGGAGGATACGCAGTCGGTCAAACGCGGTGGTGGCGAACTCGGTGCCGCGCACGGGCGAGTTCGAGCTCACGCCGCCGATATACTCGTTCTGAGACATCGTCCTTCTATCTTCGCTGCAGGCTGGCGTCGCACGTCCGAATGTTGCGCGCCGGCGCGTTCCGGCAACAGCCGCGCAACTTCCGCCGACGTGCGGACGCGCAGCCCTCAGCCGCTGAGCGCCTGGTCCAGGTCCCACAAGAGGTCGTCGGCGTCCTCGAGGCCCACCGAGAGCCGGATCATCTCCGGCAGCACCCCGGCCGCCCGCTGCTCCTCCTCGGTGAGCTGCTGGTGGGTGGTGCTGGCGGGGTGGATCACCAGCGACTTGGCGTCGCCGACGTTCGCAAGGTGCGAGAAGAGCTGCAGCCGCTCGATGAAGCGCTTGCCGGCCTGCAGGCCGCCCTTCACGCCGAAGGTCAGGATCGCGCCGGCGCCGCGCGGCAGGTACTTCTGCGCCAGCGCGTGGTACGGGCTGTCCGGCAGCGACGGGTAGTTGACCCACGCGACGGCGGGGTGCTCCTTCAGGAACGCGGCGATCGCGCGGGCGTTGGCGACGTGGCGCTCCATGCGCAGGCCGAGCGTCTCGAGGCCCTGCAGGAACAGGAAGGAGTTGAACGGGCTGAGCGCCGGCCCGAAGTCGCGCAGCGCCTCGACGCGCGCCTTCATGATAAAGGCGAAGTCGCCGAAGGTCTCGAAGAAGCGGATGCCGTGGTAGCCCTTGCTCGGCTCCAGCAGCTGCGGGAACGGCCCCTTGTCCCACGGGAAGCGGCCGCTGTCCACGATCACGCCGCCGATGCTCGTGCCGTGGCCGCCGAGGAACTTGGTGGCCGAGTGCACGACGATGTCCGCCCCGTGCTCCAGCGGCCGGCACAGGTACGGCGTGCCGAAGGTGTTGTCGACCACCAGCGGCAGGTTGTGCTCGTGCGCGATCTGCGCCACCGCCTCGATGTCCAGCACGTTGATGCGCGGGTTGCCGATCGTCTCGCCGTACAGCACGCGCGTGCGCGGGGTGATCGCCCGCCGGAAGTTCTCGGGGTCGTCCGGGTCGACGAAGACGGTGTCGATCCCGAAGCGCCGCAGGCTTATGTCGAGCTGCGTGTAGGTGCCGCCGTAGAGCGTGCTGGCGGCGACGATCTGGTCGCCGGCCTCGAGCAGGCTGGCGAACACCACGAACTGGGCCGCCTGGCCGCTGCCGACGGCGAGCGCCCCCACGCCGCCCTCGAGGGAGGCGATGCGCTCCTCGAAGACGGCGGTGGTGGGGTTCATGATGCGCGTGTAGATGTTGCCGAAGCGCTGCAGGTTGAACAGCGCGGCGGCGTGGTCGGCGTCCTCGAAGACGTACGAGGTGGTCTGGTAGATCGGCACCGCGCGCGAGCCGGTGGCCGGGTCGGGCCGCTGGCCGGCGTGCAGCGCGCGGGTGTTGAAGCCAAACTGGCGGTCGTAGTGTGACATATGCGACGGGTCCTAGCCCCCCTTGTAGGTATCGGCCCAGAACAGCAGCCGGCGCTCGAGCCGCTGCAGCAGCGCGTCGGTCAGCTTGCCGATCAGCGCCAGCAGCACGATGCTCAGCACGATGATGTCGGCCCGCCCGGTGTTCTGCCCGTCCACGAGCAGGAAGCCGAGGCCGCGCGAGGCGGCGATCAGCTCGGCGGCCACCAGGAACAGCCAGCCCTGCGCCAGCCCGATCCGCAGCCCGGTCAGCAGCGACGGCAGCGCGGCGGGAAGCAGCACCTGCCGCGCGAGCGACGCGCCGGTCAGGCCGTAGGCGTAGCCGACCTCGATCAGCTTGCGGTCGATCTGGCGAATGCCGGCGACGAAGGTCGTGTACACCGGGAAGAAGGCGCCGATCGCGACCAGCGTCAGCTTCGGGCCCTCGTCCACGCCCATCCAGAGCACGAGCAGCGGCACCCAGGCCAGCGAGGGGATGGCGCGCAGCGCCTGGAGCGTCGGCGAGAGCAGGTCCTCGACCTGCCGCGAGAGCCCGACCGCGCCGCCCAGGAGGGTGGCGAGCCCGGCGCCGATCGCGAAGCCCAGCAGCACGCGCTGCACGCTGACCAGGATGTGCTCGGCCAGCTCCTGGCGCGCCGCGAGCTCGCCCGCCGCCGCCAGCACGTCCAGCGGGGCGGGAAGCTGGCTCGGCGAGAAGACGCCGAGCGCCGTGACCACCTGCCACAGCACGAGCAGGCCGATCGGCACGAGCAGGCGCCACAGGAGGCCGCCGAGGCGCGGCACGCGGCGCCAGGCCGCCACCGGACGCGCAGTGAGGACAAGATTTCGGTCCAAGTGATGCCCCCGTTTTTCACTCAACGTACGCGGTCGTGCTATCCGTCCCTGACGGGGAGGTGCGGAGGGCCTGCGGCCCTCCGAGATCCTTTTTCTCGCCGCCCTGCCGCGACGTGTCACAGCAGAGCGGCGGGAAGAGGGGAGGCGAAGCCTCCTCGACCTTCGCGTAGGCGGCGGAGGCAGCGCGGCGCCCTACCGCTGCGCCGCCTGCTGGATGAACTGCGGCGCGAACAGCTCCTCGAGCACCTTCTCGACGTCGGTGTCCGGCTTGACCTGGTTCTCGGCGATGAAGATCGGGATGATGCCGCGCAGCACCGCCGCGTGCTCCTGGCCCGGGACCGGGCTGCTGTCCAGCACCGTGCGCTCGGCCAGCTCGAGCTTGGCGACCGGCAGCGAGAGCTTGGCCTCATCGGCCAGGATCTGCGCCGCCTCGTCGGGGTTCTCCTGGATCCAGCGCCGCGCCCGCTCGTAGGCCGCCAGCACGCGGCCGACGTACTCGGGGTACTGCTGCAGGAACGCCTCGCGGGCGTTGAGGAAGCCGTAGGTGTTGAAGTCGATGTTGCGGTAGATCAGACGCGAGCCCTGCTCCAGCTCGGTCTGGGCCATGTGCGGGTCCAGCCCGGCCCAGGCGTCCACCTGGCCGCGCTCCAGCGCCAGCTTGCCGTCGGCGTGCTGCAGGTTGACGATCTCGACGTCGGCGGCGCTGAGGCCCGCCTCGTGCAGCGCCTGGAGCAGGAAGAAGTACGGGTCGGTGCCCTTGGTCGCGGCGATCTTCTTGCCCCGCAGCTCGGCCACCGAGGTGATCGGCGAGTCCTTGGCGACGACCAGCGCGGTCCACTCCGGCTTGGAGTAGATGTACACCGTCTGGATCGGCGAGCCGTTGGCGCGCGCGAGCAGCGCGGCCGACCCGGCGGTCGAGCCGAAGTCCACCGCGTCGGAGCGCAGGAATTCGTTGGCCTTGTTGCTCCCGGCGCTCAGCACCCACTTCACGCCGATCCCCTCGGCCTTGAGCTCCTCCTCGAGCCAGCCGAAGCGGCGCAGCACCAGGCTGCTCGGGTTGTAGTAGGCGTAGTCGAGGCGGATCTCGGCCGGCTTACCGGCGTTGGTGGCTGGCGCCCCGGCGCAGGCCGCCAGCAGAGGGACGAGCAGCAGAACGAGTGTGATGGGCGCGAACCATGGACGTGGCATGGCGATAGCTCCTCAGTGTGCAGCTGCTGGGCCCGGAGCCGCGGGTGCGGCGGCGTGGCTCAGCCCGAAGTGGGACAGGACGTGCGCCCGCAGCGGCGCGAGGGCAACATCGCCTCGGTCACGCGGTCGTGGAAGCGGAACGTCGATGGTGGCAGCGATCGTCGCTGGCCGCTGCCCCAAGATGACGATCCGGTCGGCAAGCACAAGCGCCTCGTCTACGTCGTGGGTCACCAGCACGACGGTCGGCCGGAGGCGCAGGAACACATCCGCTACCAGGTCCTGCATCTGCATGCGGGTGAGGGCGTCGAGCGCGGCGAAGGGCTCGTCGAGCAGCAGCACCTCGGGGTGGCCGATCAGGGCGCGGGCGAGCGCGGCGCGCTGGGCCATGCCGCCCGAGAGCTGGTGCGGCAGCGCGCGCCCGAACGAGCCGAGGCCCACCAGCTCGAGCAGCTCGGCGGGGTCGGGGCGCTCCGCGAGCCGGCGCGCGCCGAAGGCCACGTTGTCGGCAACAGTGAGCCAGGGGAAGAGGCGCGGCTCCTGGAAGACCACCGCGCAGCGCGGGTCGGCCTGGGTGACGACGCGCTCGCCGAGCCGCACCGTGCCGGTTGTGGGCTGGTCTAGCCCGGCGATCAGGCGCAGCAGCGTCGATTTGCCGCAGCCGCTCGGGCCGAGGATGGCCAGGAACGTCCCGGCCGGGATCGACAGCGTGACATCGCCGAGCACCGGCAGCGCCGCCTGGCGTGAGGGAAAGGATTTGCCGACGTGGGAGAGGGTGACTGGCTCGGCCATGCTGCGCTCCTTCGCCAATTCGCTCGATCTGGGCGTGAGGCGGACGCAGCGCACAGCATAAGCCGTACCCGACGCGCCGCTCTCATCTTCCAGGAACACCTGCTGGAGTTAGCACCTACCCGCCGTGCTGCGCCGGGTGGTTGCTGGGGCTTCATCGGGCCAGTCCCTCCGCCCCTCTGGATAAGAGCAGTGCTGTGTGAAGTTCGCGAGCAAATATATATTACTCAATCAATTTTGTCAAGAACGGCCACGGAGAGCTATCGCGCACCCGCGCCGGCGGCCCCGCTGCCGCGAGCCCGCGCCGATTCTGCTATGATTGCCTGCTGCTGCCGATTTGCACTCGTCGAAGGAACACCATGATCTACCAGCTGCTCAGGCCGCTGCTGTTCCGCAGCGACGCCGAGCGCGCCCACGAGCTCGTCAGCCGGCTGCTGCGCCGCACGGCGGCGATCCGGCCGGCGTCCGCGCTGCTGCGCGCGATGTACACGTACGACGACCCGATCCTGGCCGTGCGCGTCGCTGGCATGCGCTTCGCCAACCCGCTCGGCCTGGCGGCCGGCTTCGACAAGCGCGGCGAGATGGTGCGGGCGATGGCGCTGCTCGGCTTCGGCCACGTCGAAGTGGGCACGGTCACGCCCCGCCCCCAGCCGGGCAACCCGCAGCCGCGCCTGTTCCGCCTGCCGCCCGACCGGGCGCTGGTGAACCGGATGGGCTTCAACTCGCCGGGCGCCGAGGTGGTGGCAGGCAACTTGCGGAAGAGCAGGGGCACAGCCATCGGGCCTACGGTCGTCGGCGTGAATATCGGCAAGAACCGCGACACGCCGCTGGAGCGAGCGACCGAGGACTACGTGGCGGCCTTCGCCGCGCTCGCGCCGCTGGCGGACTACGTGACGGTCAATATCTCGTCGCCCAACACGCCGGGGCTGCGCCGGCTACACGAGCGGGCAGCGCTGGAAGAGCTGCTCGCCGCGCTCGCGGCCGAGAACGCCCGCCTGGAGACGCCGCGGCCGCTGTTCCTCAAGGTCTCGCCCGACGAGACGCCCGCCGCGCTCGAGGAGGTCGTGCAGGCGGGGATGGCCGGCGGCTGCGCCGGGTTCGTGGCGGTGAACACCACGCTGGCGCGCGCCGGGCTGCGCGGCAGGGCCGCGCGCGAGGCCGGCGGGCTCAGCGGCGCCCCGCTGGCGGCGCGCGCCCGCGCGACCGTCGCACAGATCTACCGGCTCTGCGGCGGCAGAGCGCCGGTGATCGGCGTCGGGGGCGTGATGGATGCCGCCGGCGCCTATGCGCTCGTGCGCGCCGGGGCCAGCCTGGTGCAGCTCTACACCGGGCTCGTGTACGGCGGCCCGGGCGTCGTGCGGCAGATCAACCGCGGCCTGGCGGCCCTTCTCAGGCGCGACGGATTCCGCAGCGTGGCGGATGCCGTAGGCGCCGACAACCCGGTTTAACGGATCCCTTTACACTCATCCTACGTGATATGAGCGTAAATCCCTTTAGGGCCAATTGTCCTATTGCACGGATGCCATGCATAATGTATAATCGCCCTCAGAATGCCCAGAGCTGCTGGTGGGCGCCGTGTGGCGCGAAGAATCCTGCCGGCGCCTGTGGGGCGCGATCGGCGCTATGACTACTCAGCGATGCCTGCCCGACGACGCCAAACAGCCGTTGACCAGGACGCGCTAGACCTGCTGAACCAGCTGATCGAGAGCCCGCCGAGCCCCGCAGAGAGCTGGCGCGCTCCGGTGGCGCTGCGCTCGCGGGAAGAGCAGCGGCGGTACGCGCTCCGCGGCTACATGCTGCGCACCTGGGTGGATCACGCGCTGACGCACGCCGAGCGGCTGCTGATGATCGCCGCGGCGCTGATCTTCGGCTACTGGTTCATCGACGGCCCCGCCCGCGACTGGCTGCACGAGCAGAGCGCCCAACACGCCAGCGCCAGCGCGCGCGAGTTTAGGGCTGAGGCGCCGGAGTCGAGCCGGGCCGACGCGACCGAGGCGGGCGAGCCGGAGAGCGCCGCCGAGGAGGGCGAGCGGGCCGCCGGCGGGCTCGTTTCGGCCGTGCCGCTCCCGTACATCACCGCCGACATGCGCGCCGCTGAGGCGCGCGACGCCGCCGAGGGCGGGCGCGAGAGGCGCAGGGCGAGCGAGCCGCTGGCCGAGCTCGTGCCGAAGGTCGCCCCCGAGCCGTCGCGGCTGGTGATCCCGGCGATCGGGCTGGACACACCCGTGCGCGAGGTCTTCATACGCGACGGCGTGTGGGAGGTGGCCGAGTACGCCGCCGGCTACCTCCACGGCACCGCGCTGCCGGGCACGAACGGCAACACCGCACTGGCCGGGCACGCCGGGCTGCGCGGGGCGGTGTTCCGCAACCTGGGCGCGCTCCAGCCGGGCCATGAAGTGTTCGTCGACGCCGGTGGCCGGCGCTACCGATACATCGTCCGCGAGTCGTTCGCCGTATGGCCCACACAGGTCGAGGTGCTCGAGGACACTCCCACCCCGGTGTTGACGATGATCACCTGCACGAACTGGGACACGCAGCGGCTCGTCGTCGTCGCCGACCTCGTGGACTCCCAGCCGGCGCCGTAGCCGCCACATCCGGAGTACGTAGGGCGCCCGAGACTCCCTCGCCGGGGAGCATCCTGTCGACTTCGTGGTAGCCGGGCGCGAGGAGAGGAACACCTATGCAACGGCTCTTTCGCCGGGACCGACGGCCGCCCGCTGGGCGTGGTCCGGCACGCTGGACGGCGTACGAGATTACGCTGATCGTCGTCAGTCTGCTGCTGATCGTGTTTCCGCTCTACGCGGAGGCGTATCGCTGGGTGAACCCGCTCGTCGCGCCGGCCGCGCCGCGCATCGCCCAGGAGGCGCCCGAGGAAACGCCCGCCAGCGACGAGGAGCAGCAGGCGCCCAGCGATCCAGATTCCTCAACCGATACGGCGCCGGCCGAAGCGCCGGCTGAGGCGCCCGCCGAGGCCACCGCCGAGCCCACGCTGCCGGTGGAGCCAGCCGCCCCGCGCGCGACGAACACGCCCGGCCCGACTGAGACAGACACACCCGTCCCGTCGACTCCGTCCAACACGCCGACCACCGAGCCGACGAGGGACCCGGGCCTGCCGACCAACACGCCGACCACCGAGCCGACGAGGGACCCAAGCCTGCCGACTCTCACTCCGTCGCCGACGACGGACCCGAGCCTGCCGACCAACACGCTGCCGCCGACGACGGACCCGAGCGTGCCCACCGACCCGCCGTCGGCGACCGCCACCGCGACGGCCGACCCGAACGCGACCCCGACGATGACGCACACGCCACAGCCGGGCGAGGCGCCGCTGCGCCTGCTCAAAGCCCCCTCGGCGCCCGGCGCGAGCCCGGGGCAGAGCCTGAGCTTCTCGGTCTCGGTATTCAGCAACAACGGCGGCCCGACGGCGATCGAGGTGCGCGACACGATCGACCCGGCGCTCGAGATCCTCGGCGCGACCGCCAGCAACGGCACGTGCTCGGTGAGCGGCAACACCGTGATCTGCAGCGTCAGCGCCCAGTCCGGCGCGCCGGCGACGATCACGATCAACGTGCGCGTCAGCGGCACAGCGACTCCCGGCATGCTGCTCGAGAACCAGGCGGTGGCCAGCGACGAACGCAACTTCACGGCCGCCTCCGACCCGGTGTTCATCGAGGTGCTGGGCGTGGTCGCCAACCCGCCGACCGTCACGCCCAGCGGCCCGGACCTCCCGACCAACACGCCCGGCCCGGGCGCCCCGACCACGACGCCCGTCCCAGGCGCCCCGACGAGCACACCCGAGCCCGGCGGAGGCGGCGGAGGCGGCGGAGGCGGCGGTGGCGGCGGTGGCCGCGATGACGATGGCGACCGCAGCAGTGGCGGTGGCGGCGCGCCCAGCGACACGACCGGCGGTGACAGCCTGCTGCTGCCGCCGACGCCGCGCCCCGAGGCGCCCCCGCCTGCTCCCACCGCGCCGCCAGCGCGCTCGGGCGGCGGGACAGGCGGCGGAACAGGCACCGGCGGCGCACGCGCCACGAGCGCCCCGACGAGCACGCCCGAGCCCACGGCGACGGAGGCGCCGACCACGGCCGACGGCCTGTTCTTCCGGATGGCGAGCGACTGGGGCAGCGCCTTCCCCGGCCAGGAGATCAGCTACGTCATCGCCGTCCGCAACACGCGCCAGAGCGGCGAGCTGCGCGACGTCGTGGTGAGCAGCGTGCTGCCGGCGAACCTGACGATCATCAGCCGGTCGTCCGACCGCGGCGACCCGCAGCAGAGCGGGAACCGCATCACGCTGACGGTGCCGTCGCTCGCGGCGGGAGAGGGCGTCGAGATCCTGGTCAAGACGCGCGTCAACACCGATGTCGCAGTCGGCACCCGCGTCGTGGCCCAGGCCGAGCTGTCGTTTGCGGGCCTGAGCATCCCGGCCTACTCGAACATCGTCACGGTGCTGGTCGTCGGGCCGGCGCAGGCGGCGCAGGGCCCGGCCACGGACACGCCGACCCCGCTGCCGGCGACGGCGGTGGTGACGGCGACCGCGGCGATCTCGGCGACGACCGTGGTGACGCCGACGACGACGCAGGCGGCGGAGATCGGCGCGATGCCGACGGCGGAGGTGTCCACCAGCACACCGGAGGCTGCCCCCGAGGCGGTGGACCCGGCGACGAACATCTCGGAGCCGGCCGGGCGCGCGGCCGCCATCCCGGCGCCGCTGCCGAACACCAGCGCCGGGGTGCCGCCGCTGGTGGGCATCATGATGCTCGGCATGACCCTGGGCCTGCGCACGTGGCGCCTGCACCGGGCGAAAGAACGCCTGTAGCGCGCCGGCCGCAGTGCTGCGCTGACAGCGTCTGGCGGCTTCGCCTCACCGTACCAACACACTGACCAGCACAGAGGGCTGTGGTGGGCGGTGTTCGGCGGCGAAGCCGCCAAACATTGTCCACCACAGCATCCTTCTCCGAGACTTTGCCTGAGGAAATAGATCGTGTGGCTGATCGTCGGCCTGGGGAACCCAGGTGAGGAGTACGCGCGCACGCGCCACAACATCGGCTGGCGCGCAGTGAACGAGGTGGCCCGCCGCCACGGGCTCGAGTTCAGCGGCAAGCGCGCTAACGCCCGGCTGGCGGAGGGGCACATCGCAGGGCAGCGGGTGGTCCTCGCGCGCCCGCAGACCTACATGAACAACAGCGGGCACGCGGTCGTCGGCCTGCTCCAATGGTACAAGCTCGACCCGCAGCGCGAGCTGCTGGTGATCTACGACGACACCGACCTGCCGTTCGGCGTGCTCCGCCTGCGCGAGCGCGGCAGCCCCGGCACCCACAACGGCATGCGCTCGGTGACGGGCATGCTCGGCACGCAGCACTTCCCGCGCCTGCGGATCGGCATCGGGCAGCGGCCTGCGGGCTGGGACCTGGCCCGCTACGTCCTGGGGCGCTTCACCCCCGCGGAGGAGGAGCAGCTCCCCGCGCTGCTCACCCGGGTGGCAGACGCCGTCGACGTGATCCTGCGCGACGGGCTCACCGCGGCGATGAACCGCTACAACGCGCCCGAGAGGCCGCCGAAAGAGAAGCAGCCGCCCCCAAGCGAGCCCGAGGGGCCGCCGAAAGAGACACAGCCCCCGGGCGAGCCCGAGGGCTGAGCATGGCGCGCTGCGGCGCCGCTACGTCTCGACCGACCAGGCGTGGACGCCCTGGGTGGTGAAGGAGAAGTGGCGGATCTGCACGCCCGCCTCGGTGAGCACCCGCTCCAGCTCCAGCCGCCGGTCGAACGGGCAGCAGAAGACCATGAAGCCGCCGCCGCCGGCGCCGGTGATCTTCCCGCCCCACGCCCCGTGCCGCCGCGCCAGCGCGTAGATCTCCTCTACCTCCGTCGGCGCGATGTACGGGCTGAAGGCTTTCTTCACCTCCCAGGCGGTGTGCAGCAGCCGCCCGAACTCGGCGATCTTCAGCCCGCGCAGCAGCTTGACCGCCTCGTCCACCAGCGCCTTGGTCTCGTCGTGGTAGCGGAGCGTGTCCCCTTCCTTGAGCCGCCGCACCTGGTCCTCCATCAGGTGCCCGCTCAGCAGCCGCCGGCTGCCGATGTACCCCAGCAGCAGGCAGCTCTCCAGCTCCAGCAGCGCCGTCTGCTCGGTGAGCACCGGCTCGACGATCACGCCGTTCGCGCTGAAGTGGTAGACGCACATGCCGCCGAACGCAGCGGCGTACTGGTCCTGCCGGCCGCCGGGGATGCCGAGGTCGACGCGCTCGATGCGGTAGGCCAGCTCGGCTAGCGTGTGCGGGTCGATGGTTATCCCCGAGGCGGCGTGGATGAGCTTGAGCATGCTGACGACCAGCGCCGAGGAGGAGCCGAGCCCTGAGCCGGGCGGGACATCGCTGAACATAGTGACCTCGACGCCTGGAGCGGGCGGCAGGGCGTCGAGGACGGCCTGGGGCAGGGCGAGCCGGCCCTCCCAGCGCCCGGTCACGTTCCGTGAGACTTCTTCGAGGTCGAGCGAGCGGATGGTGATGCCCGGCGCGTTGGTGGGCCTGAGCATGCAGCGCACATACTTATCGATCGTGCAGTTCAGGACTTTGCCGCCGTGCTCCTCGGCGTAGGGGCTGACATCGGTGCCGCCGCCGAAGAACCCGATCCGCATCGGCGCCTTGGCCTTGTAGATGCGCATGAGAGCCTCCATCTGGTATCGCGGCGCAGTATAGCACGGCTCGCAAGATGTGCGGCCGCGCCCAGATGGTCTCCTGGTGTGTGGTGGGCCCTGGTGCGCCGGCCGGACCCCACCTACACCGCCAGGGCCTGCTCGCGGCGCTCGGCATGGCGCGCGGCCGTCTCGACGAGCACGCGCGCAGCCGCCTCGACGACCTGATCCGGCATCCCGCGCTCGCCAAACTCGCTGTGGGCGATCATGAACGGCTTGTTGTTGTTGTAGTCGATCGGCAGCAGCACGCGCCGGCCGCCGCGGGCGGTCATGGCGATCTCGCTCGAGAACCAGCGGTAGCCGCACACCGCGGCGATGCGGCGCGACAGGCGCTCCAGCTCGCCGAGGCCGTAGGCGGCGAGCTCCTCCGGGGTAACCAGCGACGTCGCGTGGGTCTCCGGGTGCCAGAAGCACACGAAGACATGGCCGAAGCAGTTGTAGACCCGGAACCACGCCGGGCGGCCGTCGAGGGAGAGCGGCTGGACGAACTCCTGCAGCAGATAGTCGTCGTCGGGGTCGTCGATCGCAGCCTCGAGCGCCGCGCGGCTCCCGTCCACGTGCAGGCTGACGCCAGCGCAGCCCGAGCCGTGGGCGGGCTTCACGACGAAGCGCTGGCCGAGCAGGATGCGCTCGGCGGGCGAGAGCTCGCGCACCGGCCGGCCGGCGCGCCAGATCAGCGTGCGGGGCAGCGGCACGCCGGCGCGCACCAGCGCCAGGTGCATGGCGGCCTTGCTGCCGTAGGCGCGCACCCGGTCCGGGTCCTCGACCACCAGGCCGCCGCGCTCGCGGACCGCGCGGGTGAGCGCGTCGTCGCAGCGGAAGGAGCGGCCCATATAGTCGACAAGCATATCGACCACCAGGGCGCGCTGGGCGAGGCCGTGGAGGAGCCAGGCCGCGTGGTCGTGGGTGCGGCAGTGGGCAAAGGTCAGGCCGCGGGCGCGGCACTCGTGCTCGAGCAGGGCAATGAATCGGGGCGGGGGACCGTCGCCGCCGCGGGCGAACACCAGGTGAAACCGTTCAAGCGTCACGCGTACCCTCAGCTATGGCTTACGAAATAATGTTGTGAAGAATAGCGCAAACCGAGTACCATTGTCAATAACCTGAGGTACGCGATTGCGGAAGTCGGGGAGGCTATGCCTCCCCGTGCCTCTCTGCTGCCGCTCTGCGGCGTGGTGGAGGAGGCTTCATAAGGCTTCTTCCGCGGCTCTGCAGCGACTGCGTCGCCGCAGAGCCGCGGAGCAATAAGGATCTCGGAGGGCCTGCAGCCTTCCGAACCTCCCCGCGGCAAGCAGCCTTGGCGGACCGGCGGCTCTTCGAACCTTTCGGCTGAAAGAGCGAAAGTGGCGGGCCTGCGGCCCTCCGAACCTCCCCGCGGCAAGCAGCCTTGGCGGGCCTGCGGCTCTCCGAACCTTTCGGCTGAAAGAGCGTTCTTGGCAGACCAGCGCCCTTCCGCTTGCGTGGGCGAAGAAGGCGTCTGCGGCGAGCCGGCGCCCTTCCACACTTTCCGCTCGCGCAGGCGAAAGAGCGTCCTCGGTGAGCCGGCGCCCTTCCGCTTGCGTCAGCGAAAGGGCGTCCGCGGCGGGCCGGCGTCCTTCCGCGTGCGAATCTGCGCGCCGGACGGCGCAGCGCCCACGTCTGTCACACGCTCCCGCTGACATCGGCGGGCCGCACCCAGTCGCCGTGCTCGGCCGAGCGCGCGATCGCGACCAGGCAGCGCACCGCCGCCGTCCCGTCGTCGACGCTGGCGCCGTGCTGCGGGAGGCCGTGCAGGATGGTGTCGGCGAACCCCTCGATCTGCCGCTTGTAGGTGTAGGCGTCCTCGCCCAGCGGCCGGCGGTACTCCCGGTCGCGCGCCGAGAAGCACTCCACCTCGCTGCACTTGTGGTACCACGGCAGGTACGCCCGGCACTTGGCGCTGCCGCCCGCGCCGAACAGCTGGAAGCCCTCCTCGAAGTCGCCCTGCACCGCGATCGTCATGTCCAGGTGGCCGAGCGCGCCGCTCGCGAAGGCGACGTCGACGAACCAGCAGTGGGCGCCGAGGCGGCTGCTGTAGCGGGCGCGCAACGCGTCGATCTCACCGCCCAGGAAGCGCGCCGTGTCGACCAGGTGGCTGCCGTGCGTCAGCAGGAAGTAGCGCCGCCGGTCGGCCTTGGGGTTGCCCTCCGGCCGCCGGGCATTCGCGCTCGTGACCGGCAGCGGCTGGAGGTTATCGGTCATGGTGTAGCGAAAGGCCGAGTCGTAGTACCAGGCCTTCAGCCCGATCAGATCGCCGATCTCCTCGCGGATGAAGCGCTGCGCGAAGGCGACGCCGGGGTCGAAGCGCCGGTTGTTGCCGACCTGCAGGACCAGGCCGGTGGCGCGCACCTGCGCGGCGAGCCGCTCGCACTCCTCGACGCCCACCCCGAGCGGCTTCTCGACCAGCACGTGCTTGCCGGCCTCGAGCGCCTGGAGGCACAGCTGGACGTGGAACTGATCGGCGGTGGCGACGATCACCGCCTCGACCTGCGGATCGGCGAGCATGGCCTGGTAGTCGCGGTAGGTGACCTGCGGCGCGTGGACGGCGGCCATGCGCTCCAGCAGGTCCTCGGCGGCGTCGCAGATGGCGTAGAGCTCGGCGTTGCGCGCCTTGCGGCAGGCGTCGAGGTGGGCGAACTGGGCGATCGGGCCGCAGCCGAGCACGCCGATCCGCAGCCTGCGCTCCTCTTTGTTCATCGAGCTGCCTCCGGGTAGAGCTGTAGCGATCACGGTATCGGGGAGCTGGAGCGGCCAGATGGGGACGCCGCCCCTGCGCTGCGTCGCTGGGCAGGCGGTAGAATGTGCGAGCATGCGGCGGAGCGCGCCCGCCCTTCGGGACCGCGGCCCGGCCCCCGCAGCGACGTCTCACAACTGGTATTCTAGTACCTTTTAAACGGGACTTACGCGGTGGTCCGTCCTGCACTCAGGCGTGTTTCGCAGGCGCTGTGCCCTGCACTTGGGCTTGTTCGCAGGCACTCCGCCCTGCACCCGGGCTCGTTCCTGCAGGCGCTCCGCCCTGCACCCGGGCTGCTTGTGCTGGCATTCACGCATGCAGGCGCTCCGCCCTG